>Ga0078972_1007198_pt1 | contig 25119 bp, 21 predicted proteins | sample YelNatPaOPGAMG01_FD_67568 | JGI IMG/M metagenome (GOLD analysis project Ga0078972, IMG submission 67568) | Hot spring thermophilic microbial communities from Obsidian Pool, Yellowstone National Park, USA - OP-RAMG-01 (SPADES assembly) (version 2) | ecosystem: Environmental > Aquatic > Thermal...
CGCGCAGGGCCAGGAGCGCCTCCCAGCGCGCATCCAGGCCCTTCAGCCAGGCATCCATCTCGGCCAGGGCCTCGTGCTGGGGCACCGCACCCGTGGCCATGCTTGCCCAGCCATTGCGGATGCGCTGTGAAAGGGCCACCTTCTCCCCCGCCTCGCGCACGAGCCGCGCCGAGAAGGCCATCTCGCGCAGCGCCAGGGGCTCTCGGCTGCCCTCGGCTGCTGCAGCGAACGCCGCCTCGGCGGCTCGCCCGGCCTGGCGCAGCGCGTCCAGCGTCTCGGCCGGCAGCTCGTCGATCATGCGGCCGGTGAGGGGCTCGTCGAAGAGAGCGTAGACGGTGTTCGACCCGTTGGGGCGCTCGATGCCGGGCAGTTGGTTGACCGCAGCCAGGCTGCGCATCGCCGCTACCACCGCCTCGCCCTGCGCCGGGCCGAAGAAGAGGCGGCCAAAGGCCGGGTCGAAGGCTTCGTCGGGCGTGGTGCCACCGCTCCAGGCCTGCTCGGCACCATAGGCATAGCCATACCACGATTGGCCCAGCGGCTGGTAGTGCCCATAGTCGCCCCAGTCGGTGTTGAGCAGGCCCGCCGCGCCGTGGGCAACGCCCTCGCAGGCCATGACGCGGATGTTGCGGTTGGCGTTGTCGATGCGCGGGAAGAGGGTGTTCCACGACGACGTGCCGGGGCAGACCAGGAAACGCCGGCCTCGCTCGGCGAAGAGGGCGATAGAAGGGTAGGTGTCGGCGGCCTCGTAGTGCCAGTCGAGCAGGGTGATGTCGGCCGGCAGGTCGTCGATCACTTCGGGGTAGTTGAGGACGATGTCGCCCCACATCTGCATGCGCCGGCCATAGCCGCTTACCAAATCGCGCACGCGCAGGATATGTTCCAGGTACAGGCGCCCCGGCCCTACCTCTGCCATGCGCTGCTCCGAGCGCCCCTGCCCCAGGTCCCACGTCTCATCGCAGTTGACATTGATCTGGAGCGAGGAGAAGGCCGGCAGCAGGTCGGCGTAGAGGTCGTCGAGGAGGCGGTAGGCCTCGGGCACGGTGGGCGCCAGCGACCAGCAGAGCTCGGTCTCGGCCAGGTGCTGGTATTGTGGCAGCGAGAGGATGTGCCGCATGTGCCCGAACGATTGCAGGTTGGGCACGAGCTCGACGTGGTGGCGTCGGCAGTGCTGGTCGAGTTCGAGCATCTCCTCGTTGGTCAGGCGGCCGCAACCGGCGCCGATATCGGGGTGGCGCGGGAAAAGATAGGCATGCTCGTTGTGCAACTGGAGCTGGTTGATCTTGAAGAAGCTGAGTTTCTCCGCCAGCTCCTTCAGCGTGGCCAGGGTGGGCACCTTGCCGCGGCAGACGTCGAGGAGCACGCCGCGCTCCGCGAGGGCAGGGGCATCGGCGATGTCGAGCCGCGGCAACTGCCGCCCATGCAGCCGCACGATCTGCCGCAGGGTCTGCACACCATAGTAGAGGCCGCTGGCGCTATCGGCCGCCACGACTGCCCCTTGTGGCCCGATGCTCAGCCGGTACGCCTGGTCGGGAAGCGGCCGCTCGGGTGGCTCCCAGTGAAACTCTCGCGGGGGATAGAGCGCCGCATCGCGGCCGGCGCGCAGGAGGACGATGGTGTCCTGAGCGCGGTGGGGCCTCCATTGCCGCTCGATGGCGGCCTTGAGGCCGGTGGCCTCGAGGATCTCCTGCTGCAACTGCCGGGCGGCGAAGAGGTCATTGTCGCCCGCCGCAGCAGGCAAGCAGATCAGGGTGGCGGGCGAGAGGGAGAAATGCCCAGAGCGACGTTCGATGCGCTGGGGGCGCGGGACCAGGTGCAGAGGCTCGTCCAAGGGGCTGCTCCTCGTGGTGAACGGCCGCAATAGGGCGGCCCCGGCGCACGTCAGAGGCCATCGGAAGCCAGGGGCGGCTGTGCGTGGACACATTATAGCCCCAACCCTGATCCTCTTCAAATCGCTGGTACAGAGCTTGCACACGCGGGGTGACTGTCGAGCGCCCTGGGTGGAGGGGAACATGGACGCCTTGATCAACGAGATCGTGGCACGGACGGGGATGAGCCGCGAGCAGGCGGCGTTGGCCGCCCGCATCGCTGTGGATTTCATTAAGGCCCGAGTGTCGGCCGATGCCGGGGTCGAGATCGATGGCGTGTTCATCGGCCAGGTGGTGAGCCGGCGCATAGGCGAGGCTGCCGGCGAGATGGAGGGCACGTTCACCGATTGAAGCAGCCTGCCAGGGGTGCCGTAGCGGCTGCCAGGCGGGCGGGCAAAGGGCCAGAAGCGCGGCGCAGGTCAAGGGGCGGCGTGGTTTGGCGCCTGTGGGATCTATGCATATAATCTGCGGCGTGAACTCGGATGGGAACAACCCCGCATGCAACTCGGCTCAGGGGCACGTTGCCCTCAACGCTCACCTGCTGTCGCCTGAGGCCGGATACCGCAATGCCGGCGTCAGCCAATACATCCAGGCCTTGCTGCGCGCCCTGCCGGCGGCTGCGGCAGGCCTGCGGCTGACCGCCTACGTGGGCGCCGGCGTGGCCGGCTCCTTCGCGGGCTGGCAGGTGCGCCGTACGGCCCTGCCCGGGGACCGGCCGCTGCTGCGCATCGCGTGGGAGCAGGCCCTGCAGCCCCTCGCTCTGGCGCGGGCGGGGGCCGACTTGGTGCACGCCCCTGTGAACGTGGGCCCCGTGTTGCGGAGCTGCCCGTTGGTCGTGACGGTGCACGACCTGAGCTTCCTCCTGTACCCCGAGACGTTCCGGCCGGCACAGCGCCTGTACCAGTCCACCCTGGCCCGCTGGACGGCGCGACATGCTGAGCGGGTCATCACCGTGTCAGAGAGCACCCGGGCCGATGTGGTGCGCCTGTTCGGTGTGCCCGAGGGGCGCATCGTGGTGGTGCACAACGGCGTGGATGAAGCCTTTCGACCCTATCCGCCTGGCGTGGTCGAGGCGTTCCGACGCGAGAAGGCCCTGCCTGAGCGTTTCTTGCTCTGTGTGGCCACCCTGGAGCCGCGCAAGAACATCGTGCGCCTGCTCGAGGCGCTGGCCCGCGTGCCCGGCGCCCCGCCGCTGGTCCTTTGCGGCGGGAAGGGCTGGTACTACGACACCATCTTTGCGGCCATCGAGCGGCTGGGGTTGAACGGGCGCGTGCAGATGCCGGGCTACATCCCGGCCGCCGAGTTGCCGCTCTGGTACAATGCAGCGAGCTGGTTCATCTACCCCTCGCTCTATGAGGGTTTCGGCCTGCCGGCTTTGCAGGCGCTGGCCTGCGGAACGCCGGCCATCGTCTCCCAAGCCTCTGCGCTGCCTGAGGTCGTTGGCGACGCAGCGCTCTTGCTGGACCCGCTCGATGTCGAGGCGATGGCCGGCGCGCTGGCCCATGCGCTCGCCGATGCTGACCTGGCTGCGGCGTTGCGCCATCGGGGCCTTGAGCGGGCCAGGCAGTTCACGTGGACGCGCACCGCCGAGGAGACGGTTGCCGTCTATCGAGCCGTGCTGGCCGGAAGGAGAGGCCATGCCTAAGACCTCGGTGCGCACCTGGCCGGCTGCCAAGTTCGTGCTCGACGCCGTGCTGATCAACGTTGCCTTCCTGGCAGCCTACTGGTGGCGCTACAACCTGCAGTGGTTCAGAGAGGTCGAACCTTCCTATTGGGTGCCCTTCACTGCGTACCTGCCCATGGCGCTGGTGCTGACGGCGATCATCCTTTTCTTCTATTGGCTGGACGGCATGTACGTGGAGCGGCGGGGGCGCTCCTGGTTCGACGAGTTCTACAGCGTCTTCCGCGGCACCTTCACCGGCATCGCGGCGGTCATCTTCTTCATCTTTCTCACCTCGACCCCCTATTACTCGCGCCTCATCTTCTTCTATGCCGGGGTGTGGGTGCTGATCCTGCTCGGGACCAGCCGGGCGGTCGAGCGGGTGGTGCAGAACCAGTTGCGGCGCCGCGGTATCGGGGTCGTGCGCGTGCTGATCGTCGGTGCGGGGGAGGTGGGCCGCACGGTGATGCGCAACCTGGTGGCGCGGCCCGACTATGGCTATCACGTGGTCGGCTTTGTCGACGACAGCCCCGAGCGGGGCTCCACCGATATCGGGCGCTTCCGCGCTCTGGGCAGCACCGACCGCATCCCGGCCCTGGTCGACGAGCATGCCGTCGACGAGGTGATCATCGCGCTGCCGTGGATGGCTCACCGCAAGATCCTGACGATCATGGGCCAGTGCGAGAGGCAGGGGGTGCGGGCCAAGGTGGTGCCCGATCTCTTTCAGTTGAGCCTCAGCCAGGTGGAGATGAATGACCTCAGCGGCATCCCACTGATCGGGGTGCGGGAGCCCTCGATCCGGGGCCGCAACCTGGCCCTCAAGCGGGCGATGGACGTGGCCGCAAGTGGGCTGGCTCTGGTGCTCCTTTCGCCGCTGCTCGCATTGAGTGCGCTGCTCATCCGCCTGGATTCGCCGGGGCCGGCCGTCTTCCGCCAGACGCGGGTGGGCCGGGGCGGTCGCCCCTTCACCCTCTACAAGTTCCGCACGATGTTCGAGGGCGCCGACCTGGCGGTGGCCGAGCTGGCCGACCACAACGAGGCCTCGGGGCCGCTCTTCAAGATGCGCGATGACCCGCGCCGCACACGCGTGGGCAAGTGGCTGCGCAAGACGAGCATCGATGAATTACCGCAGTTCTGGAATGTGCTGAAGGGCGATATGAGCATCGTCGGCCCTCGGCCAGCCCTCCCCAGCGAGGTGGAGCAATACCAGCCCTGGCACCGGCGCCGGCTGGAGGCCGCGCCGGGTATCACCGGCCTGTGGCAGGTGAGCGGCCGCAGCGAGCTCAGCTTCGATGAGATGGTGCTCCTCGACCTCTACTACATCGAGAACTGGACGCTGTTCCTGGACCTGAAGATCATGCTGCAGACCATCCCGACCATCCTCACAGGCCGAGGGGCGTATTAGTCACTGCGGCCGTGCTTGCCGCGCACGGTCACTCGGAGCGACCCGGCCGGAGGCTGGGAACCAAGAGTCCTGGCTGCGGACCGGGCTACATGCTCCGCGCCCATCCAGGGCTGCGCCGGGAGCGGGCGCAGCTCAACACCCGGCTGCCGCCCTGGTCGCAGCATGTGCTTCCAGGTTCGCTGCGGGCCAGGGTGGAACCTTCCGGCCAGATCAGCGTCTTCTTGGTTAGGTACAGATCACGCCGCCGGGGCATCTGCGGGCGAGCCGCAGTCGAATGAAGGGAACGACTGGGACAATGGATTGGCAGCTCTCTTCTTCCGCAAAGCTTGAGATGATCCAGTTCCTGCGCCGCCTGGTGCAGACGCCGAGCGTCTCCACCCATGAGGAAGTGGTCGCCGAACTGATCGCTGCTGAGATGCGGCGCCTGGGCCTGCCCGAGGTGCGCGTTGACCCCATGGGCAACGTCATCGCGCGCCTGGGGCCAGGCGGCGGGCCCACGTTGCTCTTCGATGCGCACATGGACACGGTCGATGCGGGCGACCCCTCCGCCTGGCGCCACGGCCCCTACGCAGGGGTCATCGAGAACGATATCCTCTACGGCCGCGGTGCAGCCGATATGAAGGGGGCCATCGCGGCGATGGTCTACGGCGCCAAGAGCCTGCTGGATGCCGGCCTGCCCCGCCGCGGCAGCCTGGTGCTGGCCATGGTAGTGCAGGAGGAGCCCTGCGAGGGGATGGCGATTCGCGAGGTCATCGAAGAGCAGGGCATTCAGCCCGATTACTGCATCCTGGGCGAGCCGAGCAACCTGGCGCTGGCGCGTGGCCACCGGGGGCGCTTGGAGGCCGCGGTGACGGTGCGCGGCGTCTCGAGCCACGCCTCGGTGCCCGATGCCGGCCAGAACGCCATCTATGCGGCGGCGCGGGTGATCGTGGGCATCGAGCTCCTGGCCCAGCAACTCAACCACGATTCGTTCCTGGGCCGCGGCTCGGTGGCCGTGACCCACATCGAGAGCATGGCCGAGAGCCGCAACGCCGTGCCCCATCGCTGCACCCTCTACATCGACCGCCGGCTGACCTCGGATGAGACCGAAGTCAAGGCCCTCACCGAGCTGCGGCGCATCATCGGCCGCGAGGGGGTGTCGGCCGAGGTCGCGGTGACCGAGTACGAGGGGGCCAGCTACACCGGCTATCCCTGCCGGCTGCGCCAGTACTTCCCACCCTGGGTGCTGCCCGAGGGTCATCCCTTCATCGGGCGCGTCAGCCAGGCGCTGGAAGGGGTGCTCGGCGGCCGGCCGCGCCTCACCGCATGGGGGTTCTCGACCGACGGCGTCTACACCGCCGGGGTGGCGGGCATCCCCACCCTGGGATTTGGCCCTGGCGACGAGCGCTACCCGCACACCTCCGAGGAGCAAATCCGCCTGGCCGATGTGGTCACGGCCGCACGCGGCTATGCGGCCATCGCGGCAGAATTGCTCGGCTAGCGTCCAGCGGATGGCAGATGGCATGTGGCCAGCGCTCCCGCGCTAGAGGCCATGGTCCATCCGCCATCCGCCATCCGCTACCAGCGCTCCCAGTGCACCTTTTCTGCCTCGTACTGGGTGCGGGGCTCCTTCTGCTCTGCCGGATGGCCGAGGGAGATGAGGCACAGGGGGCTATAGTGTGGGGGAATGCCCAGCACCTCGCGCACGGCGCGCTCGCGGTCGGCGCGGGGATGCACCCCCAGCCACACGGAGCCCAGCCCCATCTCGGCGGCACAGACCAGGATGTTCTCCGTCGCTGCGGAGCAATCCTGCACCCAGTAGTCGTTCTCCGGGTCGCCGCAGACGGCGATGCACAGCGGCGCCAGGAAGAGCATCTTGCCGTAGGGGTGGCGCTCGGCCAGGGCGTCGAGGGTGGCGCGCTCCGTCACCACCACAAAGTGCCAGGGGCGACGGTTGCTGGCCGAGGGCGCGGCCATGGCCGCCTCCAGCAGGTGCCGCACCTCTTCTTCGCTGATGGGCTCGTCGGTGTACTGGCGGATGCTCCGCCGCGCCAGCATGGCCTGGAATGCGGGACCTTCCATTTTGCCTCCTCTTAGGTCGTGGCATCCTGTTCTTTCAAGGATAGGAGGATGCGCGGCCCTGTCAAGGATGAAGGCGGGCGCGCGGCACGTTTGCCTTGCCACTCCCTTCGCGGTATGATCGTGCTGCAAGGCCCACACCGGCAAGCACCAGCCTGATAGGAGGCCACCCCATGGACCCACTGCGCGCGTTCCAGGACGCCTGGCACCCCATGCGCCGGCTGACCCTCGATCTCCTGGCCAGCCTCACGCCCGCCGAGCTGCTCTTCAGCCCCGGCCCGGGCCTGGGGCCCCTCTGGAAGCAGTTCCGCCACATGGGAGCGGTGCAAGAGTGCTACCTGGAGGCCCTGGCCACCGGCCGCGTGCACTTTACCCACGCCGGCCGCCGCTACCAGGGCGGCGCCGACGGCGAGGCGCTTGGCGCCTACCTGCGCGGGCTCGATCAGGAGATGTTTGCCGCTTTGGCGGAGGTCGAATGGGGGCGAACCATCGATTGGGGCCCCGGTGATGCGCCCGATGTCGCCACGCACATGCACCGCCTGGTGGAGCACGAGATCCTGCACCACGGCCAGTGGGTTGCCTACGTGCGCCTGCTGGGCCGGCCCTTCCCCCGGAGTTGGGGCCTGTGGGGCCTGGCGTGAGGCCGGGCGGCGGGCTACCCGGGCTGGGCTGCCTCCAACTCGAAGGTCAGCCGTTGGTACTCGTCCAAGGCCAATTCGCCCCGGGCATAGCGGACGCGCACCACGCGCAGCGCTTCCCGTTCCTCGCGCACCACGCACACGTCATCCTGGGCCAGGTGCACCTCCAGCTCCGCGGCGGTCGCCTCCACCGCCAGGAAAGCGAGGTTGGCGATGATCACGCCCAGCACCAGCGCGGCTGTGACGGGGATGGCCTGGGCTGGGATGATGATGATCAACCGGATCACCTCCTGCAGCGGTCGCTGCTGCCGAGCAAGAGACGTGCCAGAGCGTTTTTAAGGTTCAAAGGCACCATATTCTTGAAAATTCAACTCACAGGGTATTGACACTGTGCGCTTTGTGCGCTATAATTGCTCTCGACAATGTGAGCACAATCTCTCGAGAGTCAGCATCTGCTGGCACCCCTTGTGCTCCTGACTCGGAGGCGCACCTCTGGGCCTCCGGTCTCCTCTGAACGTTCTTCTTGTGTGGCTGAGTGCCCTCAGCCGGCGGGCCGTGTGGGCTTGCTCCCGCGTTTGCCCCAGCTCGAACCCGTGAGGCCCGCGCTCCTTGGATGGTACCCTTTGCCAACCCTACAACGGCACTTTGAGCGCTCGCTCACTCTGAGTGTCTGGAGAGCGCAGAGAATCCTGGCTCCCGGTTGGGCAGCCCGCCTGTGCGGTAGGGAGTCTTGGTCGCTTCTCCCCTGTTGGTGACGTTCGCTGCGCAGGCCCGGAGCTGGGCTCATGAGTGGCGTGTTGGATGACGCTCCGGGCTGAGCATGGCGCCACCTGGCACAGGGTTCCTTGAACCCTGGGGTACTCAGTGTGACACAGCGGCGCCGTGGTGCCCATGTCGCTCGTCTCGGTGGTGGCTGCGTTCGTCGTGTACGGGGCGCACCCTGCGCTCCCTCACCATACGACTCGCGCGAGGCATCCAGGAGGAGTCTACGGTGTATCGCAAAGCCATCCAGTTCCTGGCGGTCACCCTGGTCCTCTCAGCCCTGACGATTAGCTGCGAGTTAACGGTCCTCGCTTCGGTCGGCGCACCAGCGCACCCCTTATTACAGGCCGCCGGCGGCTCACCCCGAGCGCCGGTCTCTGCCGGCCGCGCTGCGGGCGACCTTGCCCGCGCGGCGGACGGCCCCTCTACCCTGGCCAACTGCAAGGCTGTAGCAGAGTGGGCCGCTCCGGCAGGTCGGGCGCTGACCCAGCCGGTGCCTGAGCGCAAGATAACCTTGGGCCAGGTCACCATCCTCGGGGAGGCGCTCGCACGGGCCAAGTACGCCAATCGTACTGCCCCTACCGGCTTCGAATCGGCCTTGAGCGGAGCCAGACTCCCCACGTTGGGCCAGGCTCCAACCCTCCTGCTCGCAGCCCTGATGCTCGCGGCGGTGGCGATGGTGGCCAGGCGTGCAGGCCCGGTGGCTGCCGAGGAGGCGCCCTCCGTACGCGGCGCTCCTCGTGGCGCCTGGATGCGCCAGCCTGGCAACGAACCCAAGCCTCGCCGGCCCCGGTTCGAGCCGCGCATACTGGGGTTCGTGGACCTCGCGGCAGACTGGGAGCGTGTCCGGTTAGTTCCCACGTAACCCCAACCGCCCTCTAGCTCGACCCACGCCCGCGGGCCGGAGTGGCAGGGAGCGGCGGAAGCCCCAACCAGGGGTTCAGCCGGGCGGAGTGGATCTCAACATCCCATGGGCTCCCGGGCATGACAGTTGGGCCAACAACTGAATAAGAGACTACAGGCGGGGAGAGGATGTGCGACCTCTCCCCGCTCTTGTTGTCTTCGCAGTCTGATCTGCGAATAGTATCTGTTGATCGGGCTCGTGGCACCAAGTAGGCAACGGCCTCTGCGTCAGCCGCGGCCTGCAAGCATAGCATGTTTTCATTCTTTGTGCTGCCCCAGGGGGCATGATGTCTGTTGACGCTTCACTGCGGGTGTGTTATCCTTGCACTATCGGGATGGGTCCGGACGGGCCCGAGCAGCCCCTGCGAGCCCGCCTGTGGCGCAGATGCGCCGTTCTCCCTGGAGGGTCCCCTGCCCATGGCCAAGATTGCCTTCATCGGCGCCGGCAGCACGGTGTTTGCCAAGAACCTGCTCGGCGACATCCTCAGCTTCCCCGAACTGGCGGATTCTACGATCTCCCTGATGGACATCGACCCTGAGCGCCTGCGCACGTCGGAGATCGTCGCGCAAAGGATCGCGGGCGCCCTCGGCGTGCGGCCGACGATCGAGGCCACCACCGATCGCCGCCGGGCCCTCGATGGCGCTGACTATTGCATCAACATGATCCAGGTGGGCGGCTACCAACCGGCGACGGTCACAGATTTTGAGGTGGCCACGCGGCACGGCCTGCGCCAGACCATCGGCGATACGGTGGGCATTGGTGGCATCATGCGCGCCCTGCGCACCATCCCGGTGCTGCTCGACATGGGGCGCGACATGGAGCAGCTCTGCCCCGACGTGCTCTTCCTCAACTATGTGAACCCTATGGCCATGAATACCTGGGCCTTCTCGCTGGCCACGCGCATCCGCACCGTGGGCCTCTGCCACAGCGTGCAGGGCACCGCGGAAGAGTTGGCGCAGGACCTGGGCGTACCCCCGGCCGAGCTGAACTATGTCGCCGCCGGGATCAACCACATGGCCTTCTACCTGCGCCTGGAGCACCGGGGCGTGGACATGTACCCCGCCCTGCGCCGCCTGGCCGAGGAGGGCCGCGTGCCCGACTGGAACCGGGTGCGCTACGAGATGCTCAGACGCATCGGCTACTTTGTCACCGAGTCGAGCGAGCATTTCGCCGAGTACGTGCCCTATTTCATCCGCCACGACCGGCCCGAACTGATCGAGCGCTTCAACATCCCCCTCGACGAGTACCCGCGGCGGTGCGAGCTGCAGATGCTCCTCTGGGAGCACATGCGCCAGCAGTTGGAGGCCACCGATGAGCCCATCGAGGTGGAGCGTTCGAACGAGTATGCGGCGCTCATCATCCACAGCATGGAGACCGGCGTGCCCCGCGTGGTGTACGGCAACGTGCTCAACCATGGGCTGATCGACAACCTGCCGGAGGGGTGTTGCGTGGAGGTGCCCTGCCTGGTCGACCGCAACGGCATCCAGCCGGTGCGCATTGGGGCTCTGCCGCCCATCGTAGCCGGGCTGATCCGCACCAACGTGAGCGTGCAGGAGCTGACGGTGCTGGCCGCGCTCACCCGGCGCAGGGAGTACGTCTACCAGGCCGCCATGCTCGATCCGCACACTGCCGCCGAGCTGACTCTGGACGAAATCTGGGCGCTGGTCGATGACCTCATCGCCGCCCACGGCGACTGGATCCCGCCCTTTGTCGAGGGCGGGCTGCCGGGCCTCCTCTCGCTGCCCGGCCAGCCGCAGTGGCTGGGGCCGCTGCCGGGCGGGCGCCCGCGGGTGCAACTGTAGGGTCGGTTCGGGAACCGCCCCTACGCTTTGGCGCCGGGCATCGCCGGGCCTGCGGGTTGGCCGTGGGTGGGGAACCGCCCCCGTGCCGCGGCCACGGCGCCGACCGCCGGACGCAACGACGGGGGCCGTCGGCCGGGCCTGCGGGTTGGCCGTGGTTGGGGGGACGGGGCGGTTCCCGAACCGCCCCTACAACTTGCCCGCCCGCTCGAGCGCCTGCAGGATGCGCGGGTCGGCGCGCGGGTCCTCGCCTTGGAAGGCATCGCGCGTGGGGTAGCCCAGCTCGATGCGCACCCTGCCCTGCGCGGCAAGGGTCGGGTCGATCACCACCCCGGCGTACGACTGCGAGGAGTAGCCCGCCCAGAAGGCGCCCCGGTACACCGCCTCGCCGCCCACGCACACCACGAACGGCAGGCCCGTCGTGGGCGGTGTGAAGGCTGCGAGGCGCGCAGAGGCTTCGGGGGTGAGCACCATCTCGTGGGTGGCCGCGTCGTAGGCGACCACGTCCTCCATCGAGAGGGCCACCTCGCCGCGCGGGTCGCTGCCGAAGCGGATGCTGAACTCGCCATCACCGGGCGGGACGACCTCCTCCCCACACAACTTGGCGCCGGTCGACGCATCGAGGAAGTAGAGGACGGTGCGCTCCTGCCCCTCGAACTGGCCCCGCGCCGTGAGCACCCAGACCCCGTCGGGGTGGCCGGCAAAGGTGGCACAGGGGCCGGCCCAGCGGCGGGCAGCGGCCTCGGCCACCAGCCGGGCGCTCAGGAGCTCCAGCGGTTGCCTCTCGGCCTCGGCCAGCCGGGCCAACGCTTGCTCCTGACGAAGGAAGGGCCCGGCGCCCAGGCTCTGGCGCACCGGCGGAGTGGGGGTGGGGCCCGGCGCCGCGTCGAGCCGGAAGCCCTCGACGATGGCCGTGTAGGCGGTGAGCAGCGGCTGCGGCGATTCAAAACCGCCGGGGTAGCGCAGGGCCAGCTCGTAGGTGCGGCCGTGGGCGCCAAAGAGCACCGCCACCGAGCGCTCGCCCGATGGCTCCCGGCGGTCCACACGGTAGCCGGCCAGGCGCTGGCTGCCCTCCAGCGGCGCGCCAAAGGAGAGCCCCTGCTCAAAGACCCCCCAGCCGTCGCCCTGCAGGAGCGGTGGCACGGTTGCCGGGTCGTACGGGTCGTAGCGCGTCTCGCCCTCGTGCACGCGGATGGTGACGGGGTAGCCCGGCCAGCCGGGTGCGCGCAGGAGGACGGTCGCCGCGTCTTGCCGCTCCACGCGCCAATCCGGAGGGTAGGGCACGCTGTAGCCGAGCGCCGTGTCGTGGTGGCGCGGCCAGGTGCCGTACCCTTCGGGAAGGCTGTAGCCCGGCGCGGCAGGGGGCTCCTGCTCGTAGACCTGCACCACCTGCTCGACCATGAAGATGCGCGCTGCATCGGGGCAGTGGGCGAAGGCCGGGTCGCCCAGGTGCCCGCGCAGCCGGGCGTGGTAGGGCAGTTGCGGGTCAGTGCGCACGCCGGGCAGGGCCATCTCCGGTGTCACCGCCACCAGCCAGGCGCCGCCCTCCGGCAGGGCGTTGGATTGGCTCCCGTTCAGCAGCGAGAGCATGGCCTGGAAGGGCTCATCGGTGAGCGCCGACGCCCAGCTCGACGGGCAGAGCGCCTGCGTGGCATCGGGCGGGGGCGGCGGGCCGTGGTGCGCCCACGGGTTCGTGCCGCTATAGTAGACATCCACTTCAAAGCTCTCGCCGGGTGCTGGCGGGTTCGCCAGGATATCGGCCACCGTCGGGCCGGGCGTGGTCGGTGCCACAGGGCGCGGTGTAGCGGGCGCACCCGAGGCCACAACTCCCGGCCAGGCGCGCTGGGCGAGCGGGCGCGCACTGATGGCCAAACCCACGAGCAGCACGCCGGCCACCGCGGCCGCCACGGCCCAGCCGAGCGCGTTGCCCAGCGCGTCGAGCCGCGGCTTTGGCAGCCACCGGCGCGCGCTGGGGCCGGCCGTGGCCGCGTAGTAGCGCTCGCGCAGGGTTGGGCCGGGCTGGGGCGCCGGCAGCTTGGCCAGCTCATGGTCCATGGCCTGGTTCGCCCGCAGCGTGGCGGCGCACTGGGGGCAGGCCGCGACATGCGCCTCCACCGCCTGCCGCTCGCTCGCGCGCAGGTCGCGGTAGGCGGCCAGCAGTTCCTCGCAACGGGCGTGGTTCATGGCGCGTCCTCCCTCTCATAGGCCTGGCGGAACAGCCGCCGCGCCCGGTGCAGCCGCATCTTGACGGCCCCTTCGCTCAAGGCCAGGGCCTCCGCCACCTCGGCCACACTCATCCCCTCGCAGGCATAGAGCAGGAGCGGCGCCCGCAGTTCGGGAGGCAGCGCGGCCAGGGCCGCCTCCACCGCGCTGTGCGCGCCCAGCGCTTCGGCCGGGCCGGGCTGGGCTGCCTGCCGCTCGGCGCCTGCGTGCCACGGCAGCCAGGCGAAGCGGCGGCGGCGTTTGAGGGCGTTCAGCGCCAGGTTCGTGGCCACGCGGTAGAGCCAGGCACGCGGGTTCTGCACCCGCGCCAGGCCGGTGCGCGAGGCAAAGGCGCGCAGGAAGGTCTCCTGCGCCAGGTCCTCGGCCAGGGCACCGTCGCCGACCATGCGGCGCAGGTAGGCATAGACCTCGGCGTGATGGCGCTCAAAGAGCGCGTGCGCCAGGTCGGCCTCGGCCCGGCTGATGGGCGCATCGGCGGTCATCGGGGCTCCCCTTCAGTGTGGGCGGCAGCGTGCACTCTGTTCTACTCTATATGACAATGGAGAGGCGGTTCTGGTCACGGGCGCCCTCCCAGAGAGGGCGGCGCGGGGCTGCACGAGCCGAAGCGCGCCCGGCGGCAACGAAGCCCATGCTCAGACGGTGGGGGCGAAGGAGGGGCCGCTTACTGCCAGGGACGGCTGGCGGCATAGTAGTGGGCTACCCAGTAGGCGGCGCCGAGCGAGTCGTAGCACACGCCCCGGGTGGGGCTGGAGGCATGGATAAAGTTGCCTCCACCCACATAGATGCCCACGTGGGAGAGGCCGGCCTGGTAGGTGTTCTGGAAGAAGACGAGGTCGCCCGGCAAGAGTTCGCTCTCTTTCACCGCTGGCCCTGCAGAGAGCTGCCCCCACAGGTCGCGGGCGATGGGGAGGCCCGCCTGGCCATAGATGTACTGGGTGAAGCCACTGCAGTCAAAGCCGGTGGCGGGCGAGGTGCCGGCGTAGACGTAGGCATACCCCAGGTAGCGGGCGGCGATGGCCACAATTTCGGCGCCCTTGCCGGTGGCCTCGGCGCTCAGCGTGGGTGCAGGCGCCAGGGTCGGGGGCGCAACCATCGGCCGGGGCGTCGGCGGCGGCAGCGGCCGGCCGCCGGGGATGACCAGGAGTTGGTCGACCGTCAGCCGGTCAGGATCCTCCAGCGCGTTGGCCTCAGCGATCTTTTCCAACGGCACGCTGTACGCCAGAGCGATGTCGTACAGCGTGTCGCCCCGCTGCACCTTGTGCAGTACCCCTGAGACGGGCGGAATGGTCAGCTCCTGCCCGGGCTGCAGGGTGGCGCGGCTGCCAAGGCCGTTGGCCCAGAGGATCGTCTCGGTGCTGATGCCGAAACGCGCAGCCAGGGTTGAGAGCGTGTCGCCTGGGGCCACCTCGTAGGTGCTCACCTTCTTGGGAGTGGGGGTCAATGCGGGGGTGGGAGCGATTGGGGTGGGGCGCTCTCCGCCGCGGGAGGAGACCTGCGTAGGGAGCCGGGTCGGCGGTGGCCCGCCGCGGTAGACCAGGTAGCCGGGGCGCACGCCGAACCCCTGCAGGGCCATAGCGACGGTGGGCAGGGCTGGCGCCTGCGCCGGTGGCCGCCGCAAACCCAGGCCGGCCACGGCCGCACCGGTCAGCAGGACCACGGCTGCCAGGGTGAGCCCAAGGCCTCGCCAGGGCGGGTAAGGGGCACGGCCGGCCGCCAGGCTCCGCAGCCGGATGCGCACGCGGGCTGCCAGCCACGCTGGCACAGAGGGGAGTCTCTTCACCATGGCGTGAGTATACTACAAGGAGTGTAGAAAGCCAATTCCTCAAGTATGTTGTGTAACAGCCATGGTTGGGGGATAGCCGGGCAGCCCCGGCCCTCCCAGCGCACCGCCAGTGCCGGCCAGCGCCAGGAGCACCGCGGCAGGCAGGAGGGCGCGCACGAAGAGGAGCTCACCCGGCAAGGCGCTGGGCTCGCTGCCGGTCGTGACGGCAAAGAGGAGGGGCAGGCCGAGGGCCGCCGCACCCGCGAGCAAGGCGTAGGCCAGGCCAGCGGCGCCCAACTTGGCGAGCGCCAGCGCCCAGTCGCGCACCGGCCAGGCGAAGAGGCAGCGCAGCGTGGCCATTTGTACCTCCCGCGGCGTACGCGCAGCCCAGGCCTCCACCAGCGCCGTTGGGTCGCCGCCACGCAGGCGTGCGGGCAGGCCAGCGGCCCCGGACGCCTCCGCCGCCCACCGCCACTCCTCTGCCTGGCCCCAGTGCTCACTCCTGGCAGTGATGGTTCCCCGCTCCTTCCCGCATTCCCTCGCGCATGCCCTCACTGTATAGACGAGCGTGGCGCGTTGCGGTTCATGGCAGGGTTCACCCCTCGCCCAGCCGCGGCACCCGCTCGCGCACGAGCCGCAGCGGCACGACAGCACAGGCCAGGCAGAAGGCGCCGCCGACTACCAGGCCGGCAAGCTCTCCGGCCAGCGCCGGCCAGCCGAGCAGCGTGAGGCCAATCTGCGGCATGGCGAAGAGGGCCAGCGCCAGGCCGAGCGCCAACCCCGTCACCAGGGCGCCCAGGCAGCCGGTGGCGCCGCTGACCATCTGGCGAGGGTCCTGCCAATCGAACCTGGCGCCCGTGACGCCGAACCAGAGGTAGATGCCGTCGGCGGCTGCCAGGCAGAGGGCCACCACGGCGAACGAGAACCACGCCGCCGTAGGGGCGGGGTCGCCCCGCCCCACAAGCGCCATGATGGCCACAAACACCGCGCTGACGGCCAGCGAGGGCAGGTAGGCAGCCAGGAACTTGGCCGCCAGCAACTGGCCGGCGCTCACCGGCGCCGCCTTGAGCAGCCAGTAGCTCTTGCCCTCCTGCGAGAAGCCCATGGCGGCCAGGCGGGCCAGCAGAGTCCAGCCCACAAAGAGGGAGATGCCGATGCCCGCATAGCCCATGGCGCCTTGCAGGGCCTGTGTGGCCCACGCCGGCCCGTGGCCCCCATCGGTGGGGATCGCCCCGGCCCGCACGAGCATGAGGGTGTAGACTATGCCCAGCACCAGAGGGGTGACCAGTTGCGAGAGGTTGCGCAGGTCACGCCGCAGCACGGCCCAATCCTTGGCCACAATGGCGCCCACTGCGGGGGGCAGCAGGCGCCCGCCCGCCGCGGCCAGCGGCAGGCCGGCGCGGCGCCGCGCGGCGCGGGCGGCCTTCTTGCGGCGCGCGGCGCCTTGCATGGCCGCCCAGCCACTGTAGTACAGGCGCTCCGCGCCCACCAGGGCCAGGCCGAAGGCGAGCCCCGCCGTGCCGAGGGCCAGCAGGCTGAACCCCACGCCGGCCAACCAGCGCCCCTCGCCGATGCCCACCAGCCCCCGCCCCGCCCAGGCCAACGGTGACCAGGACACATCGAGGCTCGTCACCAGGCGCAGGAGCCCGGCCACCTGCTGGCGGTTGACGCCGGCGCCGCGGGCGAACTGCCCCGACTGGGAGCAGACGATCGAGACCAGCGCCCCCGCAAAGCCGAGCACCTCGGCCACGTGGCGCGCGGGGAAGACGCGCACTGCCGCCATCACCAGAAGGCTCGCCATGGCCGCGGCGGCCAGCGCCAGCGCCGCCAGCATGACGATGACGAGGGGATAGTAGAGCCCACTGTAGCCGCCCGACACTCCCAGCCCAAAGAGCAGTGGCAGGGCCCCCAGGCTCACCAGGCCCAGGTTCGGCAGGATGGCCTGCAGCAGCTTGGAGACAAAGACCGCGCGGACCGGGATTGGCGCGCTGAGCAAAAAGTCCATGTCGCCCGACAGGTACAGGGCCTGCAGAAGCACGCCAAAGCTGGTGATCAAGATCACCAGGAAGCTGCCGCCCATCACCAGGACCGGCACGCTCGCCAAGAGTTCGCTGGCCCCGGGCAGCGCTGCCGCCAACTGCGGCGAGCGCAGGAAGCTCAGGAGAGCCAGGCCCATCGCGAACACAAAGGCCACGATCAGGAGCGTCAGGAACGCCAGCGCAACGGCACCCAGCCTGCCGCGCCAACTGGCCCGGCGCAGCCCGTTGAACAGGATCAGCGCCTGCAGGCGCAGCAGCCTGGCCACCGCGGGCCAGAAGCCCAGGGTGACGGCAGCCTCGCTCATCGCAGCACCTGGGCGATCTCGGCATACTCCGCCCCGCCGGTCAGCGCCAGGAAGATGTCCTCCAGGCTGCGCTCTCCCTCGCCGAGGGCGCGCAGTTCATCCATCGTGCCCGCGGCGATCAGCCTGCCATGGTCGATGATGCCGATGCGGTCGCACATGTGCTCGGCGATCTCGAGGATGTGGGTGGAGAGGAACACCGCCGCGCCGCGCTCGGCCATCTGGCGCAGGATGTCTTTGATCAGCCGGGCCGACTTGGGGTCGAGGCCCACCGTTGGCTCGTCGAGCACCAGCACGCGCGGGTCGTGCACCAGGGCTGCGGCCAGGGCCGTCTTCTGCCGCATGCCATGGCTGTAGGAGTCGAAGGTGTCGTCGGCGGCCGCGCTGAGGTCGAACAGGCGCAGCAGCTCCTCGGCGCGGCGCTCGGCCTGTGCCCGCTCGAGCCCATACAGGTCGCCCACCAAGCGCAGGAGCTCGCGGCCCGTCAGCTTGGCATAGAGGTTCGGCTCATCGGGCACGTAGCCGCAGGCAGCCTTGGCCTTGAGCGGTTGCGCCTGCACATCGTGGCCAGCCACCCGCACTGTGCCCGAAGTGGGCTGCAGGAGGCCGACCAGCATGCGGATGGTGGTCGTCTTGCCGGCACCGTTGGGGCCCAGAAAGCCCAAGATCTCGCCGGCGCGGACCTCCAGGCTCACGTCGTCAACTGCCACCTTGTCGCCAAAGCGCTTGACCAGGTGCTCCAGTTCGATCAACGTGGGTGTTTGCATGCGGGTCGGCCCTCCTTCACGGCCCGCTGAGGCCTCACTTTCCAAAGGCGCGCAGCAGGGGTGCCAAGACCGTTGCTGCCATCGCCACGAGGATCACCACACTGATAATACGCGCTTTCATCATCGGGGTTTCGCCATCTACCGGCCAGGAAAAAACGCAGCCGCCACCTGCCCCTGGCCTGAGCTGGGTGGCGGTTGACATATCATAATCCGAATGGGGCCGGAAGGCAAGCGCCGGCCGGGGTGTGCCCCAGGACGGCCGGTGCATCTGCCGGCCACTGCCGCCGTGAGAGTCATTCTGAGCGGCAGTGACGGCCAGGCAGCACTGGGGCGCCAATTCCAGCGAAGAATCCTTCCTTGCCGTGGCGCCAAACCACTCCGAGCGTGCCGCTGTGGCTAGCGAGGACTCTTCGCTCGTTTGGCGCTGGGCTGAGAGCAGGCCGCAGGAGCCGCTCAGAGTGACAAGCCGGTCTGGCGCCGCGCCCGACGGCCGCGCCCCCTCCGACGGCGAGTTTACGCCGACGATTCTGGGATATACCCGCAGGCCGGGGTGTAGTCTAGGATGGCCGGTGCATCTGCTGGCCACCGTATACCCCCACCCAGCAACACTCTCCTCGTTGGCCCGGTGGGTTAGCGGGTGTCACCCGCCGGCCAGCCTCTGGCAGAGGCGCACGCCCTCCATGGCGTCGGTCACATAGTAGTCGGCGCCCACGTAGCGTGAGACCTGCTCGTCGATCTGCCCGCCGATGATGACCGGAGCGGCAGGGCTTCGGGCGCGCAGGAGGGCGATGGTCTCGCGCATGGGGTCGTACGACGCGGTGAGCAGCCCCGAGAGGCCAACGATGTCGGGCGCGAGCCGGTCGAACTCGTCGAGAAAGCGCGCCGGGGCCACATCGACCCCCAGGTCGTAGACCGTCAGACCGTGGCACCGCGCGAGCATGGCGAAAAGGTTCTTGCCCAGGTCGTGGATATCGCCCTGCACGGTGCCCAGGAGCACGCGCGCCGAGGCGTCGCCCGAGAAGCGCTCCTCCAGGGATGGCTGGACCATCTCCATGACCTGGCGCAGGATGTCGCCGGCCATGATGAGCCCAGAGAGGTAGTAGCGGCGCTGACTGTACCGCTCGCCGACCAGGCGCATGCCTGCCTGACACTCCTCAATCACAGCGACAGGGTCATCGCCGCGGGCGATACGTTCGCGCACCGTGCGCAGCACGTCGGCCTCCTTCAGGTCTGCCACATCGGCAGCCAGCCCCATGGGCGCATGCAGGTTGCTGCTCACGCCGTCCATCCTACCTCCTCGCCAGCCGGTGCTCGAGCGGGAGCGCCGGCCGACGTATGCCGGCGTCTCGCCGGCACTCCCTCACTCCTGGGCGCGCGGGGCGCCTACCGCGGTGCGGAAGCGCAGGCGGTCGCCGCGACAGATGAACCAGCCCCAACTGACCGGGAGGTCCGCAAAGTCGTAGAACACGTGCTCGATGTTGAACGCTGCCATGCCGACCGCGGTCTTGAGGAGCGCCGCCTCTTCCTCGTTGAGGACGGTGGCCTCGATGCTCAGCTCGCCGCGCTTGAGCCCCGTCTGGCCGCTGCCCTCGAATAGCCCGCGCAGTGTGGTGACCTCGAGCTCGGCCTCGACCACAGGTCGCTCGGCGTCGCAAACCACGTACTCGCGATGGTACACCACCGGCTCGCCGGCAAGCGAGAGAAGGCGGCGCATGTAGATCACCTTGTCGCCCGGCGCTACCGGCAGCCTGCGGGCGATGCGCTCATCGGCAGGGACGGTATGTGCCTGGAGGATGGCCACCGCGGTGCGCTCATCGCGGAAGAGGTCCTCCAGCTCCTTCAGGTCAAAGGTCGCTGTGCTCAGGAGGAGGGGCCTGACGAAGGTGCCGCGGCCCTGGGCCGTGCTGACCAGGCCCTGGTCGAGCAAGATGTTGATGGCACGGCGCACGGTCATGGGGCTCACGCCGTACCGTTCGCAGAGCTGCACCTCCGACGGCAGGCGGTCGTAGGCGCGCAGGTCGCCCGTGGCGATCTGCCGCCGCAGGATGCTGGCCAACTGGTGGTATGGCGGTTCGAAGGAGGTGCGGTCGATTCCGGCCTGTTCGCCGGCTTTCGGCCTATCCGCTTGCCGCATCGGCGGGGTCCTTCCCTATCCTCGTCAGAGATGGCCAACCGGCAGGCAGCCAACGGGGTCTCTCCAGGCGGGGCCCCTGCCGCTGCTTGCCCGCCGTGGCCTCTCTGACCCCTATCATAGCACAGAATGGCCAGATTTGACAAGTTCCCTAGGGTGGTATAGGATTAGGGAAGAATGGGCGACGTGGCCGCATCTGTGCCCAAGGATCGGACAACCTGTGCCCCCAACCCAAGTGATTGCCTGTGCGACGGTAATCGAAGAGATGCGCTCCCTGTTGCCCGACGGGGTCACCTGTGAGGCGCTCGACTTTGGGCTCCACGTCGACCCGCCGCGGCTGAGGCTTGCCCTCCAGGGGGCCATCGACCGCCTGGCCGGCCGCGCCAACGAGGTCATCCTCGGCTATGGCTTTTGCAGCATGGCCGTGGTTGGGCTGCAGGCCAACGATTGCACCCTCATTGTGCCCCGCGTCGACGATTGCATCGCCCTCTTCCTCGGCTCCATGCCCGCCTACAGGCAGCAGGCACGTGCTGAGCCCGGCACCTACTACCTCACCAAGGGCTGGATCGAAGCGGGCGATACCCCCTTCGCCGAGCACGACCGCCTGGTGAAGCAGTACGGCCCCGAACGAGCCGGCCGGCTGGTGCGCGAGATGCTCAACCACTACACCCGCTTGGCCTTCATCAACACCGGCCAACAAGACCTGGAACGCTACCGGGCCTACGCCCGCGAGACGGCCGAGCGCTTTGGCCTGCGCTTCGAAGAGATCCCCGGCTCCGATGCCCTGATCCGCAGGGCGCTGTACGGTCCGTGGGATCGCGACTTTGTCGTCATCCCGCCGGGCGGGACCATCCGCTACGAGCATTTCTTCCCGCACTGCCCCTGACCGACGAGTTGCCAACACTGTGAGGACATTGGGCCATGAAGATCATCGGTGAGAAGATCAACGGCACGCGCAGCCAGGTCAAGAAGGCTGTCTTGGAGCGCGATGCCCCGTTTGTCGAGCATCTGGCGCGCAGCCAGGCCGAGGCCGGCGCGGCCTGGATCGATGTGAACGCGGGCACCCCTGTCGATCGTGAGCCCGACGACCTGGTGTGGCTGGTGCGCACGGTGCAGGCGGCGGTCGACGTGCCGCTCTGCCTCGACAGCGCCAACCCGGCCGCGCTGGCAGCCGCACTGGCCGAAGTGCGCCAGCCCCCGCTGATCAATTCGATCAGCGGCGAACGCGCCCGCTTGGAGGGCGTCTTGCCGCTGGCAGCCAGGGCCGGCGGCGGGGTGATCGCCTTGGCGATGGACGATAAGGGCATCCCCAACAACGTGGAAGGCCGCTGCGCGATCGTGCGCCGCTTGCTGGAGGCGACGCGGGCGGCCGGCATACCCGATGAGCAGGTGTACGTGGATCCGCTGGTCATGACCGTAGCGACTAACGGCGACAGTGCCCGCATCGCACTGGCCACGCTGCGGGCCGTGCGCGCCGAGTTCCCCCAGGTGCACTCGACTTCGGGGCTGAGCAATGTGTCCTATGGCCTGCCGGTGCGCAGCCTGATCAACCGCGCCTTTCTGACCCTGATGCTGGAAGCGGGGCTCGATACGGCCATCCTCGATCCGCTGGATCGGGAGCTGCGCAAGGCGCTCCTGGCGGCAGAGGTGGTGCTCGGCCTCGACCGGCATTGCCTGGGGTACACTCGAGCGTTTCGTGCGGGCCTCTTGGAATAGCGTGTTGGTAGCCGGTGCTTCGGCGCCCTGACCGTTGCAGTGGTGGGCCAGGTGGCGGTCACCTGGCCGCGATGATGGGCCGGCGGTGGCGGTCACCCCGGCCGGAGCTCTCGAGGAGGAGCACCATGGCAGACAAGTTGGTCGACGCGATCGCAGACATGCGGGAGGAGGAGGCGCTGGCCCTCACCAAAGAGCTGCTCAGCGCCGGCACGCCACCCACCCAGATCCTTGACGACTGCCGGGCAGCGATGGAGGTCGTGGGCCAGCGCTTCGAGAAGGGGCAGTACTTCATCCCCGAGCTGATCCTGGCCGGCGAGATGCTCAAAGCCATCTCGGCCGAGGTCAAGCCGCACATCCAGCACGAGGCCCAGGCCAAGAAGCTCGGCAAGGTCGTCCTCGGCACCGTCAAGGGCGACATCCACGACATCGGCAAGGACATCGTTGGCTTTATGCTCGATGTGAACGGTTTCGAGGTCTACGACCTGGGCATCGACGTCGCGCCCGAGGCCTTTGTCAACAAGGTCCGCGAGGTGCAGCCCCAGGTGGTAGCGCTGAGCGGCTTTCTGACCCTCTCCTACGATTCGATGAAGGAGACGGTAGAAGCCCTCAAGGCGGCTGGCCTGCGTGACAAGGTCAAGGTCATGGTGGGCGGCGGCACGGTCGACCAGCAGGTGTGCACCTATGCGGGCGCCGACGCCTTCGGCGCCGATGCCATGGCCGCTGTGGCGCTGGCCAAGCAGTGGACCCGGTAGGGACTGGACGCGCCTCACTCTGCAGGAGGCGCCCACTGAAGAGGAGCACGAAAGATGAACGCAGATTGGGCCAAGCTCACCCCTGGGGAGAAACTCGAGGCTCGCTTTGCCGAATGGTCCTCGGCGCCCGGCGTCCAGTTCGCCAATCCCGAGGCCGAGCGCGCCTACCGCGAGCGCACCCAGATGTTCAAGGATGCGACGCAACTGAAAAAGCCGGCCCGGGTGCCCGTCGCCCTCAACGTCGGCATCTTCCCCTATGCCTACGCCGGGGTCACGGTCGAAGAGATCATGTACGACTATGACAAGCTCGGCATGGCGTTCAGAAAGTTCAACCAGGACTTTACTACCGATGCCCTGGGCACCTGCATCTTTGGTGCGCCCGGCAAGGTGTTCGACATCCTCGACTACAAGCTCTACCGCTGGCCGGGCCACGGCGTGTCGCCCACGTCTTCGTACCAGTGCGTGGAAGCCGAGTACATGCGCGCCGACGAGTACGACCAGTTCATCGCCGACCCCAGCAACTTTTTCCTGCGCACCTATCTGCCCCGCATCTTTGGCGCCCTGGCGCCCTGGTCGATGTTGCCGCCTCTCACCGACATCCTGGAACTGCCCTTCGTCGGCGCCAGCCTGATCCCGGCGGGGCTGCCGCCGGTGCAGGAGGCCTTCAAGAAGTACCTGGAGGCGGGCCAGGCGGCATTGGAGTGGATCCAGGCGGCGGGTGCCGTCGACGGCTGGAATACCGCAAACCTGGGCCTCCCTGCCCTCTGGGCTGGCATCAGCAAGGCGCCCTTCGACACCCTCGGCGATACACTGCGCGGCACGCGGGCCATCATGCTCGACAAGTTCCGCCAACCGGCCAAGCTGCTGGCCGCTCTCGACCGCATCCTGCCGCTGGCCATCGAGATGGGCGTACGCTGGGCCACCAACCAGCACGGCGTCTTTGCCTTCATCCCGCTGCACAAGGGCGCCGATGGCTTCATGTCGGACGAGGACTTCCGGACCTTCTACTGGCCGACCCTCAAGGGGCTCATCATCGGCCTGGTCAAGGAGGGCGTGGTGCCCTGGCTGTTCGTCGAGGGCGGCTACAACCAGCGCCTCGACGTCATCGCCGACCGCGACATCCCGGCCGGCACCACGGTCTGGATCTTTGACAAGACCGATATGAAGGAAGTGAAGAAGCGCTTCACGGGGTGGGCCTGCTTCGGCGGCAACGTCCCGGCCTCGCTCTTGCAGGCTGGCACGCCGGAAGACGTGCGCACCTACGTCAAACGCCTGATCGACGATGTGGCGGGCGACGGGGGCTTCATCCTGGCCAACGGGGCCGTGCTCGACCACGCCAAGCCCGAGAACCTGCGCGCCATGATCGATGCTGGCCGCGAGTACGGCGTCTACCGTTAGGAGCTGCGGCGGGGACCTTGCGACGGCTCCCCGCAGTTGTCACTGCTTCTTCGGCCCTCCGTGCAGCACACGGAGGGCCGAAGAAGCACTCCCTGGCCTGCACGGTTGGCAGTCGCTTCGTTGGTCAGATTTCGGCGGCCGCCGGACCAGGGACCGGGCTACACGCTACGCGCCCACCCGGTGCGAACCGTTTTGAGGGGCTGGGCCGGGAGCAGGCGGAGCTGAACACCCGGCTGCCAGCCTGGTCGCAGCGCGTTTCTTCGCCCGCCATAGGGCTGCGCGAGTCCTTGGATGCTCGCAATGAAGCGCTGAGCATCTGCTCCTACTAGACTGATCGTGCATGGGTTACACCATCGAGTTCGAGCCAATCGGCCGGCGGGGCGAGTGCCCCGAGGGCGCTACGCTGCTCGAGGCAGCGCAGGCCCTGGGCGTGGACCTGGTGAGCGTCTGCGGTGGCGCGGGCACCTGCGGGCGCTGCAAGGTCCAGATCGTCGCCGGCGTGGTCAGCCCGCTCACCGAGCGCGAGGAAAAAGCGCTGGGCGAGGCCGAGCTGGCGCAGGGCTACCGCTTGGCCTGCCGCGCCCGACTCCTCGGCGATTGCCGGGTACACGTGCCCCCCGAGTCGCTGACCGCGCCACAGCGGACGCAAGTGGAAGGCTTGCAGGTGCTCGTGCAGCCCGACCCGGCTGTGCGCGCGTACGAGGTCCGGCCCGAGCCGGCCTCGCTGGCCGACCCGCGGGCCGACGAGGTGCGCCTGCGCGCGGCGATGCTCCGCGCGCACCAGCTTGAGCCTGTGCGCTTCGACCTGGCCCTGCTGCAGCAGCTCTCGCCCCGCCTGCGCCCGGTAGGGGCGGTTCGCGAACCGCCCCTACAGGCGGTTCACGAACCGCCCCTACTAAGCCTGGCGTTGCGCGGCCATGAAGGGGGGGCGGGGGGCA
>Ga0078972_1007199_pt1 | contig 25109 bp, 17 predicted proteins | sample YelNatPaOPGAMG01_FD_67568 | JGI IMG/M metagenome (GOLD analysis project Ga0078972, IMG submission 67568) | Hot spring thermophilic microbial communities from Obsidian Pool, Yellowstone National Park, USA - OP-RAMG-01 (SPADES assembly) (version 2) | ecosystem: Environmental > Aquatic > Thermal...
AAACACAACAAACCGATGAAATATTTTAAACATCCGAGTTCTATCCGGCCGATTGGCGAATAAAAGAATTAAAGTATAACCAAAAGGTAATCAGTAACTTAAAAAATATTTACGGATGAAAAAAATTATTGTAACCGACAAAAGTCCGCGTGCCATCGGTCCATACAGTCAGGCCGTGGAGGTGGGGTCCACCCTGTATATTTCGGGACAGATTCCCTTGGATCCGGTTACCAACGAGATTGTGCAGGGAGGTATACGGGAGCAGACGGAACAGGTATTGAAAAATATAGGCCTTATCCTTACTGCGGCAGGTTATAGTTTTGCAGATGTGGTAAAGACAACCTGTATGCTGGCCGATATCAATGATTTTGCCGCTATGAATGAGGTGTATGCCAAATATTTTGTGAAAGATTTTCCGGCACGATCAACCTTTCAGGCTGCGGCCTTGCCCAAAGGTGTTTTGGTTGAAATAGAGGTAATTGCTGCAAAGAAGTAAAAGCTTATCTTTTCATGATACGACCAACATACCACTGATCCTGTTTTTGCGCTACAAGCAGGTAAGTTCCCGAAATCAGTTTCGCAAGACAGACTTGTGGCAGACGCTGGTGGGTTTGCAGGCTATATACCTGTTGCCCTGCCATATTGTAAATCCATAGTTTCCTTTCGACAGCGCTGGTATCCGTGGTTGGAAAAATTACCTGAAAACAATCATTGAAAGGATTGGGAAATGTCCGTATGGATTGCAGGGGAGTGGTATCTATGGCGAATGAAATTTTGAATTTTGCAAGGAGCTGGTGTTGGGGATCAACGGTTATGGCTGTTACCGGCGAGGAGAAAAAAAACGAATGCCTGCTCGTGGTGTCGGAGAGTACGATACGGATCAGCGTATCGCCACCGTTTTGCCATTGGATCCGTACGGGAACGGGAATGGGAGAGTAACGATTGTCAGAAGAACTTGCCTTTACCATGCCTTGCAATTGTAAAAAATTGTTTTTGGCGTTCCCCGACAGATGAATTACGGGATATCCCTTGCCGTAAAACCATTCATTGAAGAAGGCCGACCACGAACGGCCCGTTTTAGCTTCAAGTTCCCTCTTGAAATCTTCCACTCCTGCATTTTTGTAGGCATATTTTTGCAGAAAGTTCTGCCATACTTGGAAAAATATTTCATCCGACTCTGTGAAATAGCGCAGGGTATGTAGGAAGTAGGCGCCTTTCATGTAGGTATTGTAGTAGCTGAAGATGCGCAAGGGATCGAAAACCTTGTCGGCGGGAATGTAAATGGAAGCCAACGAGTCGCGCGTAGCCAGCTCAAGGCATGAGTTAAGCCAGTCGGGCGCTTCAGCGGGATAAAATTTTTCAAGGGCAAGGTACGAGAGATAAGTAGCAAAACCTTCGTTAATCCAGATGTTTTGCCAATCGCTGCATGTTACATAGTTGCCAAACCAACTATGTGCCAGTTCATGCGCAACAAGGGTAAAATCAAAATTTTGCAAAAAGGTAATCGTCTGATTTTCCATTCCACCTCCGATGGGAACCACCACATGTCCGTATTTTTCGCGCCCAAAAGGGTAGAGAACACCTATAAGCGATTCGTAGTAGTTGATTATTTCTACCGTTTTATCAATGCTGTTTTTATATTCCGGCCACTCGGCGTCAGAGAAACAATGATAGTTCTCAAACCGGATGGAATCGCCCGATTTTGTACTCAGAAACCGGTAGTTGTAGGATTTAAATTCACCGACAGCAAATCCGATGAGGTAATATGCGATAGGATAATGACTTTCCCAGTAAAAGGTACGCCGATTGTTAGGCTTTTCGTCCACGCTGCGGAGCAGACCATTGGCCACTGCCATGTAGGGTTTAGGGGTAGTGATGTAGATTTTTAGCGAGTCGGCCTTGTCGGTAACCCATTGTTTGCAGGCAAAAAAATCGAGTGCTGCATAAGGCTCAGATAGGGTATAGAAAACTTTGCATCCATTTTCACTATTGCCGGTTGTGCCTATTCCTAAGCCACCAATGACATTTGACGATACCGCATTACCATGATAATGTATAGTGGCTTGCAGCATTTTCCCGACCTCTATTTTTTGGGGGGTAATGGCCTTAATCCAGTTTCCGCTATGTTCGAACGTGCATGGGTGTTCGTTAATGATCACTGAGTCGACGGTGAGCGCATCGTTAAGCTGGATATAAAAACGGGTGAGCGTTTTTTTCTCCACGGTGGCTACAATGCTGGTACTTCCCTTGATGTACAGACTATCGGGTGAGGCCGATATGCGCAGATCATAGCATTTTACATCATAACAGGAACTATCGTTGTAATATTCAGAGGCTTTTTCCTGTTGGGCAAAAACAAAACTCTGTATCCCCCAAAGGACTGTTATCAGAACCCATGTACCTCGGTGATGTATCATAGTAATTTTGGGCTACCAGCTGAATGCATATACCGTCTTCTGATGATATTTTCCGTCCGGACGCAGAACGGTAGAGGGGAAATGCGGATGATTCGGTGAATCGGGGAAATGCTGGGTTTCGAGACAAAGTGAACAATGTTTCTGATAGCGTATTCCATTGTGTCCGGTCAGCGAATCGTCGAGATAGTTTGCCGAATAGAACTGTACCCCCGGCTCGGTAGTATAGACTGTGATTTTCCGGCCGGAATGGGGATCGAGTAGTTCGGCAATTCGGGCAAATTGTCCATTGGGTTTGTTGAGTACATAATTGTGATCGAATCCGCCCGGTACCTGATGGATACGTTCGCCAATGCGGGTAGGCTGACGGAAATCGAAAGCAGTGCCCGTTACATCAAGCAATCGGCCGGTGGGTATACTGGTATCGTCAACCTCGGTTATCTGGTCGGCATCGATGGTGAGGATAAGGTCGTAGATAGTCCGATCGCATCCAGCAGGATTAAAATAACAGTGGTTAGTAAGGTTTACCACAGTCGGACGGTCGGTTGTGGCTTGATATTCTATCGTAAGTTCATTCTTATTGTTCAGGGAGTAGGTAACGGTAACCTGCAGATTACCGGGATAGCCTTCTTCACCATCGCGACTAAAATAGCTGAGTTTAACGCCCACTGAATCTTTATGTTCAAATGTTTCGGCCTGCCAGATAACCTTATCGAAGCCTTTGATGCCACCATGCAGCGAATTGGGACCGTTGTTGACGGCAAGGTGGTAGGTAACCCCGTCGAGAGAAAATTGTCCTTTGGCAATACGGTTGGCATAGCGCCCACAGATAACCCCAAAGTATGGATGTTCTCTTTCATATTCCTCCAGCGTATCAAAACCAGCAATAATCTCGTTTGTATTTCCCAATTTGTCGGGAACCTTTATCGACGTGACGGTTGCTCCGTAGTTTGTTACTGAAATTTCGACTCCATGATCGTTCCGAAGGGTAAAAAGATACACGCCTTTTTGTTTTCCCCCTTCTTTAAAATAGGTTTGAGTTATTTCCATCTCAAAATATTTTAAACCTTGTTTGGTGTTGTGAATCCGATGCATTTTTTGCAAATATGGATATTTTTTTGCCGATTAGCCAAGAGAAAATACAGAATTATACATGATTTTCCTTTCGGTAATGACTTTACCTCGGGTTTCCCCTTGAGATTTTGGGGCTCTTGTTGCGGGTTGGGGTACAATTGGGTATTGCATAACTTTTTGGAAAGATTTCGAAAAGCACATGAGACTGAAAATTATGGGGTCTATTCTTAATCTGAAAAATAAATCAAATATATTTTTTTAAAGTTCTGAAATATATCGGTTTAAGTTACATGTTAGTGTTCTAATTACACTAAGTAATGATAAATTTATCCCCCTATAATGAAATATTAAGCCCCTTTGTTTGTGAAAAAATGAAAGATTTCACCCTTTCGATTGAAAATCAGGAAACCGTGGTTTCCATGCCCATGGAATACCTTAGCTAAGGCTTTTAAGGCCAAACTAATTTATGTCTAACTAAAATTTTACTAACCATGAAGAAATCTTTACTTTCGTTTGTTGCTGCCATAGCTATGGCAATGGGTGCTTCGGCACAGGTAACCGTACATTTTACCGAAGCAGATACAGCCACGGTACCCGGCTGGTGGGTAAATCACAGTGCCAATTCTTACTGGGACTTGGGTCAGTGCGATAGTGTAGCGGGTTATTATGCTGAATTCACCTATGAATTAACGGATACGTTGAAGGCATGGGACTGGATTACCGACCTTAAGGTAGATGTTACTGACACATGGATTGATTTGCAAAGCAATCTGTGGGTAAATTTCTGGATTAAAGTTGATGGTATTAATGCCGGCGATACGCTTGCCTGCGTATTTGAGTTAAATAATGCCAATGGCGATAAGTTCGGTTGGCCCAATGTACAGTTTAAGATTAATGAACTGAACAAATGGCAATGGGTATCGCTGGATCTGTCGTCGCTCGACTTTAGTGGCAATTCTGCTGCCTCGCTCGATGGAATTACTTTGGTTAAATTTTCACCCCAGGTAATTAAGAATTATGCTCCTGTTAATGACAAGTCCTTCATTTATGATTTTCAGGATATAACTGTAAGCAATGGACAAGCCAATGCTACAGCTGAACCCTGTAAGACGAATGTCGGAATTGTGGCTGCAAAGAGCACCCGCAGCAACCTGTTCTATCCCAATCCTGCTCAAGGATTTATTAACCTGAAGAAAGTGGCTTCGGGACAAATCATCGATCTCTCGGGTAAAGTTGTTTTGCGTTTTGCAAACACCAGCCGGGTTGATCTTAGCAATCTGAGATCAGGCCTGTATTTCATTAAGGTCGATAACCAGGTTGAAAAACTTATGGTAAAGTAATTTAATGTGTTGATTGAAAAGAAAGAAGTTGTCCGTTAACCGTTGCGTTTTCGGCAACTTCTTTTTTGGTTATTACTTACTAACTAATCCAAATAATCACTAAAATATGACGATACAAAGAGTTTTTCGAATCCTGCACACGGTAGTGCTTGCACTACTGGTTTCAGGAATTAGTTATGCCCAGGTGAAAGTAACGGGCGTTGTTAAGGATGAAAAAGGTGAGACCCTGCCGGGTGTCAACGTAGTAGTTAAAGGAACTACTGTCGGTACAATAACCGATGCTGATGGAAAGTTCTCTATCTCTGTCAAAGATGTTAATAATGATGTATTGGCAATTTCGATGGTGGGTTTTGTTACCCAGGAAATTCCGCTGAATGGCAAAACTTATTTTGAAATTGCATTACAGGAGGAGGTAAAGAAGCTGGAAGAAGTTGTGGTCGTTGGTTATGGTACCGTAAAGAAAAGCGACCTTACCGGTGCTGTATCTACGGTAAAGTCGGCTGAATTAACACAATTAGCTACAGTCAATGTACAGCAGGCCATTCAGGGACGTGTAGCTGGGGTAATGGTAACCTCTGAGTCGGGCGAGCCGGGTGCTGGCGTAAAAGTCAGAGTTCGTGGGGTAGGTACCATTAATAATTCTGATCCCCTGTATGTGGTGGATGGTTTCCCCACTTCCGACATCAGCCATATCAGTCCGTCGGATATTGAGTCGATGGAAATTCTCAAGGATGCTTCAGCAACTGCCATCTATGGTAACCGTGGGGCCAATGGTGTTGTACTGATTACTACCAGGAAAGGAAAGGAACAAAAAACTGTCGTTAATTTTAATATGTATACCGGTGTTCAAACATTCAATCATTTTGTACCGGTTCTTAATGCTACTGAATATGCACAGGCTCGTTTGCTGGCTACCCAAAACCGGTATTCTATTGATACCATTGGTAAAACACCCGCACAGAAAGCCAATATAAAATTGGGTGATGCCGCTTATGATAGTCTTTATAAAACTATCATTGCCAATAATTATAAGGGAACTGACTGGCAAAAAGAAGTAATGCAGCAGGGGGCTGTTAATAACTACTCATTAGGAATATCCGGTGGCGCCAAGGGGTATACCTACGATCTTACCGGTACCTACTATCGTGAGGATGGGGTAGTAAAAAATTCATGGTTGAAAAAATACTTTTTGCGTTTTGCCAATCAGTATCAATTTTCGGAACGAGTCAAGGGTGAGGCTATCATTTCTTATACCAATACCGAAAAAACCAATTACGATTATGGATTGTACAGTGGGATTCTGCCGCTGGCGTTGGTGGCTGAGCCTGTTGCTCCTGTTTATCAGAAAGATACCAATCAATATGCCTATTTGCAGATTAACGAAACGGCCAATCCGGTAGCCAAGGCCGACCGTATGGCAAATGATATTTGGAAATCTGAAAGGTTTGTTGGAAACTTCTCGCTTGAGGTCAAACTGTTGGAAGGTCTTACCTTTACCACAAAGAATGGGGTCGATCTGCGGTTTGATGATCCTTCAAGCTACAATCCTTCCTATTATATTGGTCCAAAGGATCAGAATTCTGTCAGTTCGCTGTATATTAATAAAAACAAGGGACGGGGGTGGAATACTTCGAACTATTTCAATTATAACACTGAGTTTGGTAAAAGTAGTCTGAGTCTGATGGCCGGGCAGGAAGCCAGCTATGGAATGTGGCTTAATACTGAAATAACGGTTTACGGAGTGCCCGAAGAAGAACGGTTGAGATATGTGTCCAATGCAAGCGGAACAGTTGCCCCAAAAGTAAACCCCATCGAAACGCGTGATCCCTTCCGCAACTACGAAGGCGAAGTTAGCTTGCTGTCCTATTTCGGTCGTGTCAACTATTCGTATGATGGCAAATACCTGTTTACTGCCAGTATTCGTCGGGACGGTTCGTCGAAACTGTCGAAGGATAATCGTTGGGGTACATTCCCCTCTTTTTCAGTAGGATGGAATCTTAAACAGGAGGCTTTCTTGCAGGATGTAAAATTTATCAGTGGCCTGAAACTACGTGGAGGATATGGAGTTACCGGTAATGAATCCAGTGTATCGGACCCTTATTCCGGCTATATTCGCTACCGTGTACTGCGTTCTGAACAAAATGGAGAGATCAATATTTCTACCTATCAGACGCTCTTCAACCCCAACTTAAAGTGGGAAATTACCAAGCAGCAGAATTATGCTGTGGATATGGCATTCTTTAACAATCAGCTTACGGCATCGGTCGATTATTACATTCGCAAGACCGAGGATATGATTGTTCAACCGCCTCAATCGGAAAAAGAAAAAGCCCAGCCCCGAATGAATATTGGTGCCATGGAAAACAGTGGGATTGAGTTTACCCTTGGCTACCGGAACAGTTTAGGTGATCTTAAGTACGAAATCAATGGAAATATTGCCTTTATGCAACATCCCAAAGTAACCAAGCTTTTGGGTGATAAGGTGCTTAAGATGGGGCAAGTGGGTAAGGTCGGCGGTGTTGTATGGACCCAGGAAGGGTACGAACTATGCCGGTTTGTTGGTTATAAAACCAATGGAATTATTACCCAGGAAGACCTCCAAAAACCTGAATACAAGGGAAAATTTAATGTTGGCGATTTGAAAATTGTCAATACCAACGGCGACTCTATTATCGACGAAAATGATAAAGTATTCCTGGGTAGTCCCAATCCTGATTATACATTTGGTATCAATATTGGCCTTGAGTACAAGGGATTTGACTTTAAGATTTTTGTTCAAGGAGTACAGGGTAATGAGCTCATGAACTCGCTCTATGCCTTTATTAAGGCTCCTGTGGAAGGACGTGGAAACCTGCATAAGGATGTGCTTAAGGGATATCAGGAAGGAGTACGCGACAACTCTACCTTACCCAAACTTATTGACCAGAACAGCTTCTTTAAAGAATATTTTACCGACTATTTTGTAGAGGATGGAAGCTATGTGCGTATTAAAAACGTGCAGTTAGGATATACTTTTTCCGATAAGATTTTGACGAAGGTAGGACTGAAGAGTTGCCGTGTATATGTCTCGGCCGAAAATCTGCTCACGTTTACCAAGTACAGTGGATTTGATCCTGAAGTAGGCCGTGGGCTTGACAATGATCCTTTGCAACAGGGGATTGATGTGGCAACCTATCCTCTTGCAAAGAAATTTATGATGGGTGTAAATCTTAACTTTTAATTTAAATAACTGAGCCATATGAAACTAAGAAATATATATATCGCCCTTATAGCGGTGTTACTGGGAGGATGTAGTGACGATTTTCTTACCCGTGAACCCCTTGGGCAAATGACCCAGGAAGACTTTGACAAGCTATCTCAGTCGGGAGGTAATGCTGCTGTAGCCGAATTTGACAAGCTGCTGAGAGGCGCCTACGACGTGTTCAATTTTGATGAAGGTCAGGTAAGCGGTGTTAGTCATCACGGTGAATGGATGTGGGATATCATAACCGATGATGCTCAAAAGGGAGGGGACGGTGCTGCCGACTATCCTCCGATGCTCGAGTGGCGTAAATGGAGTACTCTGCCCAGCAGCGGTCCGCAAACTTCCGCATATACGGTGGGTTATGCCGGCGTAGTACGTGCCAATGATGTACTTAAGCAGCTCTATGCCAAAAAAGAGAATATTACCGATACGCTTCAATACAACCGATTGCTTGGCGAGGCACTGTTTATCAGAGGATATTTCTACTTCTACCTTACTAAACTCTTTGGCAGTGTGCCCTATATCGACACTACCGAGCTTAAGGAAGGACAAAACTATCCACAGCCTCAGCCTAAAGAAATGTATCAGCTCATTGAGAAGGATCTTCAGCAGGCTGTAAAGCTTCTGCCAACCAAAAACCAGATGAAACTCAATTTTGGAATTAAACCCGATGGCCGAGCTACCAAAGGGGCTGCTCAGGCTCTTCTGGCAAGGGTAATTATGATGGAAATAGGGTTTGGTTATAATAACAAAACCTGGCAGGAAGTTTATGATCTGGCTACCGACATTATCCGTTCGGGACAGTATGCACTTGTGGGCAACTATGCCCAGATTTTCACCCTGGAAGGAGAACAGAGTGTAGAATCGGTATTTGAAATCGATGCTAAGGACTTCAATCAGGGTTGGGGCGGACTGGGAGGAAATATCCAGCAGATCATGTGTAGTCCTCGTTTGACGGTTTCGAAACAGAATACGGGTAAAAATATTGTCAGTGGCTGGGGATTCCAGTTGCCTACCCAAAATCTGTACGATGAGTTTGAAAGCGGCGATCCGCGGCTCCCCAATACAATTATCAAGTCGGGCGATATCATTTATGAGGACGGCATCAGCTCGACCGATGAAAAGATAATAATTGATCCGGGAACCCCACAATGTCCTACGGGCTATTTCAATCGAAAGGCAGTATTGCCTCCTCCGGGCCCCTCGTGTAATATTTGTTCGAATCTTAACAAACGTCTGATTCGTTATTCCGAAGTGTTGCTTACGGCTGCAGAGGCTGCTTATCATCTTGGCAAGGAGGCCGAAGCTCGGGAATATGTAAACATGATTAGAGACAGGGCTCGTAATAGTTCCGGACCTAAAGGGTCGGAGTTGGGCAACCCGGGTTATCCCAACAGGAATACCAACAGTGCTGTGCTGCCTCCGGTTACTGCCTCGGGCGATGCTCTTCTGGCGGCAATCAAACACGAACGTCGGGTTGAGCTGGCCATGGAAGGCCATCGGTTGTGGGATCTTATTCGCTGGGGCGAATACGAAGATGCTATTCGTCGGTATGTGCCCGAAGATGTGCTAATATCCAGCATTAGCCCCGATGAGGTAATTACCAATTATCGTTCCCATCTGATAGACGGTAAAGTTCCTACGTTGCCCATTCCGCGCAACGAAGTGCTTAACTACGGGGTAAAACAAAATCCGGGATACCCATCGAATTGATACGTATAAATTTTAAAAAATGAAGGTTATGAAACATAAGATAATAATCGTTGGAATTGCTTTTCTGGCTGTTGTAGGTTGTACCCGTAAAGATATTTACGATGAAACTTACGACATTCAGTTCAAAACTGCCAAAGTATTGAGTTTTTCACCCACCTCGGCTTATCTGGGTGATACCATTCAACTGTTTGGCGAGAATCTCAATGATCCTACTTTGAAGGTATTTTTGGGAGCAGATAGCATGCCGATTATTCGTAGTTCGGCTACGGCAACAAGTGTAAAAGTTATTGTACCCCGGAATGCAGAGAAAAATAAAATTAAAGCCTATACCTTTTTCTCGGCTGATGCTCGGGTTAACCAGTTCACACAAGCCGAATTTACGCCTTTGTATCCGGCTACCAAAATTACTTACATCCCCGATACGCTTTTCGCTACCCAACCTTTTACCATTCAAGGCGAAAACCTCGACTTGATTACTAAGGTGGCTATTGGTGATACTATCCTACCTGTTTCGGGACTTGGGGCTACATCGGCAACTTTCAATTTTAAAAACGTGAAGTTTACCAAACCCATTGCTACAATCAATTTTGTAACTAAAAACAAGGATAACTTCACCGATAAGCAATTGGTAGTGTTTGCCGATCTGCCCAAAATAACCATTATGGGTCAATTCCCCGATACTGTAGGTAAAAATGAAAACCTGCAACTACTTTTTGACCCTGCAGAAAATGGCCAGTATATCACCAATGTAAAGTTTGAATATACCTATAAGGACAAGAAGGGTAAAATTAAGACCGGAAAGCTGGATGCCGGGTATGAAGTTAGGACCAATAAAATATATACCACTGTCCCCGATACAACGCTGACAGGTAATGTGATAGTGGAAGGTAAATATAGTTTATCGGCCACTTATAAGATTGTGCTGAAGCCATAGACAGTTGGTTAATAGTGTTGTTAGTAGGTTGTAAGTTTTAGGTTGATCACAGCCGTCTAATAAAATCTTATTAGACGGCTTTTTAAAAAACATGGAGGTTGTATGAAATAAACTGCTGCTAAAGGAATCAGGCCACAAGCGGGATGCTGATTTGTTACTAACCAATAAAAACCAAAAACTATGAAAACAAGATTGATTTTAGGTGGGGTCGTACTACTATGTATGGGACTTAGTGCCCAGATTGACCCGGGGGCTACCCAAACGGTAAAATACCTGTATGGGAATCTTAAAGAAGTGGCCTTTGATACCAAGGGTATACTTTTTGGGCAGGAGTTTTTTAACAGCTACAGCTGGTATGGCGGAAACCATGAGGACGAAAATCGTTCGGACTGTAAGGATGTAACAGGAGTACATCCTGCTGTTTTAGGTCAGGATTTTCATTATTATCTTTACAAGAGCTCTGACGAAAAACGCAAACACAAGGAGGCTGCACTTAAAGCTTATCAGTTAGGTTGCGTTGTTACTTTTGATTTTCATATGAAAAGTCGTTACCACGACGGTTACGATTATCAATCCTCTGACCGGTATCTGATGTATAATATCGGCAATAATAACGATGCTTATGGAGAGGTAACATGGTTCAAACAGCAACTTGATCAGGTAATATCGATTATTAATAATGAACTGCAAATACCTATTGTGTTGCGTTTGTTTCATGAGATGAACGGGAACTGGTTCTGGTGGGGAACTCAGGCCTATGGTGGGTCAACTGCCTATATTAATTTTTACCGGTTTGCCGTGAATTATATTAAGGACCGAACAAATTACGTGTTGTTTGCATGGTCACCCAACTATCCGTGGACTACTGCCTATTATCCAGGCAATAGTTACGTAGATGTTGTGGGTATCGACATGTACGATATAGGTACCTCAAGTGGGCCTTCTATGTCAACCATGGTTGATCAGCTGACTGCTGTAAGTGATTTTGCATGGAATAATGGCAAAGTGCCCATTTTTGCCGAGACGGGCAACAGGGTTAATTCACCCGACAGCTGGCCGTGGTGGTGGTATAATATTTTTGATCAGATACAGAATAGCAACCGTGCATGGAAGATTGCATGGATGCTTACATGGATTAATACCAACTGGGGCAATGTGCCTTATGTAGCACATAGTGGCAGCTCGGCCGATGCCAAAAGGGGATTACAGGATTTTCAAAATATGGCCAATACATTATTTCAGCCCGAGGCTGCAAATAGAAATATGTACGATTATTCATGGCGTTCGTCGCACATGAAGATTGAACTTGCTGTCGATAATGCAGTTTCGCAAAATATCGAACTGTATCCCAATCCCATCAGTGCTTTCGATTATCTTAATATCAAATCGGCAGAATCGCTCAAAAAGGTGGAAATATTCGATATACAGGGCCGAAGCGTATTGTTGAAGGTTTACAATGGTTTGATCAACAACGATCGGATTCAGATTAACCGACTGCAGTCGGGAATTTACTGGGTAAGAATTAATACGGAAAATATTCAGGAAGTCAAACGGTTAGTTGTGCAATAGGTGCGAGTTAGTTTTCAATTTGGTTAATAGTTTGAATAAGTATGGAACAGGGTCGGCTTCAGCCGGCCTTGTTTTTTTATGTCCTGTGACAAATAAGCATAAGTCTATGATTGTAAGTAGCATATTTAACGAAATATGAATTTTGCTTTGTTCTGGTATAATTAGAAACAACCCTGATTGTAATGCGAGAATTTAAGAAAAAAAACAAATTCGCTAATTATTGAAGGTTGTTATCTATTTTGAAAAAAAGAATCAGGAAAAATCTACTACCTCATTTTGTAAAAATTCTCCCCCTGTGTCGAATCGATATCTACCTAATTTTGGGTATGTTAATTAATGATTTACTAACTAACTTAAACTCAAACAACATGAAAACTCGTTTATTTTATTTGGTGTTGGGCATAATGGTTATGTCCCAACAGTTTTTTTACGGGCAGACATTGGTTAATCCCAATGCGAATGCGGCAGCGCGAAAGTTGAAAGCGCTGTTAGACTCTGTATATCAGACGGGCAAAATAATTTCGGGCCAAATGGACGATAGTTATTTGACCTACATTAAGAATACCACGGGTAAAGAGCCTGCCTTAATGGGCTATGATTTTAATGGTATATGTCCTTCTCAGGGAGGCAACCACGATGCCGACAAGGCAATACGATGGGTGAAGTACCGTGGGGGTATTGCTCAGTTCAACTGGCATTGGATTTCACCCGATGGCAATGGGGATTTTTATACCAACAATTTCAATTTGGCCGATGCTCTGAATAATCCTAATAGCCAGTCGTACAAAAACATTTTGCGGGATATTGACTTGGTTGCGGCTGAGTGCAAGCGCATGCAGGATTCGGGCATAGCCATAATATGGCGTCCGTTGCATGAGGCTGAGGGTAAGTGGTTTTGGTGGGGAAAGTCGGGCGGAGAGGCCTGCAAAAAGCTGTATCGCCTGATGTACGACCGAATGGTCAATTATCATGGTCTTAACAATTTGATATGGGCATGGACCAGCTATGGTACTACCAAAGAAAACTGGTATCCGGGTGATGATGTGGTAGATTTAATCGTTTACGACTATCCCGACTATTCGGCTAATGGTTCATGGAGTCAGTTTCAGAGCCTTTTTGGCGGTAAGGGAAAACTATTTGGAATTGGCGAGGATGGGAAATTGATCGATCCTAATATATTGAGTTCGCAACATTGGTTGTACTTTATGACCTGGGCATATATGGTTAAAGATCCGAGCGAAAAGGATGGAAAAAATCCAGTTGACTGGTTGAAAAAAGTTTATAATGATCCACGGGTAATCACCCTAGATGATTTAAGGCCGCCAATAAGCAATACAAAAAATATTGCAACTGGCAAACCAGTTATGGTTTCTTCCACCGAATCGGGAGGAGTAAACAAATCTAATTATGCCAACGATGGAAATTATTCAACTCGTTGGTCTAGCGAATATACCGATCCTCAGTGGATTGAAATAAATTTGGGAAAAAGATACAACATACAGAGGGTAATCATCCACTGGGAGGTAGCGAGTGCTAAGAAATATATCGTTCAGGAGTCAAACGACAGGGTTAGCTGGACCAATGTAATTACTAAAGACAATATGCGTACTGGTTCAAGAATTGATACGCTTAATAATCTCAGTGGTGGCAGTCAGTATGTTAGAATTTATGGCGTAACCCGTACAACAACATGGGGGTATTCGATCTATGAAATAGAAATAGAGGGTGAACAAAATCCTGAAGCTGTACCGGTTGCAGAGACAAATAATAGTACTGGAGGTGATACTACTGGAAGTAGTGGTCAGACAGGTAACTATTGTAATAATCCTTTAAACATTCCAATTCCATTTAAGCATGATGGTCCTGGGGAATATTGCTGGAAATTTAGCGGTGTAATCAAAAACATCAATTCATGGAGTACGGAAAAAGTTTATATAAACGGTGTTGAGTTTACCAATAAATGGTCTGATAAGTTGCCTTTGTCAACAGATGGTTACTATTATGTATATTACAAGGCAAGTATTCCTTGGTCTCATTTTGAGATTAATGGGATAAATGGCCAGCCCGCTAATATTCCTGTAACAGGAATTTCACTTAATTTTAGTAACATTACTGTAGCGGTTGGAGGGAGCCAAAATCTAATGGTAAACATCTTGCCTGAGAATGCAACTGATAAACGGGTTTCATGGTATAGTTCTGATGAAAACATAGCCGTGGTGGATGCTAATGGAAAAGTAATTGGAAAAGCTGTTGGTACTGCAATGATTAGTGTTAAATCAGAAAGTGTTGGTTTGATTGCAACATGTGAAGTTACCGTTAGCGAGGCTCAAATCAATCCCGATGTTTATTGCCTGAGTTATATACCCGTTCAGTTACCTTTTGTTAAAGAAGGTATTGGTGAATTTTGTTTTGAGACATCGGTAAAACCTGTTGTAGTAAACTCATGGGCATTGGATAAATTAGCAATTAACGGGACAGATTTGTCCAACAAATGGAGCGATCAGATGCCTCAGCCCATAAATGGGAAATGGTATATATATTATAAAGGGAGTTTGCCATGGTCGCACTTTGAGGCAATGTTGCATAAAAGTGCAGAAGAAAAAGACATGATCAATATGGTTAATATCTTTCCTAATCCCTTTACTGAGTATTTCGTCATAAGGTCATCAGGAACTGATAAAATTGTACGTATCGAGGTATACAATACAACGGGTGCTTTGGTTAAGATTTTGACTGAAAATGAATTGGATAATAGTAATGAATTAAAGTTATATATGCCGCAGAATGGTGATGCGGCTTACATTGTAAGGGTTGTGACAGAAAGTAAAGTGTGGGTTGGTAAAATGATTCAGTGCCGTTAAAAAGGGTTGCTGTAAAATGAAAAAGGATGTTTCTGTACAGAAACATCCTTTTTTGTAAAAACACCACCTACTGATGAAGAAATGAAAAAACGTGTCTGATGAATGTAACAGAACTTACCAGGTAATTTCGAGCACGGGTGAATAGTCTGATTCACCGGCTGTATTTACCCCTTTTATTCTGTAATAATATTTTTTTCCTTTAATTTTTGTTTCGTCATAATACAAGATAGTAGGTTCTGATGCTTCGGGGGTATGTTCATATTTAGCAACATCTTGGATTACCGAATCATGTAATCCGGTGGCTAATACTGTCCATGGACCGGATGGATTTTCAGCTCTTTCGATAACATAAAAAGCTGCACCCGTAGCACCGCGCCATGTAAAACCATCGTTTTGTCTGAAAAGAATGGGGGCGCAGGAGGGTTTTTTTTCTACAATGTTCGAATGATTTAATCGGGCAGCTTCTTTTTTCATTAATTCTATAAATCTGCTTTCCTGGTATACAAAACCTGCAGCAAACCCGGGATAATGAAAAGAATTAATGGGAGTTCCCCCTTCATTGTGGTAATACCAACCTCCGTCACGTCTATGACCTCTGATGCTCCAGATAAGGCCACCAGCAATATTGGTTTCGTCAATAATGGTCTTAATAAGTGCCTGGGTATTTTCGAAAGTAGCTAATCCGAATTCGTCGATCATCAATACTTTTTTACCTTTGCACAGATTCCATGTTTCCAGGGCATAAGGACTTAGTAGCCATGGTTTACCGCTTACCTTGTTCCAGTATTCATATAGATGTTCGCTTATAATATCAATGTTTTTATCATTAATGAGTGCTAATTTGTCGCATCCTCCTGCTTCCATTACCAGATGGTTAGGGTCATTTTTTTTGATATATTCAGCCATTTCGAGGCTCCATGCCAGAATTTTGGGTTCCCATTCTTTGGGGTCGAGGCCGCGATCCCAATAATAACTACCAAATTCATTTCCCAGCTGCCATGCCAGAATGGCAGGATCTTCCTTGTATAGAAGGCCATTAACCGTGTTTTTCCGGTTGAGAATAAAATTCAACAGATGTTTGAAATCTTCTTTTTGTTCCTCATCGGTCCAGAAAGATCCTTTAGGTTTTCCGGCTAATGCCGAAAATTCATCAACGCCGCGTATGCCGGGAAAAGATTGGGATGCAATGAAGGGGATAATCAACCTGACGTCATATTCGTGGCATAAGGCAATAATTCGGTCGAGGCAGCGGAATGCTTCTTCGTTGTATGTTCTTCGGGCAGTAATATACACTGGCATGCCACTGTCGGCGGGAGAATATACCGAAAGGGAAAAGGTTCGGGTAACCCTGCCGCCCATGCGCTGGAGAGCGTCAAGTATGTCTCTGATTTCGTACTCATCGGGAAAACGATTACCACGGTCTTTCCTTATCTGTGATTCATTTTGCTGTATATTCGGGGCTGCAAAACTTAAAAATCTGAATACTTTATCCCCCTCGTACAGCTGATCCCCTTTTCTTACAATTATTGGCCAATCTTTTTTTGTGGCCTGATTGGCTACACTCCACAACTGATGAGCGTGTAACAGGCCAAGGATCAAAATAATTAAATGAATTCTTGGAGTTTTCATCTGTAAATAATTTTATAAGTTACTAACTTTCCTTTGGTTATACTTGCCCTCTTTTATTAGCATCTCGGCCGGATGGAACTCGCATGTTTAAAATATTTTCATTTGGTTTGTTGTGTTTATTGCATCAACATGCTCGTTTTATCCGAAACAATTTAATAAATTACTGACTACCTTTTGGTTATACTTACCTTCTTTTATTAGCCTTTCGGCCGGATGGAATTCACAAGTTCGTTTCATTGGTTTGTTGTGTTTACTGCATCAACAGGGTCGTTTCTTGTAAAGAATGTTTGAATAATTTTAAGGATTTAGCATGTCTACGGCTTCTTCGATGATTTTTACATCGTTGAATCCTCTGAATCCACTAAAACCAACATATATTTCAGTATTATTCTTAAGTTTAATGGGTAGTCCGCCTTCCCATCCAATTAAGTCAGGGGCTTGGATGCCAAAATCTTCCTCTTTTACCAAACCGTTGAACAGTAACTTTTCAAATTCACCGGTTTTTATTCCTGTAATCCATGCCTGACTTGCTTTGATCCATGCATTTCGGAAGAAATTTCGACCTGTAATTTTATTGTTTCCCCATATTTTTCCGTAAATTCTTCCTTGTTGATCGATGATGCAGACAGCTACATTGCCGTTAGCAAAAGAATCTTCGGGATTAGCTGCATACTTGGGTATTAATGTTTCAATTGTGTCGATGAGTTGTGTGATCATGGCTGCAATTATTTTTGGGGGTTATTGATATTGAAATATTTTACATTTGGATTGTTGTACGATTTTACCTGCAACATGAACTGTGGCGGAAGGTTTTCTAATCGTGTCTGAATAGTAATTTGCTTCGATTCGTTGGGTAATATTGTTAAATAATTGTCAGAAAAATAGGTAGGTAAAATCTCTGCTTTTGTATTTTTTTCGACCAGTGAAAGTTGTGTCATAAGTGCGATTCCCGAGCCTGCGTTTTTTAAGTTAACGTTTACTAAAAGACATGAATCGTTAATACTTGCGGTCAGGTCTGCGATTATTTTTGTTTCGGGCAGGGACCTTAGACTGGTGTAGTTATTCTGTGGGTTAAGCCAATAATAGTTTTCGGAAATAATTTTATTTTCTTTGCTTAGCAATTTTAATACTAACAGGGTTGTTTGACTGAAAGTTGGGACAACTATTTCAGGATGGTTAACGCTATTGGGTTTTAAAGAAATGTTTTTTTGTGCGGACCAGATAACCTTAAGCGAACTATCCAGCAGGTTGGCAATTATGGTAGTGTTTTCGATAGGGAAGTGATTTGCATTCAGGACAACAATCTTCATATTGTCGCGGTTGAGTTGAATATGGGTCATTTCGGACGCTTTTTTAGTGCCGTAATAACCTGCATGAGCCTGTAAGTACCAATCATAGATTTGCCATGTAAAACTTGGCCAACTGGAGTTTGATTTCCAGAGTGCGATTCCGCTGGCTTTATCCCATAGCAATCGGTTAATAGCCTCGATACTTGCCCTATATACGTCGTAATTAACAAGCTGACATTTTTCGAAATAATCCATAGTGGTGGTAGGTTTGCCATAGCAGTTGCGTACGATGTTATCGTAATGGGAAAATTTTCTGTCGTCGGATGAACGATCGGTAGCATCGTGATAAGCCCATTGACCGTTGACAGGGAAAGCATTTTCAGCGGTTTCTTCACCGAGATTGGTAATGAATTTTGCTACACTTTCGAATACCGGCACGCCACTGGGGCCAATTTCGCTGCTAAATCCCATTAGTTTAGGATGGGTAAAATAGTCCTGAGGCAGAAGGGTATGATAAGGGCCGCCACCATGTAAGCCGTCGCCATTGGAAATTTTGAGATAGTGTTTTGAATCGCGACCATCGTATTGGGGGAGAATTTTCTCCATAATCAGGTTTTCGCGTGGATTAGGTCCCTCATTTCCCCCGCACCAGATCACTAATGAGGGATGGTTACGATATTTCTTTACAATAGCAATAGTTGCCTGTTCAAAAAGCTTTTCATCTGGCAGGTAACCGGGGGTGTTTCTGAAAGTCCCCCAATAATCATTTAAGAAGTCCTGCCACAATAAAACGCCAGATTTGTCGGCAGCATCATAGAAGGCAGTGGGAGGAGCGCCGGTTGGCCCCCAGATGCGAAGTATGTTTAAACCAGAGTTTTGGGTCAGTTTTATTTCATCGGTATATCTTTGGGCGGTCCAGTTTAACATCATATCGATAACCCAGTTGCCGCCTTTGGGATAGATTATTTTTCCATTGATTTTGTACACTCGTTCAACAGGTCCGATGTAAGTTTCCACTTTTCGGATACCAAAATTGGTTTCAGCGATATGTACATCTCCTTCTGATGTTTTTGCCTGCAGTATTAGATGATAAAGGTTGGGTTGGCCATATCCTATCGGCCACCAAAGTTTTGGATTGCTGATAGCGAGACTTTCTATCTTGTTTTTGTCGAAGTACAGAACTAAGTTTTGGTTGGGTTTGAGGGAGAAAGGTTCTTCAAACGATATTTTATCGTTACCATTAGCAATAATGGCAATTATCTTACCTTGTTTAGGTTTATTGGAATAATTGTTCAGCGTGGCAGATATGGTTATAAATGCTTGGGAGGTATCAGGCAGCGGAATATCTGAGGTTACATATAAGTCATCGATCTCAATATCATCAGTAGCAGACAGGAAAACGTCTTCTGTAATCCCCATATCGCGGTCCCTGACAGGGGGTTGCCAGTCCCAACCTATTACATCCCATTTTGTGTAATCTTTACTGATAAGCCCATCGGCCATGTTGGTGCCGGGTTCTCCAAAGGGGGTTAATGGTTCGGGGTCGGGCATGCCGGGATGTTCAACAGGATATATGGCTATTGCTATGTGATTTGGAGCCTCTTTTTTAATGATATTGGTGACATTGAATCTAAAACTGCGTTCCATCCCTACTACTTGCGAACTATCGGCTATTTTTATTCCGTTTAACCAGATATCGGCCTTGTAGTTTATTTCATTAAGAGTGATCCAATAGTTTTTTCCTGTAACCGAATCCGGGATTTCAAATGTATTGCAAAACCAATATGGGGTTTTCCACGGATTTTTACCTTTGATATGGCTATAGCGGAGTAGGTTGTATTGTTGATTGAAAGAGTCGTTGATATCGGGAATAAACATATTATTTATCCCGATGTATGGATTGGGATAATATCCATTACGGACCAGTGCCGAGAGTACAGTAGCCGGGATTGTTGTGGTAGCCCATCCATTATCATTTACCTGTTTTGTTGACAGTTCTTTTCCTCCCTCTTTAACTTCGCAGGCAGCTTTAACTTTCCAGTTGTACCTCAATAATGCTGACCTTGGCGGTAATTTGCAAAGGGGATCATCGGTGATGGTGAAATATTCAATTGCACTCTTATATTTATTTTTCCCTTTTATGCCAATAATTTGCCAGCTATGTTTTCCAAATGACAGAGGGAATGGGACATAGGTTGAGTTACTCCCTTTTATCGAATCAAATCTAATCCCATCAATCCAGATCTCAAAGGTTTGAAAATAATCACTTCCTGTCCACATCAGTGTCGGAGTATTGTTTTGTATTACCTTTTCGGAAATTGGGTAAAGTAACTGAATCTCGGGCTGATCATTGAACGACAGCAAAAATATTGCTGCAATGATCACGTGAAATTTTGTAAGATTCATTATTTTCTTCATGGTTGTAGGTTTTAATTTAATTTCAGCATTCAGCAACGTATTTTATGGCAAGTTTTTTTATTGAACAGATTATTCAAATGGCTCATAATTGGTTATTTTTACATTATCAATCCATAGTTCAACCTTTTTAGCGATGGGTTTACTGCCTACCCGGAGCCCTATTTCAAAACAACGTCCTTCGTTACCATTGAGATCGAAAGGAGCTTTGTCTTTTCCCCAGTCTTCGTAGGTCAGTTCAGAAAACTTTACTTTAACGAATGTCCAATACTTATTTCCTAACGGTATTACTTTGGTTGATCCCCATTTAATACGATGTCCTTTGCTAAGTACAAGGGGATGGGCATAAACAGTGTCTCCGTCGCCTGATTTGTACCAGAAAGACATCCATGTGCTATTTTTGAAATTTTTCCATTTATCGTTCATTTCGGGACTGACAAAAGTATCGGCTTTGATATCGGTAAACCATGTCCAGTTTGAATTTTCGGGGATAGAATCCCACACAATGTGCATGCATCCTTTTGAAGATTTGTGCAATTGTTGTGAAGGGTGGGTATCGTGTGCAAAGGTCACCCTATTATTGTCTTTCCACCAGTTTAAGCATTGTCTTTTATTTTCAAAGTCGAATATGATGACTGAATCTTTTGAAGATGAGTTGCTTGCCTGATTATATGCGGCTGATTCATTTGTTTTTTGAGTTTGCTTGTCAGGCAGTGTTTGACATTGAGTCAATTGACAATATAAGTTCAGGCCAGCGGTAGCAATTATTACCTTGATCAAATTATTGCTCATACATGATATCATTTTGATTTATTAATATTTTTTGGTCGTCAATATTCCATCCTTCAAGAATCAGAGTCGGTTTTTTGTTTTTTAGCAGGTTCTTTGGTACTTCAATCTGGATTTCTTTTGATTGATTGGGTATTAGAGAAAAATAATTGTCCGAAAAGATAGCAGGTAAGATGCGTTGTTGGGTTTCGTTGTCCAATAGTTTGACTCGCAGCATCAATGCAATCATTTTCGAGAGATTGATGCAATTAATGGTAAAAATAGCTTTCTCGCCGGTAATAGCGCATCGAGCTTTAACGGAAGTTTGTGCTTTCTTTAGATTATTGAGTGCTTTGTAATCTGAATAATGGTTGCTTCGCCAATAAAAGTTTTCCGAGACTATAGTATTTTCGTTATTTTTTAGGGTGAGGTGAATAAACTGTATGTCGGTATTGAATTTTTCGATTGGCAGGGTTTGCAGATTAAGCAGTTGGTTAGCTTTGACGTTTATGGTGATGGAATCGTGATAAATGATATTACCGTTGATATCAAAAACGTTGATGAAAGCAGTTAAGTTTATTGGGTTTAGGGTATTGTTAGCCACCTGAATCAGTTCATTGTCGGATCTCCATAAAATATGTACGGGTTCGCTTGCGTTTTTAACGGCAAAAAAGGCTGCTGTTGGTTCAAAATAGTAGTCGTATGTTTGGCAAATCAGCGATGGCCATGCCGGATGGGTCATCCAAATCAATACACCGGGACCTCTGTTGCTTTGCCAACATTCGATCAATGCTTTTGGGCCTTCCATATTGATCATTTGTGCTTTACGGCAGAAATCTTTGATATCTTTTGGATCGCCGTACGAAAACCGTAGGTTTTCTTCGTATATTTTTACTCTTGGTTGTGTCCAGTCGTGTTTCCCCCACATATCGTTTATGGGCCACAGATATTCATGAGGCATCATATCCAGCATGCTTTCGTAAGAGGGGACAGCCACTATTCCTTGTTCGGAGTGAAATGTGTATCCCCTGTTTTTGAAGTACCACTTAGGATCTTTTATTTCGTATGGCCCAAGGCCTGTAACTGGCTTGTTGGCTGAGCTATGGATGTAGTGGCGTGTAGGATCATAGTCTTCGATTAATCTTCTCATGGCCGAATCGAGATAGGCGGGTGGATAGCCCTCATTTCTTCCGCACCACAGGGCTATGGAGGCATGATTGCGCAATGACAGAATTTTGTCTTTGGCACACTTTAAAAAGAGAATGTTATCGGCAGGATGAGGGCCATCGACAGGATTGGCCAGCCAAAAATCGTCCCAGATCAGGATGCCGTATTTGTCGCAGGCATCATAAAATTCTTCGTGTGCTGTCATGCCTATCCAATTGCGGATCATGTTCAAGTTCATTTCTTTGTGTAGTCTTACCCGCAAATCATAACCGTTGCTATCGCATCGGAGCATTGACTCAGGCATGCCCCAGTTGCCTCCTCTGATCAATAGTGGTACACCATTTATGTATTATGTATAAGCGCAAATTGCTGTTTTGGTATTGATAGGTAAATTGCCTGAATCCAAAGGAAATAACCTTTTCGTCAGAAAGCATGTCATGGGTGGTAAATGAAAGTTTGAGACGGTAAAGGTAGGGGTTGCCATATCCATTGGGCCACCATAGTTTGGGATGCAAAACAAGTACTTGCTTTGAAAATCGCACTGTATCGTTGGCTTTAAGTTTAATAATAGTATTGAATGTAATTGTATCGATTGTTCCGGTAAGTTTTCCCTCAACAGGCATATCGGAGTGATTAATGATCAGGCATTCAATGTCTGCTGTTGATTGTGAAGTGTCGGGCAGGGGAAAAGATGTTCTAACAAAGGGTTGTTCCAGTGTAACCGGTCCTGTGCCAGAAAGATAGACCTTGTTCCATATGCCGGTGTTTCTGCCGCGAATGGTTGGAATCCAGTTCCATCCTATACTGGCCAGAAAAGTTGGTCCGTCAAGGCCTATGATGCCTCCGTTGGGATCGGGATCATTTAAGTGTTGTTCGGTTACCTCGCCGGGATGTTCGTTGGGATAAACTTTTACCAATAATACATTCTCTTCTGAGGGATTCAGATAGTTGTTTATGTTAATTCGTGTTCTGCAGAAAGCCCCTTTTGAGTATCCAATCTTTTTTCCGTTTAAGTAATAATCAGCAGCGTAATTTACCCCGTCAAAATTCAGCCATAACTTTTTGTTTTTGAGTTCATCTGGGACTTTGAATACTGTCCGGTAGTAAAAAGGTGCCGTAAAATAAGCATCAGATATCATGAGTTGCTGATCGCCATAATTGGGATCGGGAATGGCACCTGCTTTTAAATAACTGGCTAATACTGTTCCGGGAACTTCGGCTTCAAGCCATTCGGAGTCATCGAAAGTAGGCGAACAAAGTTCTTCTGGTGAGTGTGTTTCAAATGCTACTTTTTTGATTTTCCATCCTGCCCTAATGTATAAGGTGTTGTTACGAAAAATATTGTTTTTTTGCTCGTGCTGAGGGGGATTGAGAGGTTGGCCAAAAACATCGACATGATAAATGATGAATGATTGTCCAGATGAAATTTTGCAATAGATTTTTACATAGCGTGCCCGTGTGGGTTTTATTTTATGACAAACAATCCCTCCCGTGTTTTTGCTCCGGGTGAGAACGGTTTTCCAATGAATGGTTTTTGGCTGGCCTTCATAATTACCTGTCTGCAGGCTGTAATTTGTAGCGTATTCGTTGCCCCAATATATGCGTATACTATCGATAGTGTGGGTACTCCCCAGATCAATGTAAATCCATTCATCTTTGTTTGACTTGCTTTGCCAGTAGGTTACATCTTTGGATTCGTCGGTAATCAGATGTCCCGTTTGATTGTAATCGATAGCACTTGATTGATATACAGCTTTAAATCTTGAAACAATCTGATTACCGAAAGTAACATGATTTATTGCCAGTAAAATAAATATCAGATAATGCCGCATATAATGTTTTTTAATTATTTTCCGATTACCTCATTGTAATTCCAGCGGTTTTTCTTGCATACAGCCTGTACATGCTCATCCCATGTGTTTTCCGAGGGTTTACCAATAAAGCAATCGACACACAAATATTTAACAGGTCGATCGGTGTCTGTTTTGATGGAGTGTAGGGTATGAGGCGGAATACGAACTACATTTCCTGGCTTTACCGGATATGGATGTTTGTCGGGGCCGATAAATAATGTCCCTGTTCCTTCAATAATATAAAATATCTGTTCAGTATCATCGTGTTGGTGGTGTATTACCGATTTGCCGGGATCTACTATTACCATAAAAACTTCGGATGTGACCGAATACTGACGATCAATCACCAGATCATTTATATGTGTAGGGAATGTATAGCGTTTTAAACTGTCGGTCGGGAATACATAGGTAATATTTTTATCATCCAGCATTTTGTGGCTTTTTCTTTCAGCATTTAACTTAATTGTCAGCAATATAATTATTACCAACATAGTAGCCATTAAGGTGTAATGAAGTGTTTTCATCCGTAAATATTTTTTATGTTACTGACTTCCTTTTGGTTATGCTTACCTTACTTTTATTAGCCACTCGGCCGGATGGAACTCGCATGTTATATATTTTCATCTGTTTGTTGTGTTTACGGCGTCAACATGCTCGTTTCATCCTGCAGTAAATCATCCCTGGAAAAATTATCCCCCGTCACAGATAAAATAAACTAACATTCATCAAATATGTGTCTTAAATACTCTATCGGATCTTTAGACATATATTATTTCCTTTAAAATCGTGGGACCAATATAGGGACTTAATCCATTTCTTGTAACTATTTCAACCTTTTC
>Ga0078972_1007200_pt1 | contig 25106 bp, 23 predicted proteins | sample YelNatPaOPGAMG01_FD_67568 | JGI IMG/M metagenome (GOLD analysis project Ga0078972, IMG submission 67568) | Hot spring thermophilic microbial communities from Obsidian Pool, Yellowstone National Park, USA - OP-RAMG-01 (SPADES assembly) (version 2) | ecosystem: Environmental > Aquatic > Thermal...
GAGGGATCTGCATGAGGCAATCCGGGAGGTGATCCCGGGAAAATTTTAAAAAATCGGGAATTTTTTCGAGGAATCCCCTCGGTCAAACTTCTATCGCGGAATTAGGGAATTCGTTGACAATAAACGAAATTATGAGATACTGAGTCAGTGGGTAATAGACGAAAATAGCCCATTATTGATGGTCTGCCTTGTACGGGCCTTGTACAGGATTTGACCGGGGAGCTAGGCCAGTCCTGAAAGTCTGAAATCGTGGCACATCATTTCCTTGTACCAAAAGGGGGTCAAAAAATGGACAAGGTTCTTTCCTTCACGAAGACCAGTATCGAGCGGATCACCCCTACGGACAAGCGGGACCGCTACCGGGATGAGAAGATACCGGGCCTCTACCTTGAGGTCATGCCCACCGGGACAAAAGTTTTCCGCTGGATCAAGTGGATCGACCGGAGAACGGAATCCTTTCGTATCGGGGTTTTCCCGTCCGTTCAACCCGATGATGCACGGAAGAGAGCGGAAGACCTGAACTCCCAGGCGGCCTTGGGCGTGAATCCTGCCAGGGAGAAACGGAAGAGGAAGGAGGCCGTCACCTTCGGAGAACTCTTTGCCGCATGGCTTGACGAAGCGAAGGACCGGGGCAAGAAGACATGGGAGGGAGACGAACGGCGTTATAAGAATCACCTTGTCACCCTGGCCGGCACTTCTCCCGGCGAGATCCCCCGAGAAGATATCAAGCGGCTCCATTCGAAGATCAAGACGGGCTCCGGGCTATACGAAGCGAACCGGACCCTTGCACTGGCCCGGACGGTCCTTTCATGGGGTATCCGGGAGTACAACTGGATGTTCCAGAACCCGGCGGCGGGGATAAAGATGTTCCGGGAGGAAAAACGGGACCGATGGCTTGAGCCCCACGAGATCCCGGCCTTCTTCGAGGCCGTGAACGCGGAGACGAACCCGGAGATCCGGGACTTCGTTTTGCTGGCCCTTCTGACGGGAGCGCGGAGAACCAACGTCCTTGAAATGGCCTGGAAGGATCTGGACCTTTTCTCTGGCCGGTGGAGAATCCCCGAGACGAAGGCGGGAGAGCCCCAGGTTGTTCCCCTTCACGGCGCGGCCCTTGAGATCCTGAAAGCCCGGCGGGAAACGGTCTCCGGATTCTTCGTCTTCCCCGGAACCGGGAGGAGCGGACACCTGGAAGAACCCAAGGCGGGATGGGCAAGAATCCTCAAGCGGGCAGGAATCAAGGATCTGAGAATCCACGATCTGAGGCGGACACCTGGAAGCTGGTTGGCAACCCAGGAGGAAAGCCTTCTCCTGATCGGGAAGACGCTCGGGCACAAGTCCCAGGGATCGACGGCAACCTATTCGCGGCTGGCGGTGGATCCGGTCCGGGCGGCCATGAGCAAGGCAATTGACCGGATGCTACAGCAGACAACGAACGTTTTGCCGATGGCGAAATGACCAACCCAAAACTGGAATAAGGAGATTCTTTGTGAAGATCAAAATCATTGTGCATAAGGGTGAAGATAGCGGTTATTGGGCGGAGGTCCCGGCATTGCCGGGGTGCGCCACCCAAGGAGAAACCTTCGAGGAATTACTCGAAAACCTCTACGAGGCGGTTGAGCTTTACCTCTCCGTGGACGCTAACCCTCCCGATATCGACAAACAGGCGCGCGTTATGGAAATCGCCATATGAGGGCAATTTCCGGAAAGGACTTCATCAAAATGATCGAGGAAAAAGGCTGGAAACTCATCAGGATCAAAGGGAGCCACCATGTTTTCGGTAGGGAAGGGGAAAAGGTCCGTCTTGTCGTACCTGTCCACGGGAATCGTTCGCTCAAAATCGGTCTACTGAATCATCTGTCAAAACTCGCCGGGATCGCAGAAAGCGATCTGACATGAACGTGGTCCCGATTGCGAAGGGGGAAAAGTGACCCGTTTTGCCAGGACTCTCGATTACCCCGAAGAGCTATCCTGGCTCCCCGACTGGCGGGACGCTTCGCGATACCCGCCCGTGGAAGGCACGTCCGGCACCCGGTGGGCATGGGAGTTTTTGAGGAGAAATCCCGACTATCAGAAAGCCTATTTGGAACTGTCCCGCTCACCCCCACCCTTGCGGACTTGGACCGACTGTCTACCCTGTGACGTGTCACGAGACATATCCCGACACTCGCGGCAAAGTGGGGAAGGCACGATCCTTGCAATACTACGCATGATCCGTGCCAGTGGGGAATGCCTGCGGATCTTCCTGTGACGTGTCACGCCCCATATAATGATCCAGACCCGCCTTGTCATCCAACAGGGAGCGGATGATCCGTTCGTCTTCCTCGAAGATGAGCCGTCCTATCATGGCCGCTTTCGTGATTCCGTAATGCTTCGTCAACTTCTCCAGGGTCATCTTCTCATCGAAGGTCTGAATCACCGACAATCCCTTGCCAGCGTTGAACCGAATCCTTTCCCGTCTTGCCGCCTGTCTTTCCTTTGCTGACATTGCCATGAGATCCCCCCCCGGTTGATTGTGACGTGTCAAATAATGGGGAGACTATACCCCGTGACGTGTCACGAGGTAACAGGACAAAATGTCACCTTTCCTACCTAGGGGAGTGCCATAAGGCAAAAAGGGGGAGGTTTCCATTCCTAACTTGTACGGGCATTGCACGGAGAAATATTTCTATCGGGAAGGATTCGAATAGTGGGCGTGAAAATATGGTGGGCCGAGGGAGGATCGAACTCCCAACCCGCTGATTAAGAGTCAGCTGCTCTGCCAATTGAGCTATCGGCCCGCAATGTTTTTACCAAATTGGGCCAAAAAACTCAATACCTTTTTTGCTTTTTCTCCCCTCTCGAGAAAAAAGATTCCCCCCTTCGCGGCCCTGTGGTACCCTCTTGGGACTCCCACCTCTGCACCGGGGCAGGGAGTCCCTTTACACACCCCCCGCCGGAGACTGTCCCATGGAGCGCTCGAGCACGCGTCTTGAATGGCCGGGTCGCGCCGAATCGGCTGAGGCCGCCGTCACCCCCCCCGGATCGAACCTTCTCCCCTCCTTCCACTTTGATCCGGGCCGGCATACCCTAGTCAGGGGGGACAATCTCGAGGTCCTGAAGTGTCTTTTGCCGACCCTTGAAGGCAAGGTCCGCGTCCTCTACATCGACCCTCCCTACAATACCGGCAACGACCTCCTTTACAACGACCGATTCGGCACCTGGGGACGTGACGGGGAACGCCATGCCGCCTGGCTCTCCATGATCTATCCGAGACTTCTTGTGGCCTCGCGATTTCTCCGCGAGGACGGCATCTTCTTCGCAAGCATCGACGACCGGGAGCTTCCCCGCCTTCGCATGCTTTGCGACGAGATTTTCGGGGAGGACAATCTCGTCGCAACCATCGTCTGGAGAAAGAAGGTCGTCCGGGGACGCGGCAACCGCCACATCCTTCCCCAAACCGAATACATCCTCGCCTATGCCCGGGACATCGAATGTCTCCCCCCCTTCAGCGAGCCTCTCACCGAAAGGATGAGGAACGAGTATGGCCACAGGGACGAACGCGGCCCCTACAAGAAGATCCCCCTGGCCAAATCCGGAACCCGGCACTCTCCCCGCCCGAACCTCTACTACTCTCTCCGGGCCCCGGACGGCTCGGAGATCCCGTGTCCGACCCACCAGTGGCGCTGGAGCCGGGAGACGGTCGAAAAAAGACACAAGGAGATCCTGATCGAGAAAAACCGGAACGGGCGCTGGACAGTCTATACCAAGCAGTATCTTCGATCGGAGGAAGGGGAGGAACGGGGACGGACCCCGGAGTCGTACTACGACCGGGTCACCACAAGCGATGGTACAGGGGAGATGAAGGAGCTCTTCGGGGAGGTCATGCTGGACTTTCCCAAGCCCTCGCGACTTATCCGGGATCTGATCGCCTGGGCCACCCCTACGGGCTCATCCGATCCGGTCATGGATTTCTTCGCGGGATCCGGATCCACGGCCCAGGCCGTGCTCGAACTCAACGCCCAAGACGGGGGACGGCGCCCTTTCCTGCTGGTCCAGTCGCCCGACCCCATCGATCGCACGGACTACAAGACCATCTACGACATCTGTCGGGCACGCGCCAAGAAGGTCGGAGAGCGACTCTCGAAAAGCGGGCAGGCTCCGCTGCCCGTTCTTGAGTACCGTCTGATGCCTACCCCTTGAATCCGTGGCGAAGGATGTACCGGTAGAAGGCGGGCTGAAGCCATCGGGAGCGTTCCTGAGGGGGGGAGACGAAGGAAGCGATCCGCTCGGCCATGACGGCCGGATGGGTCCCCCGGAAGGGCTTGAGAAAGGGATAGTGCTCCGGCATGTAGTCATTGGCCCCGAGGATCTCGGCATCCTTGGGCTTGGGGGTCCCGTCCCAGTAGTAGTCGACCTGGACCTGGATCTTCTGGCGGAGAAGTGCCTTGGACTTGACCCATCCATAATGGTAGATGGGCCCTTCGGCATACTGCCAGAGATCCTTCTCGCGCTTTCCGATGAAGAGGCCGTCGGAGGCCCTGGCAAAGCCCAGCGCATCTCCGACGGAGACGACCTTGGTCGGCCTGACGATCCGAAGGGCACGACGGTAGGCCCAGGGGTCGAGCCGGAAATAGTCTCCCACAAAATGGCGGTACCGGAACATGAGCCCGAGAAGGGAGGAGTCGTCTCTGGTGCGCTCCATCGAGCGCCGGATCCCCTCGTAGTCCTTCTCGTGAAAGACCTCGTCCGACTGGAGATAGATCGCCCAGTCGGCATCGGGGCGAACGTGGGAAAGGGCGATATTGGTCTGGTCCGCATAGACGAGCCCGTCTCTTGCACGGGTCTTGTCCCAGACAGACTCCACGATCCGGATCCGGGAATCGCCTATTCCCCGGATCCTCTCAAGGGTCCGGTCTTCGGAGTCTCCGACGTTGACGACAAGTTCGTCCACCAGGGGAAGAAGAGAGCGAATCGACTCCTTGAAGGGGTAGTCGAGCTTCTCCACATTGCGACAAAAGGTAAATCCCGAGACGATCAAATCCTTCTACTCCCTCTCCTTTATTAGTTTTTCTTTTGACAAAATCCCTTCTCATCCAAAACCTCTTCATGCTACCATAGATGGAATCGTCCCGAAAGCGCGGATCACGGGCATCCTCATCGGAGGACACGGTCCCGGAAAGCGACTCCAACACGAAGGAGGACGGGGACCTGCCCCGAGAGGGGAAGGCCCCCTTGACATGACCCTCGAACGCCCCCCGGCACTTGCCGGAAACTTCTATCCTGACGACCCCCTGGAGCTCTCCCAGCGCATCAGGAGCCTTCTCGACGCCCCCCATACCCCCCCACCGGGCCGCCTCGACCCCGACCGGATCCGGGCCATGGTGGTCCCCCACGGCGACCTTCTCCGAGCCGGCCCTGTTCAGGCATCGATCTACAGGATTCTCAAGTCGCGAAGAAAACCGCCCGCCCGGATTCTTCTCCTGGGGCCGCTCCATACCGGCGCCGCTTACGGAATCGTGCTCCCGACCCATCCCTCCTTCCGGATTCCGACAGGATCATTCCCCGTCGACAGGGTCGCCATACGTCAACTGGCCTCCTTCTCGGAGGCACTCTTCTCCGACGAGGCCCACGCCTACGAGCACTCCATAGAGACCCAGCTTCCCTTTCTCATGGAGATCTGGGGAGGAAAGCCCCTCGTTCCGGTCGGCTACTCGGACATCACCTCCGAGGTTCTCTTCCGGGTCCTCGAACCCCTGATGGCCGATCCCGAGACCCTCACCATCAGCTCGGCCGACCTCTCCCACTATTTCAGCGCAGAAAAAGCCGAAAAAATCGATACGACCACAGTAGACAGGATCCTTTCCGGAGGAATGGTCGACCGGCTCGAATCCTGCGGCGCCAACGGAATCAACGCCCTGACCCACTTGGCACATAAAACAGGGATTCTCCCTGGCCTCATCAACCTCTCCCATTCGGGAGCCGCCACCGGAGAGACGGGACAGGTGATCGGCTACGCCGCCCTTTCCTACACCCAGACCCGGCGGTGAGGCCCCAAGGCCGTCTCCCGTTCTTCCCTGTCCTTCCTGCCCCCCGTCCGGTCCTCCTGCTCATGGGAGCGCGCACGGCCAGAAGCATCGGCCAAGGGGCACTGGCGGCCAATTTCATCCTCGAGCTCAAGAGGGTCGGATGGAGCGCCCCGGCCATCGGCGCCGTTCTCTCGGGCGGGATCGCGTTCTCGATTGCGGCGACACTGCTCCTTGGTCCCGCAAGCGACAGGTTCGGTCGCAAGCCCTTCCTTGCCGGCTACGAACTCCTTCAGCTGTTGTGTGCCCTTGGAGGCTTCCTGACGGAGACAGGAACCCCCTCGAACCTGGTCCTGACACTCATTGCCATTGTCGGGGGCTTCGGCCAGGCCACCGGAGGGGGCGCGGGGGCCTTTTCTCCCGTGGAGCAGTCCTGGCTCTCGCGCCTACTTCCCGACCCCCTCCGCAGCCACTACTTCAGCCTCAACACTGCGACAGGTTTTTTCGGGATGGCCCTGGGGGCGCTTTCCGGTCTCTACCCCCATTTTTTCCCCTCCCTGGGGAACCCGGACCTTCTCGCCCGCGGGGTCTTCCTCACCGTGATGTCCGGAGCCCTTCTGGCGCTTCTCCTTCTTCTCTTCGTCCCCGATACGACGAGCTCTCCCACGGTCGTCCTTGAGGAGACCCGGAAGAGCGAATGGGCCCTTCTCAGGACGCTCATCGGCGTCAACTCCTTGAACGGACTCTCTCTCGGCCTCTATGCCCCCCTCATGGCCTACTGGTTCTCCCTGCGCTTTGGCCGGGGTCCGGGCTCCATCGGTCTGGCCATGGCCGGCGGATACCTTCTTGCCGGGATCTTCTCCCTGGCCTCGGCCCCGCTCTCCCGCCGTCTTGGGACGGTCCGCACCGTTATCGCAGGTCGGGGCGCTGGCCTCGTCTTTACCCTTCTGATTCCTCTCATGCCGACCTTTGCCCTGGCGGTTCTCGCCCATCTTCTCCGCGTCGCCTCGAACCAGGGGACCATCGGGGCCCGTCAGGCCCTGTCGGTCAGCCTCGTCGGAGAGGGGAGGCGAGGGCTGGCCGCAAGCCTCCACAACGTCTCCATGCAGATTCCCCAGTCGATCGGACCGACCATCGGGGCAGCCCTCCTTTCCCACGGGATGACAGGGATGCCCTTTTTTCTCGGGGCACTGCTCCAGGGGGGATATCTGTTTTTCTACTACAGGGCCTTCGAAGGATTTGACAGAAAAGACTGATGGCCTCTCTTGGGAGAGGGACAAACGAAGAAATGCGGAGTTCCGGGGAGTCCGATTAAGGGGAGGGGAAAACGACAAAAAAAAGGGGAGGAAGACTGGCTTCCTCCCCCCATGGCTGGCATAAACAGGGTCAGGCGTGAGTCGGATAGTCGATATATCCCCGCTCTCCGCCCATGTAGAAGGTTGAGGAGTCGGCCGGAGCAATGGGAGCCTTCCTGGCGAAGCGCTCGACAAGATCGGGGTTCGAGATGAAGGGAACACCATAGGCCACGAGATCGGCCAGTCCGCTCTCAATGACGCGATTTCCGGTTTCTCGGTCGAATCCGGTATTCGTCATGAGGACCCCTTTGTACCGGGGGCGGTAGGTGGCGGTCACATTCTCCACCATATGGGGGATGGAAGAGACGTCGGCGGCCTTTTCCCGAAGATGGAGATAGGCCATCCCCGATCCCGAAAGACGGTCGATGACATGGTCGTACAATGCCTTCGTATTCGAATCGGCCGGGATGTTCCAGATGTTGGCGGGGGAGAGCCGGACAGCGGTCCGGTCACGGCCGATCGCTGAGGCGACGGCGTCGATGATCTCAAAGAGGATCCGGGAACGATTTTCGATGGAGCCGCCGTACCGGTCCGTTCTCAGGTTGGTCTTGTCCCGGAGGAATTGCTCGATCAGGTAGCCGTTAGCCCCGTGGATCTCGACTCCGTCAAAGCCGGCCCGCCTGGCGTTCTCCGCCCCTTTTTTGAACTCGACGACAATCTGCTCGACCTCTTTTGTCTCAAGAGCCCGGGGAGCGACGGACTTCTTGAGTCCCTGAGGGGTGTAGACATCGACCTCGGCGTCGATCGCCGAAGGAGCGAGCGGCAGAGCCCCCCCGAGAAGGTCCGGGTGGGAGATGCGACCGACATGCCACAGCTGAAGAAAGATCCTCCCCCCACGACCGTGAACGGCCTCCGTCACCTTCTTCCAGCCTTCCACCTGGCCCTCCGAATGGATCCCGGGGGTGTTCATATAGCCGACGCCCTGGGGAGAGATCTGGGAGCCCTCGCTGATAAGGAGCCCCGCCGAGGCTCTTTGGGCATAGTAGGTCGCCATGATCTCGACGGGGATCAGGTCCTTGTTTTCTGCACGATTTCGGGTCATGGGAGCCATGACAACCCGGTTCGGAAGTGTCAGGGGCCCCATGGAAAGGGGGGTCAGAAGCGGTTGGCTGGGATCGTGGGACATTCCTGTATCCTCCTTGGAGAGAGTTCGAATAAGTTTACGGAAAGGGCAAGGGGAACCTGAGGTCGATCAGAGATCATCCCTCAGGAAGCGGGAGAGGGCCTTGAGGGCCTTGTCGTTTCTCTTGTAGTAGGTCCATTGCCCCTGGCGACTGGCCTCGACCAGTCCCGCCTTCTGCAAAATGGAGAGGTAATGGGAGACGGTCGACTGGGAGAGCCCCGACTTCTTCGCAAGAAGCCCGACACAGAGGCCATGCTTCCTGGAATGCCCCAAAACCCCCTCCGGATCCTCGGGAAAGTAACGGTCCGGATCCCCCAGCCACTTGAGAAAGTGGAGGCGGGATTCGTTTGCCAGGGCCTTGAAGGTCTCTACCGGATCCATATCGTCCATTATATCGATTCTTCTCGAAATATCAATCCCATTATCGTCTCTCCTCCCCAAGCAGGCTCTCTGCATGGTAGGAGGAGCGAACAAGCGGGCCGGACTCCACGGCATCGAAGCCCAGTCTTCGGGCCTCATCTCCGATCTCGTCGAACTCGGAAGGGGAGAGGTAGCGGACAACCGGGAGGTGGTTTTTTGAAGGGGGAAGATACTGTCCCACGGTGACCATCGTCACCCCTGACATCCGCATGTTCCGCAGGACCATCCCGATCTCCTCCCTTGTTTCTCCCAGCCCCGCCATGATCCCCGACTTCACCGGAATGCCGGGGGAGAGAAGGGCATAGCGGGAGAGGAGCGAGAGAGAGTGGCCATAGTCGGCCCCGGGACGAACCGTGCGATAGAGTCTCGGAACGGTCTCGAGGTTGTGGTTGAGGACGGTAGGCCTGATCCCGGCAAGCACCCGAAGGGAGACCTCGAGAGAGTGGCGGAAGTCCGGGACGAGGATCTCGATTCCTAGAGAGGGATTGTGGAGCCGAAGCGTTTCGACCACCGCCGCGAAGTGTTCCGCCCCGCCATCGGGCAGATCATCCCGATCCACGGATGTCACTACGAGGTAGCGGAGACCCGCCTCGGCAACCATCCGGGCAAGTCTTGACGGCTCCTCCGGATCGGGGGGGGCGGGCCGGCCATGGTCAACGTCGCAGAAGGGACAGGAGCGTGTGCAGATGCGCCCCAGGATCATGACGGTCGCCACCCCTTCGCGAAAGCATGTCCCGAGATTGGGACAGGACGCCTCCTCGCAGACGGTGGCAAGTCCGTGGGAACGAAGGCGCCGCTTCATCTCAGAGACCTCTGGCCCAAATGGGGCTTGAACCTTGAGCCAGGAAGGCTTCGGGGCCGGACGGGGAGCGCCCCCCCCCGAAAGGACCGCAGTGAGAGTGTCGGAAGGAAATTGTTCGGTCATTTGTGGTATTCTGTCATATGAATAGTTGACATTGGGGTCCTTATGCCTGACGTCCGAACAAAAAAGGCACATGACCCGGGATTGGCCCTCGTGCATGGACAAAGATCCTGCCCTCTCGGGGGTTTCATCATCATATCACAGCAACCCGTTTTAAAGCGCGAGAAACGGCCAACGATCCTGCAGGGCCATTACGCATTCGACAAAAGTCCGGGACATAACGCCACGCGAGGAGAGAGAATGAAGGAAAAGACTCCCAGAGAGGCCACAAAAAAGCCCTCCACGAAAAAAGTCCCAGAATCTCCAAAGACCTCCGAAGACACTCCGGCAACCCTCCCGGGACTCTCGAAGAAGACTCGTCCGGAGCTAATGGATCTGGCCCTCTCCCTGGGACTTCCCGTCGAAGAGAAGGACCGGCGCATCGATCTTATCGAACGGATCAATGCCCACGCATCCGGTGCGACTACTCCCGCGCTGAAAACGGTTCCGGCGGCAAAGACAGCCTCTCCCGCAAAGACGCCTCCGGCAAAGAGGATCGCAACCAAGGTCAAGGAGAGCATCGCAACCAAGCCCTTGTCCCCCGAGATCCCGCCGGCCGCCCCTCCGCAGGAAACCCTCGAAGCTTCTCGTCCCAAACTTCCCGGAGTTCCCGGCTGGAAAGACTTCCTCGATGTCGCATTCGAACCCGTTCGGCGCGAACGGGGACACTATCTGACAATGCTTCCCCTCTCCCCCTTCCGGATCATGGCCTTTTTTGCGACAGACCCCTCTGACCCCTCACCCGCATTCCGCCACGGCCACCCGAACATCATTCTCAAGGTCCGGGATATCACCGACGCGATGGAGTCCGGAACACGCCCGGAAGGGGAGGATCTTCCCGCCGACCATATCTTCGACATCTCCACCGGAGGCGCCGACCGCTGGCGTATTCCCCTCTGGGCCTCCCACCGCTGGATCGAAGGATGGCTTGGATACTATGAGGGGGGCACCTTTCATCTTTTGGCCCGCTCGAAGAGGATCCGGACGCCGCGCGGAGGACCTGCCAATGCCTGGGGGCACCTCTTCCACCTCAAAGAGGGGGGCCATCTTGAAAATGGGCCCCCCTGGCTTTCCGAGGACGCCGCAATCCGGAGGCTCGCGCGCCTTCCGGCATCCCACGAACGGCCGGCGAGCCACACGCGGCCCTAGATACGGGGCTCACACAAAAGCTATTGAATCCGTTTCAACAGCTCCGGAAAAGATCCCCGGACGAACATTCATGCTTCAATATTTTCGGAAAGAGACAAAGGAGTCATACGAATGGGACTGCTCGACAGAATGAAGACCATATTCCAGGCACAGGCAAACGTGGCACTCGACAACCTCGAGGATCCGAAGGCCATGATTGCCCAGCAACTCAGAAACCTTGACGACAAGCTCCAGAAGGCCCGGGGAGAGCTGGTCAAGTCCATGGCCGAGGTGAAGCTTATCGAGCAGAAGATGGGCGAAGCCCAGGGGCAGGTCACCCTTTATCAGGAGCGTGCCGAGAAGGCCGTCACGGCAGGAAACGACGATCTTGCCCGCAAGGCCCTTCTTGAAAAGAGCCGCCTTTCGGCAGAGCTTGCCGACCTGACAAAGCAGCGCGACGACCAGAAAAGAGTCGTCGACGAACTGTCCGGAGACCTCGACAGCCTCTCCGCCATGAGAGACGACTTCGCCCGCAAGCAGGCCAATCTCTCCCTCCGCGAAGAGCGCGCCAAGGCCAAGGAAGAGATCAATGCCGTCAGGGCGGAGATCGATCCCCACCATATCGGCCAGGAGATGGGCCGGATGTCCGAGAAGATCTCCCGCATGGAGGCCCAGGCCGATGCGACAAAGGACTATGCCGACCGCCAGAAGGGCTCTGACCTCGACAGCGCCTTTGCCTCGCTCGACTCAAAGAAGCCCGACATCGAAGCTGAGCTTGCCCTCCTGAAACAGAAAAAATCCTGAAAGGACGCCATGGGAACCAACCTCTCCGGAAAACGCCACCTCCTTGTCAGGGGTTTCTTTCTCCTGACAACAGTCTCCATACTCCTCGCTCCTTCCCTTTCCGGGGCGGCCGACTTCTCTGAGGGCCTCCGGCTCTACCACTCAGGAAAATACGATAAGGCATTGGGGGTCTTTCGGGACCTCCACCGCCACCAGCCTTCGGGAACGGGCAAGTTCCAGTATTTCATGGCGCTGTCAGAGCATCACGAGGGCCTCGAACATCCCGCCCTTATGGACCTCGAGGGGGCCATCCACACCAACCCCGAACTCACCTTCTCCCGGAACCCGGCCCATGTGCGCTCTCTCCACTCCCGCCTCCTCAAGACCATCGAGGAGGGGCAGAGCCCTCTTCCTCCGCCGCATCCCGTCTCCTTCGCTCCGGCAAAGACCGAAGGATCCTCGCACCTGATCGGATTTCTCCTCCTCCTTGCCGTGGGCGCAGGACTGATCGTATGGGCGCTTAAACGCCGGGAGAAAACACAGCAGGTCGCCTCCTCCCTGGATCGGCAGGAGATGGAAGAGACCGCCGCCCGTCTCATGAAGGCCGTCGACAAGCTCATCGAGGACAAGAACTACTACCTCCTAGACCATGCCGACCGCAAGGAGACAGTCGAAGCGGCCTTTCACGCTCTCGACCCGGCCTACCGGACCGTTCTGGGGATCCTTCGGGAGCCCGATGCTCCCGGCACCGACTGGAGCGAGCGCCGGGCACGGTTTGAACGCGCACTGGAACCGGTTGACCAGGCGATCATCGCCATACGGAAGGTCCTGGGAGAGGCCCCCGAAGCCGGACTTTCCCGCAGCCCGGATCCCTCTGGATCCCCCCCCCAGGACTCCCCTCCCACCGACGTCCCGCCGGGAGCCTCCTCCGTCGGGGGCGACCGGTGTGTCTTCTGCGGGAGGGATGCCCGGGACGGAAGGACGGTTCCTCTTGAGCGTCAGGGAAAGGTCGCCTATGCACGGGCCTGCACCACTTGCCTAGCCGAGATGGACCAGCGCTATCAGCAGACGGGGCAGTATCAGCCGCCCGCCTCCTTTTTTTCAGGGGGAATGCCTTACATGGGCGGGGGGCTTTCCTTTGGAGACCTGATGCTTCTCGACTGGATGACCCACGAGGGCCACTCCGAGAATCCTCCTGTTACCATGCCCGAATCCCATCCTCAGGGAGACTGGGGCGGAGGAGGAAGCTACGGACGTGAGGATCGGGAAGACGGAGACCACGGAGGGGGAGACCGCTCCTGATGCGGATCCTTTTTTATGCAACAAACGGTCTGGGGCTCGGCCATGTCACTCGCCTTCTGGCGATCAGCCGGGCCGTTGCCCGCCGGGACCCCCGCCATGAACGCCTCTTCCTGACACGGTGCGAAGCCGGTCCCTACTCCGAAGAGCTCGATCCCTTCACCATCAGGATCCCCGGCTCCTCCCGGGCACGGAAGGCCGGACTCACCCCCAAGTCCTACTTTCAGACGGCCCATCCCCTGCTCTGGCAGACCGTTGCCTCCTTCGACCCTCACCTGATGGTCGTCGACACCTTCCCTGAGGGCCCCGAGGAGGAGCTTGCGCCCCTCATGCGCTGGCCGATCCGGAAGGCCTTTATCTACCGGGACTCCCGAAAGGAGGCCTTCCCGGCCGGGAGGACCCCGTCACTTTTCGCACCCTACAGCCTGATCATCGTCGCCCACGAGAAGGGGTCGGTGACCCTTCCCGAAGCCCTTTCGCGGGACAGCCGGGTGCACTTCTCCGGGCCCATTACTGACGGGGTTCCCTTCATGGAGAAAAGAGAGGAGCTGAGACGGCGTCTGGGGATTGCCGAGGGGGAGAGGGCCGCGATCGTCACCCTCGGAGGGGGAGGAGACAGCGAGGCGCCCCCTGTACTCGACCGGGTCGCAAAGGAACTTCGGGCGCGGGGAGTGGCTGTTTTTGCCGCAACGGGTCCCCTCTCCCGGACCATTCCCGCCTCGATCACCGCCCGGGAATGGTTCCCGGTCTGGCCGCTTTCCCCCTGGCTGCCCGCCTTCGACCTCGCCGTCGGAAGCGGAGGATACAACACGGTGACCGAACTCTCCCTCGCAGGACTCCCCACATTGCTCATTCCCTTTCTCCGGGATACGGACGACCAGGAAAAAAGAGTTGAGGAGGCACTATGTCAGGGATGGGCCATCGGAGCCATGAGTTTGCAAGAGATCCCCGCCGTGATCGACCGGCTCCTCTCCATGAGCCGCCTCCCCAGGGAGATTGGCACTGTGGCCGGGGGTGCGGATCGGGCCGCCGAGCTTCTTCTCTCTCTTTCCCCGGGGGGGGCGAGCCAGCCGGGCCAGTCTGCCGAACAAGGCCCGGTCGGCCCCCCGATGTCCACGATGCCCCCACACAAAAAATGACCGCCTCCTCCGGAGTTCCTTCATGACATTTACGCCACGATCACTGTGTGCCCGGCTCCTTCCTCTGGCGGCCACCGCCCTGATAGCCCTTTCCTCCTCGCCGGGACTGGCGGCCGACAAGTCCCTCTCCCACATCCTCAGGGAGGATGCGAGGGGACTCTACCTGACGCACATTCCCGGGGTCTTCTCCCTGCATGCCGCGCGAGTCGGAACCGGAATCTCCTATTCCGGCACAATTCGCGATCCGGGGGGATGGGTCCATCTTACCCGGGCCTTCGACCCTGACCGGGAGATGGTGATCGAGCGGCTTTCCCGGGACACGCTCCGCTTTCTGGTCGCCCCGACAAGCCACTCCCACGTGGCAGGATTCTCCTTTGAGACCAGTACGGGATGCTTTACGCTCAAGGCGCGCATGCTTCCTTCAGGCCATCACCCCCGGCTCCACCTCAACGGCTACTCCCCCGTGGTCAAGAACTTTCCCGTCATCCTGTGCGGAAATGGCCCCCATGTCAGGGTCGAATGGCAGGGTCCCCTCCCCGTTGTAAAAACCTCCCGGGGAAAGGGGTAAGGATTCCCGCAACAGCCCCGGGCTAGAAGAGGGCCTGCCGCTTTCTATCATGCCGGTCAACATCCTGCAGGACGCCCCGGTCGTCAAACCTGAGACGAAGAACCTTGGAGGAGGTATGAACACTCATGAACCCATGGCTCTTGATATGACGGTAGACCCAGAGATCGACCCCGAAGACTCGCCTCTTCTCCACCGGAGGGCCAAGGAGCCTCAGAACATCCGCCTCGGTCGTCTTCCCGGCCACAAGCATGAGCACCTTGGACTCCGGAATGGGCCGACCCTCTTCCCGGGAACACCCCGAGAGAAGGACGGCTCCAATCACACACGCAAGAAAAACCTGCCTCGCCCCCGCACGGGAGGGGCCTCTCTGACCCACAGTATCATGTTGCACCATCGGCGTTTTCTCTCCTTTCCCGATCGAGTCTCTCTTGTCAGCGCTCCTGCTCCTTCCGGATCCCGGAAGATGACCATGGAGCCTTCTGGACCATGAAGCGGCCACTCAGATCCCCACGCCCCCCCGGAACCCCAGCGGCAAAAAAACGCCGTGCGCCCCGACCGGGAAGACGGGGAAGGATCCTTATCGTTACACTCTCCGTCCTTCTTGTCCTCTTTGCAGGAGCCGCGATAGCCGTATCGGCGATCGACAAGAAGATCCTCGCACGCATTGATGAAATCCGCAATGCCCGACCCTTGCCGGTCCTTGCCCGGCCACTGACATTGAGAACGGGGCAGACGATCCCTCTTTTTCGTGTCTGGCACTATCTTGTTCTCTCCCGGGAAGGGGGAACACTCCCGTTCTCGCCCATCTTTGATAGAACGGCACGGACCATAAGGATACCAAGCGGGCCAGGGCGACAGACCTCTATCGGATGGAGTGAGACCGGGCAGATCGCCTTTATTCGTGCCTCCTCCCGGGATCTCCCCGAAACGTCGCTCGAACAGGTGACCCTCCCCCCCCTCCATCTCGGCTTGATCCTCGAGGGGCGCACACTGGAATACCGCCCCGTCGCCTTTAGCGAGATCTCCCCCTCCCTCAAGGAGACCTTTCTCCTCTCCGAAGACCGGCGCTTCTTCTCCTCGCCGGCCCTCGACCTCAAGGGAATCGGCCGGGCCTTCTTTCATGACATCAAGGCTCACCGCTTCAAGGAGGGGGGAAGCACCCTCACACAGCAGGTCGTGAAGATCCTGTTCCTCCAGCGCCGCAAGACGCTCACCAGAAAGTTCGAAGAGGCCATCCTGGCCCTTCGTATGGCGGCCATCCTCCCCCCGGAAAAAATTTTCTCCCTCTACCTGAACCATATCGACCTCGGAGGATACGGAACCGAGCGCATCATCGGAGTCGAGGCGGCCTCGCTCCTCTACTTCGGGCGCCATGCCAACCAGGACGGCTGGAAAGAGGCTGCCACCCTCGCCGCCCTCGCCCGGGCGCCGACCTACTACTCGCCCTTTCTCCACCCAAAAAGGACGGTCTCCCTCAGGAATCATATCCTGGGGCTCCTTTACCGACACAAGGTCCTTGCCGAAAAGGAGTGGCGGACCCTCTCCTCCGCCCCTCTCGGCCTCATCGAACCGCGGGGACTCTTTCATCCTCTCGGCCCCTACTTTCTCTCGGAGGTGGCGCGGACTGTGGCCGCCACCCCCCAGTCCGGGGCTTTAGATACCCTTCGGACCACGATGGATCCTCTCATCCAGGAGGAGGCGGACCATCTCCTCTCCCTCTTTCTTTCCCGCTATGACCGGACGCTTCCCCCCAAGATCCGCACCCTTCACCCGCACGATCTCCAGGGAGTCCTTATCGTCATGGACCCCAGAACGGGCGAGGTCCGCGCCATGACGGGAGGTCGGGACTTCGCCACCTCGCCGCTCAATCGGGCCACGCGGTCAAAGCGCCAGCCGGCGTCACTCTTCAAGATCGTCCCTTATCTGGCGGCACTCTCCCCCACACCGGACCACCCTGCCCCGTTTACCCTGGCAAGCGCCCTGTCGAACGCCCCCATGAACAGGCTTCTCGGCCACAAGAAATGGCGGCCCAAAAACGACATCTACGACCCCCGGACGACGATTCTCCTCTTCCGGGCCCTGGCGCGATCGATGAACCTTCCCGCAATCCACATGACGGAAGCCCTGAGCAAAGACGATCTCGTCCGGACCGCGCACGACCTGGGACTCGACACTCCCGGACCTTCCCGCATTCCTCTTTCCTACCCGCTGGGAGTGATTACCCAAACGCCCCTTCAGATGGCCACCGCCTACAGCCGGATTGCCAACGGGGGGCTATCGGTCTCGCCGGTCCTTCTTGCCCGGAACCCGGGGGATTCCGCCTTGCCCCCTCCGAAGAGGATCTTTCCCGAAGCTCCGGTCTACCTTCTCTGGAGCGCATTACAGAGGGTGCTCGATGACGGAACCGGGACCAGCTTTCTCTTGAAAGATCCGGAGAGGGATCACTGGGCCGGGAAGACCGGGACCGCAAACAGGGGACGGGATGCCTGGTTTGTGGCCCTGTCTCCCCGGGAAGTCGTTTTGTGCTGGGTCGGATTCGACGACAATACTCCCACCATGCGCTTCGGGGCACAGCTCGCCCTCCCGATCGTCAACTCGCTCGTGGTATGGCAAAACATGACCGTCCCCCCGCTTCCCCCACCCGGCGATATTGTTCTTGCCGATATCGACAGAAAGACCGGGCTTCTTGCAAACCCTGTCTGCGGTCCCTCCCTGCAACTTCCGTTTATCAGGGGAACGGTGCCGAACGTGGGGTGCACGACGACCCTTCCGCCCTCCAAGGAAAACCCGATCGTTCATTTCTTCAGACAGTTTTTCTAAAAGGGAGAAAGAGACACACTCAGGCAGGGACCAAGGGGCAAAAGCCGGCTGAAGGGAGTGACAGGCGACAAACCCGCTGGATCTTCCCTTCCGATGGGCCCTGACCAATCAGGAAGGGGCTTGCTCCCCTTTTTTAGGCCGCAAAGGATCCGGGAGGTTATTCTCCCCGGGGTCTCCAAAGGACCGGCATTTCTCTTCAAGGATCTTTTTCTCGACCAAAACGGTTCGCATGCGGAGAAGATAGTCGAGAAATGTCGACTGCTCCTTTGGAGTAAAGCCCTCGAAGATCTCGGAGATCCGATCCATGAAGGGCCGGCACTTTATCTCCAGGGACTCCTCAGCCTTCCGGGTCAGGACCACGAGTGTGGCACGCCGGTCTGCCGGGTGAGGGCTCCGGGTGACCAGACCTTCCCGCTCCAGGGCATCGACATGGGCGGTGATGTTGGTGGCGGTCACTCCCAGTCGTCCCTTGAGATCGCACATCATCATGGGACCATATTCGTAGAGGGTTCCAAGGAGATACATCCGCTGGGGGCTGATCCCGTCGTGCTCCATCTGGGACTCCGCCCACCGGACATAAGCCGGACCGAGCATCCAGAAGAGCTTCATGAGCCTGATCCGGAGCGGATCCCCCTCCGGCATGCCGGAGCCGGTCGAATCCGAATGACCTTTCTCTTCTTGCACTTCGCGCCCGCGATTTTCCATTCTCGCCCCTCCTTCCCCTCTAGCCTATCACATTTAGTTCAGAATACGATATTTCATTACTTGACTATATGAGGGAGAGATCCTTACACTAGGCAAACTGGATCCAGCGGATTCCAGCTCCGGAATTTCTGTCTTTCCGGCCATGACCCCAGTTCAGTCCCTTATTGCGGAGTTCCCGGATGACATGCCAGGCCCGCGGAAGATCCCTTCATCTTCCGCAAGCATTGATATCTTTAACATTTTTCCTTGTCCTTGTTCTCTCCGGATGTGCAGTCGGCCCCGAGTTTCACGCCCCCACACCCCCTTCCGGCAAGACCTACACGCGCCACCCCCTTCCCGAGATCGTGGAGCAGACAGCCTCTCCCGGGAGGCTGCGCCAGGAGTTCAGGGTCGGAGAGGACATTCCCGGGCAATGGTGGCAACTTTTCCACTCCAGAGAGCTAAACAGGATCGTCGACTTGGCGCTCAAGGCCAACCCCGACCTTCACGCCGCAGAAGCCTCCCTCCTGCAGGCTATGGAAAACCTCTCCGCGGGCAAGGGAGCCTTCGCCCCCTCGGCCACCGGCAGCATCCAGACCGTCCAGCAGTACTTTAACGGAGCGGCCTTCGGAGTTCCCGCACTCTCGAGCCTCTTTACCCTCAACACCGGATCGGTCAGCGTCTCCTATCCTTTGGACATCTTCGGGGGTGTTCGCCGGCAGGTCGAATCCCTGAAAGCCTTGGCAGACTATCAGAAGTTCGAGCTCGAGGCGGCCTATCTGACCCTCACCTCCAACATCGTCTACGCCGCCATCTCGGAGGCCTCCCTTCGCTCCCAGATCAGGGCCACCCAAAATATCATCAACGTTTTAACCCAGGAAATGGCAAGCATCAACAGACAGTTCTCGGTGGGCTTCGTCTCCCGCTCCACCGTTCTCCAGCAGGAGACAATCCTGAACCAGGCACGGGCCACCCTCCCGCCCCTCGAGAAACAGCTATCGCTTGTCCACCACCAGATGGCGGTCTACCTCGGTCGATTCCCCGGAGAGAGCTCAGGAAGGGACTTCCGCCTGAAGGATCTTACCCTGCCCGGGGACCTTCCCCTCAGCCTCCCGTCCCGGCTTGTGGAGCATCGTCCGGACATCCAGGCGGCCCAGGCGACCCTCCACTCCGCAAACGCGCAGGTGGGGGTCTCCACCGCCAACATGCTGCCCCAGGTTACCCTGACCGGACAGTATGGAAGCGAGAGCATCTCCGGATACTTCTCCCCCGGAAGTCAGTTCTGGAACTATGGCCCCGGACTAAACGTCCCGATCTTCCAGCTCGGAACCCTCTACTTCCAGAGGAAGGCGGCCATCGCCGCCCTCCGGCAGGCCAAGGCCAAGTATGAAAGCACCGTCCTCGCCGCCTTCCAGAACGTGGCCGACACATTGCGGACCCTCGAATCCGACGCGGAAACCCTCGATGCCCAGGAGAGCGTCTTCCGCTCGGCCCGGGAGGGCCTCGGGATTGCCCGGCGACAGTTCGCCGACGGGGCGATCGGCTATCCCAGCCTCTACAATGCCGAGCAAAGTTATGAGCAGGCGAAGATCGGCCTCGTTCAGGCACGGGCGGCGAGGTTCTCCGATACGGCCGCACTCTTTCTCTCCCTCGGGGGAGGATGGTGGAACATGGCCCCCGCAACCCCCAGGCATGTCGGGGTCGTCAAGCTTGCCTCGCAGACCGGGGGAACCCCGCCTGCGATAGCACCGAGATCATCGGGGGCCACGCCTCCCACGCCGGTGCGCCCATGATAAAATTCTTCATTCACAGACCGATCTTTGCCTCCTCGATCGCCATCATCATGGTCCTGACCGGACTGATCTCCTTCAAGCTCCTTCCGGTCTCGCAATTTCCGGATATCACCCCCCCCGAGGTCACGGTCACGGCCAACTATCCCGGTGCCAGCGCCCAGGTCGTAGGCGATACGGTGACAACCCCCCTCGAGCAGGCAATCAGCGGGGTCCCGGGAATGGCCTACATGTCCTCGGTCAGCGCCAACGATGGCAGCTCAAACATCACCATCACCTTCAAGGTGGGCTATCCTATCGACATCGCCGCCGTCGATGTCCAGAACCGCATCTCCCAGGCGACCGCCCAGCTTCCGGCCATCGTCAACCAGGGCGGCATCGTCGTCCAGAAGCGCAACCCCAACTTTGTCGTTCTGGTCAATCTCTACTCCCCCGACAAAAGCATCGATCCGGTCACTCTCAGCAACTATGCCTACCTTCAACTGGTCGATCCCCTGAAACGTCTTCCCGGGGTCAGCGATGTGCAGATTTTCGGGGAACGGCGGTATTCGATGCGGGTCTGGCTCGACCCAAACCGGCTCGCCCGTCTCGGGATCACCGCCGTCGACGTCCAGAACGCCATCGCCGAACAGAACATCCAGGTGGCGGCAGGAAAGATCGGAGCCTCTCCGGCTCCGCCCGGCACCATGTTCGAGTACCAGGTCAACGCCCAGGGGCGGCTCAAGAGACCCGAAGAGTTCGGCAACATCATCCTCCGGGCCGGGACATCCAGCAATGCCGTCGTCCATCTCCGGGATGTGGCCCGGATCGAGCTCGGGGCGCTGACCTACTCATCCTCGGCCTATCTCGACAGGACTCCGACCATCGTCCTCGGGATCTTCCAGATGCCGGACTCGAACGCCCTGGACCTGGACCGTCATGTCAAGAAGAAGATGGCCGAACTCTCCCGGCGCTTCCCGCCGGGGATGGCCTATTCCATCAAGTACGACACCACCAAGTTCGTCTCCGCCTCCATGAAGGAAGTCATCCTGACCCTGACGGAGGCCCTTCTTCTTGTCTTTGCGGTGATCTACCTCTTCCTCCAGAACTGGAGGACCATGGTGATCGCCGGCATCGCCATTCCGGTCTCGATGATCGGGACACTGACCGTCATGAAGATGGTCGGCTTCTCACTTAACACCGTGAGCCTTCTCGGCATGGTTTTGGCCATCGGACTGGTGGTGGACGATGCCATCGTGGTGGTCGAAAATGTTGAAAGACAGCTGGAACACGGAGCCGAACCCTTTCCCGCCGTCACCACGGCCATGGCCGAGGTCACAGGTCCTATCATCGCCACTTCGGCCGTTCTCGGGGCGGTCTTCGTCCCGGTGGCCTTCCTTCCCGGGATCACAGGTCAACTGTACCGGCAGTTTGCCCTGACCATCGCCATCTCCGTTGGCATCTCGGCCTTCAACTCCCTGACCCTCACCCCGGCCCTTTCGGCATGGCTTCTGAGGTCAAGCAACATCAACCCTCCCGCCATCTTCCATTCCTTCAACACCCTCTTCAACAAACTGCGGGAAAGATACAAGGCCTTTATCCGCACCATGATCCTTCACCGCTGGGTCGCCCTCGGCGTCTTTTTGGGGGGAGTTCTGGTAACCGCCGGCCTCTTCTCCCGGGTCCCGAAAACATTCCTCCCCGTCGAGGACCAGGGGTACTTTTTCGTGATCATCCAGCTGCCGGAAGGAGCCTCTCTCCAAAGGACAAAGCAGGTAGCGAAAAAGGTCCGGGAGATCCTTCTGGCAACCCACGGGGTCCAGGATGTGGTCTCGATCTCCGGACTCAACTTTTTGACCTTTGCCAACCAGTCGAGCAGCGCCGCCGAGTTCGCCATCCTCAAGCCCTGGGATGAGCGGGGACGGGGAGAGACCGCCTCCGATATCGTCAACCGGGTCCGCCCCCTGCTTCTGGGCATCCCCGATGCCATCGCGCTCAGCTTCGACCCTCCCTCCATCCCCGGACTGGGGTCGACGGGTGGATTCGAGTTCGAGCTCGAGGATCTGACCGGCCAGGGGAGCCAGTCACTTGAGCAGGAGACACAGGCCCTTCTCGCCGCCGCCAGAAAGCAGCCGGAGCTCGACGCCCGACAGCTTTTCACGACCTTCAGCACCTCGACCCCCCAATACACATTCGATCTGAACCGGACCCGCGCCAAGCTTCTGGGACTCACCCTTCCCGATATCTTCAACACCCTCCAGATCTACCTGGGCTCCCTCTACGTCAACGACTTCAACCTCTACGGACGGACCTTCCACGTCACCATCCAGGCCGACCGGACCCATCGGAACGACCCCCGAGACCTCTCCCTCTTCTATGTCAGAAACCAGGCCGGGAACATGATTCCTCTCGACACCCTGGGAGAGCTCCGACCGGTCGTCGGTCCCGAAACAATCTCCCACTACAATATTTACGGCTCGGCCAAGATCAGCGGGGGAGCCGCCCCTGGGTACAGCTCTGCCGAGGCGGTCATGGCCATGGAAAGGGCGGCCCAACAATCTCTTCCTCCCACATTCGGCTATGAGTGGACCGGCATCACCTACCAGGAGCTCAAGGTCGGGAACATCCAGGTGGTCGTCTTCGCCATCTCGCTGGTCTTCGTCTTTCTCTTCCTGGCCGCTCTCTATGAGAGCTGGTCTATGCCTTTCATGGTCATTCTGGCCGTTCCGCTCGCAATCTTCGGCGCCATGCTGGCCCTGTGGCTTCGAGGCAAACAGCTCGATGTCTATTCGGAGATCGGCTTTGTCATGCTGATCGGACTCTCCGCAAAGAACGCCATCCTGATCGTGGAGTTTGCCCGCCACCTCCGGGAGAAGGGAATGGGCATCGTCGAGGCGGCCATGGAGGCAGGACAGCTCCGGCTGCGCCCCATTCTCATGACCGCCTTCGCCTTCATCTTCGGAGTGGTTCCCCTGATGGTCGCAAGCGGTGCCGGAGCGGCCAGCCGGCAATCGATCGGAACCACCGTCTTCGGCGGGATGCTTGCCGCCACCATCCTGAGCCTGGCTTTTGTCCCCGTCTTTTACGCGGTGATCGAACGGATCCGGAGCCGGGGGAAAGAGTAAAATGATTCTCCCGGAACCTTTGCCTAAAATATCTTTCCACCGATTACACTTTGGAGTGGCTACCCGATGAAGAGACCTTTCGGACTTTCAAGGCTGCATCTTTTCGTGATCCTTTTTATCGCGGGAGGACTCCTCTTCGCCTTCTGGGGAAAGATCGGACTCCTCTGGCGAAGCTCCGCTCCCCCAGCGCCTGCCGTCTTTCGCATGCCGGTTCCGGTCTTCCGCGTGGCGACACTCTCCCTTCCGATCTATCGGGACTATATCGGGACGACCGATGCCATCCGCAATGTCGTCCTTGAGGCGATGGCGACCGGGTATCTCGACCGGCAGATGGTGCCGGACGGATCAGATGTCAGAAAGGGCGCACTGATCTACCGGATCGACCCCCGGAACTACAAGGCCACGCTCGACCAGGTTCAGGCACAGAAGGAGCGGGACGAGGCCGCACTGGAATATGCAAAAACCAACCAGAGACGTAATGCCCAGATGATTGTTCACGGAGATGTCTCAAAAGATGCGTACCAGTTGTCGACTAGTTCAATGCATCAAGCCAATGCGACCTATCTCTACGACAAGGCGGCGATGGAGGTGGCCCGGATCAATCTTGGCTACACATTAATCCAGGCGCCCTTTTCCGGACGCCTCGGGAAGAGCCTCGTTTATACAGGCACCCTTATCGGCTCAGGCACACAGATCAACACCCTCGTCCAGATGGATCCCCTTTACGTAACATTCAATCCCCGGGACAAGGACTTTCCCCTTCTGGAGAGAAGCCGAAGGAAGGGCCCCGTAACGGTCGATGTCCGGGTCCCGGGAAAGGACTCCCCCCCCTACGTCGGGATACTGACCTTTATGGACAACGTCGTTGACCGGACAACAGGGACATTCGTGGCCCGAGCGACTCTTGCCAACCCGAAATTTCGCTTAATTCCCGGAGAATTTGTCGACGTCAGCGTCCGGGTCGGAACCCATCCGAAGGCCCTGGCCGTCCCCCAGATCTCGGTCGGGTCGAACCAGACAGGGAAGTATGTCTATGTCATCGGCAAGGGAGGTCTGGCAGAAATCCGTCCGGTCTCCCTAGGCATCACAAGCCGGGAGATGATCGAGGTTCGCTCGGGACTGAAGGAAGGGGATCTGGTCATCGTCGGGAACCTTCAGAAGATTGGGCCGGGGTCACCGGTGATCGCCCTTCCCGATAAAAAGAAGGGATGACCCATCCCTTACCTTTCCTCACTTCTCCTGTACCAAAGTGCCGGAGATATGGGGAAAACAGGATTCATGGGGATCACAATTTTTATCTTCTGGGGGGAGCAATTTTTTAGATAAACTCAGATAAAGATTCGTGTATCAAAGACCCTTTGGGCTGTCTCGGCGTCATAGGTATGGGATGTTTCGTTACGGGCCTCATAGTGCCCAATTCATGCCGCGGCGGAAGCAATAATCCTGAGCCGGGCGGCTTCCCGAAACAGATCGTTCTTGGTGCGAATCGCACCTTCGTCAACCTGAGCAATATGCTTTAGATAACGCTGGAGAAGTTTCCAGCTCAGATCCATGGTGTATTCGAACTGTTGATCAATAAAGGGCGGGATCACTGGTGCAAGATCATAGAGGCTCTCTCCATGAGGCACTCTGAGTTCCAGCACCATGATGGTGATGATGATGGCAATCACGCCATCGCCTAACGCCTCTAGCCGACTTTTCCCCATTCAGGAACGATTCGTGCGCGGAAGCAGGGCACGAGCCGGAGTCAAGATCAACGGAACCTTTCCAGCTATTCCAAATATCTTGGCAGAAGAGAGATCTGCCATCGGAGTCGAGTGAACCCGTTGTTCTCAGGCCCTCTTCGTCGAGAGACCCCCTCGTGGGAGGTCGCCAGGTCTGGGGGGGGAGTGGCTGTGGAAGGCGCGAAGCGAAGACGCAGGAGGGGCGT
>Ga0078972_1007201_pt1 | contig 25099 bp, 18 predicted proteins | sample YelNatPaOPGAMG01_FD_67568 | JGI IMG/M metagenome (GOLD analysis project Ga0078972, IMG submission 67568) | Hot spring thermophilic microbial communities from Obsidian Pool, Yellowstone National Park, USA - OP-RAMG-01 (SPADES assembly) (version 2) | ecosystem: Environmental > Aquatic > Thermal...
AGGCGGGGGCGACTTCCGTCGACCCCGCCCACGCCCCCGGCCGGCGCGCGATGGGGCCGATGGAAATCGTCCTCCCTCCAGGCGTCGGCCTACGCCGACGCTCTCCCACCCCAGGCCGGCCGCCAAGGAAACCCCGACCGCGCCATCTCTGGCCTCCTGAGGCCCCTACTCTACCACGATCCGACAATTGCCCAACAAACCCGCACCTACCTCATGGTGCTAACCTGTCCGACCTGCCAAACGGACTCAGTCTCTGCCGGCCTTTTTCTCCAGCGCCGCCCGGTCCAGGACGACGATGCGGCCGCGTTCCCGGCGAATCACCCCCTCCTCCTGCCAGACCCGGAGGACCCGGCCGACCACCTCCCGCACCGTCCCCAGATGAGCGGCGATTTCCTCCTGCGTCCAGCGCCGGCCGGGCACCGCCGCCTCCCGGCTCAGGAGGAAGCGGGCCAGGCGGGCCCCCACGGTGCGGAAGGACAGGTCCTCCACCAGCCCGACCAGGAGGCGCAACTTGGCGGCAAAGTCGGCCAGGACGTTGCGGGCCACCTGGGGAAATTCCTCCACCAGGCGCAGGAACTCGGCCCGGGGGAGGACGTAGACCTCGACCTCGGTGAGGGCCTGGGCGCTGGCCGGGTTGGGGCCGCCGTCGAAGATGGGCACCAGGTTGAGGCCCTCGCCGGGACCCAGGAGGGCCAGCACCTGTTCCCGCCCCTCGGCCGAGACCTTGCTCACCCGGACCCGCCCCCGGAGGATCAAATAGGCCGCCTGGGCGGTTTCCCCCTCCAGCAGGAGGAATTCCCCTCGCCCAAAGCGCTGGCGGCGAATCACCGCGGCCACCCGCTCCAGCGCCCGTCTGTCCAGGCCGGCGAAGGGAGGGAAATGCCCCAGGTCAACGCCTCGTTCCATCCGTTCCTCCGGGCAGGTCCCAAAGGGGGCGGACGGCTTCCCAGACGGCTTCCGCCACGGCCTCGATGCCCGGCCGGCCGTCCACGGCGACGATTCTTTCCCGGCGGCGCAGGTGGGCGATGGCCCGCTCGTAGCGGACGCGCACCCGTTCCAGGGCTTCCTGCCGTTCGAAGAGTTCCTGGCGTTCCCCCTGCCGGATGCCGATGCGGGCCAGGCATTCGGCCACCGGCACTTCCAGGAAGACGGTCAGGTCGGGGCGCAGGGCCTGGCAGTTGATGGCATAGACCCAGGAGAAGGGGGCGTCCAGCGTCTGGTAGGCCAGAGAGGAAAGGTAGTAACGGTCGCAGACGACGTGGACGCCCCGGCGCAGGTGTTCCAGGATGCCGGCCGGGCCGTAGAGGTGGTCCAGGCGGTCGGCGGCGAAGAGGAGGGCCAGGGCGCGGGGATCGCAACTTTCCTCGCCGGCCAGGATGCGCCGGATGAGCCGGCCGGCCGGCCCCTCCGAAGGCTCCCAGGTCATCCAAACCGCTCCCCGGGCCGCCAGCCGTTTCTCCAACAGGCGGGCCTGGGTGGTCGTTCCGGCCCCATCCAGGCCCTCAAGAACGATGAATTTGCCCGGCCCGGGGTTCGCCTTCATCGTCCGCCCCCGGCAGGACCGGCGGGGCACCCTGGCGCGCCGCAGGCCTCTTCGGCCGCCCGCAGGATTTCGCCCCGATGGACCATCTCGGCCACCGCCTCGATGTCCGGCTGGAGGAAGCGGTCCCCGCTCAGAAAAGGCACGACCTCCCGAATCCGGCGGCGCACGGCGGCCGTGCCCTGGCCCAATCGCGCCCCCGGTTCCAACCCCAGGCGCAGGTCCACCGCCTGGACGGCGCAGAGCAGTTCGATGGCCACGATTCGTTCCACGTTCCAGACCACCTGGCGGGCATGCCGGGCGGCGTTGGCGCTGTTGCTCACGTGGTCCTCCTGCTCCTCGCAGGTGGGAATCGAGTCGACGCTGTCGGGGTGGGCCAGGGTCTTGTTCTCGGAGACCAGGGAGGCGGCGACGTACTGGGGTATCATCCAGCCGGCGTTCAGGCCGCTCTCCTGGACCAGCATCGGCGGCAGGCCGTCGTTCAACTGGCGGGTGAGGAGGCGGAAGATACGCCGTTCGGCGATGTTGCCGACCTCGGCGACGGCGATGGCCAGGAAATCGGCGGCCAGGGCCAGCGGTTCGCCGTGGAAGTTTCCCCCGGAGAGGGCCTTGTTGGGGCGCTCCAGGTCGAGGAAGATCAGGGGGTTATCGGTGACGGCGTTCAGTTCCCGTTCCACGACCTGGCGCACGAAGGAGAGGGCGTCGCGGGCGGCTCCCAACACCTGGGGGGCACAGCGCAGGGAGTAGGCGTCCTGCACCCGTTGGGCCGAGCCGATCAGGGTGCTGCCCTGGAGGAAGCGCCGGACCGCCTCGGCCGAGGCCATCTGGCCGGGATGGTTGCGCAGGCGGTGAATCCGTTCATCCAGGGCGTCGGGGGCGCCGCGCAACGCCTCCATGCTCAGGGCCACGGCCACCTCGGCCTGCCGGACCAAAAGTTCGGCGTCGGCCAGGGCCAGGGCCAGGAGGGCGGCGGAGACGGCCGTGCCGTTGTTCAGCGCCAGCCCCTCTTTGGCCTGCAGGACCAGCCGGGGCAGGCCGGCCCGTCGCATGGCCTCGGCGCCGGATAACCTCTCCCCCCGGTAGAAGGCCTCGCCGCTCGGTTCCTCCCCTCCGTCGGGGTCGCGGGCCAGGACCAGCACCAGATGGGAAAGCGGGGCCAGGTCGCCGCTGGCCCCCAGGGAACCCTGGGAGGGGACGACCGGATGCACGCCCCGGTTGAGCATCTCCAGGAGCGTCTCCAGCGTCTCCGGGCGGATGCCGGAATGCCCCCGGGCCAGGGTGTTGGCCCGGATGAGCATGGCCGCACGCACGACCTCTTCCGGCAGCGGCTCGCCCACCCCGCAGGCGTGGCTGACGATGAGGTTATAGGCCAGGCGGGCGCTCTGCTCGATAGGCACGGAGACGCCGGCCAGGGAGCCGAAGCCGGTGTTGAGGCCGTAGACCGTCAGGTTCCCCTGGCGGACGACCTCCTCCACCCAGTCCCGGCAGCGGGCCACCCGGTGGCGGGCATCCGGTTTGAGGCGGACCGGCCGGCCGGTCCGGGCCACGGCCACGACATCTTCCAGGGTCAGGTGCTCGCCGTCGATTTCCAGCGGAAAGGCCGATTCCGTCAAGGGGTTGGCCTCCTGGTCGTTTCCGAAAGCGCCCGCATTATAGCAGAGAAAAGCGGGGGAGGCAAAAGGCTCAGGGCCAGACGACCGGCTCCGGCCATGCCTCGCGGACGGCCAGGCCCAACGCCTCCCGCACCTCGGCCACGACGAAGAAGGAGCCGCAGGCACAGACCAGCCCGGATGGGCCGGCCCAGGCCCGGGCCCGGCACAGGGCTTCCCGGACCTCCGGGACGACCTCGGCCGGGACGCCGTGCTCCTGCCAGAGGGCGGCCAGGACCTGGGGGTCGGCGGCGCGGTAGTGGCGGGCACGGACGGAGAGAGCGGCATCGGCCAGGGGGGCCAGGGCGGCGACGATGCCGGCCAGGTCCTTGTCGGCGGAGCAGCCCAGGAGGAAGAGGCGCGGCCGCTGGGAAAAGTTCTCCCGGAGGGCTTCGGCCAGGGCCTGGGCGGCGGCCGGGTTGTGGGCGGCGTCCACCAGGGTGAGCGGCCCGCCGGCCACCACTTCCAGCCGCCCCGGCCAGCGAACCTCCCGCAGGCCCCTTTCCACCGCTTCCTCCGGAAGTTCCCAACCCTGCTCGCAGAGCGCCTCCACGGCGGCCAGGGCCAGCCCGGCGTTGCGTTCCTGGTGACGGCCGGCCAGCCCCAACCCCTCCGGATGGGCCGGTTCGGCCAGGCGGAGGTCTGCCCCCACCTCCCGGCAGCGCCTGGAGATCACCTCCCAGGCCTCGGCCGGCTGAGGGGCGCTCCGCACCCGGCCGCCCGGCAGGATGGCCCCGGCCTTTTCGGCGGCGATGGCGGCGAGCGTCTCTCCCAGGTAGGCCTGGTGATCCAGGGAGAAGGGGGTCAGCAGGGTCAGGAGGGGGGTGAGGGCGGAAGTGGCGTCGCTGCGCCCGCCCATGCCGGCCTCGACGACGGCCACCTCCACCCCGTGCCGGGCAAAGTGCTCCAGGGCCAGGGCGGTGAGGCCCTCGAAGAGGGTAGCCGGCCCCAGGTCATCCCAGGAGAGGCTTCCCTCCAGGAGCGGCAGGAGGCGGCACACCCCGCCGGAGAAGGCCGGCCGGGGGATGGGGAGGCCCATCACCCGGATGCGCTCGCGGGGGCTGTGCAGGTGGGGGGAGGTGTAGAGGCCAGTGCGCCGGCCGGCGGCGCGCAGAATCGATTCGAGCATGGCGCAGGTAGAGCCTTTGCCCTTGGTGCCGATCACCTGGATGACGGGCAGGGAGCGGTCCGGGGCGCCCAGGAGGTCGAGCAGGCGGCGGGCCCGCCGGGGGCTATCCCGGGGGTGGTTCGGAAAGGCCCTTTTACGGGCGGCGTAGCGATGGAGGTACGATTCCAGCCGTTCCAGCACTTCAGGCCCGGTAGTGTTCGCCCACGTAGCGGGCCCCCTGCTGCCAGGCCACCAGGCCGGCCGCGCTGCTCAGGGCCGGCCCGATGGGCTCCCCGTTGCGCAGGAGGTAATGGGGCACGTTGTGGGCGGTCAGTTCGGCCCGCACCGCGTCCAGGTCGTGCACGCCCCCAAAGGTCAGCCCGTCCACCAGCACGACCACGGCGTAGACGCCGCCGTAGAGCAGTTCGCGCAGCCCGACGCGCACCCAGTCGGGGTCGAAGGATGGGGTGATCACCACCAGGCAACTCTGCCGGCCGAAGCGGTTGCCCTCCGCCGCCAGCACCTCGGCCAGGGGGGTTCGGCCGTGGGCACGCAGGGAGGCCAGGCTCTCCAGGATGCGGAAGAACTGGCGAGGCTCGCGCTCCGGGGGAATCACCTCCTGGTACTGTCCCCAGGCGATCAGGCCGGTGTTCCGACGCTGGGTCAGAATCAGGTAGCGGGCCAGGGAGGCGGCGGCGGTCACGGCGTACTCCTCGGTGGAGGCCGGCGTGCGCACCTCCGGTTGATCCGGCCGGCGCTCCCGCCACAGGACGCTCTGTTGCACCTTGCGCTCCAGGTCCAGGACGAGCCAGATGTCCGCGCTGGGGTCCAACTCAAACTCTTTGACGATCAGGCGCCCGTGGCGGGCCGTCGAGGGCCAATGGATGCGATTGAAACTGTCCCCCGGGATGTACTCGCGCACCCCGGAGACGTTGGGGGTGGTGTGGTGGGTACGCTGACGGGCCGCCGTGCCCCCCGGCAGTTCGGCCGGCGGGAGGAGGAAGCCGTAGACTTCCTCGGTGGCCGGGTAGACCAGGACCTCGGCCAGGTCGTCCAGACGCTTCTGCAGGCGGAAAAGGCCCAGGGGGTCGCTGGAGCGCAGAAGGAGCGGCCCCAGAGTGTACTTGCCGCGCAGCGTACAGATGGTGCGCAGACGGCTGTGGCGCGAGGTTCGGGCGGGGAGGCCGGTGACAAAACGGGGATGGTGGCCGGGCAGGTCGGTTATGTCCTGGACCTCGACCCAGAGTTTGGGCCAGAGGCTCTGGTTTCGGACAAGGAGGTGCTCCTCCATGTACCTTCCCACCTGGGTGCGGGGGGTAAGCACCTCGCGCCGGACCTCCAGCCCGCGCAGGCTCAGCCAGGCCCAGAGGTAGCATACGACCAGGGTGGAGGCCAGGGTATAGAAGAGGTGAAAGAGGACGGGGTGGCCCGTGCCCTGGGCCAGGATATAGAAGGCTACCGTCAGGAGGAAGACGAACAGGGCGCGCATCAGGCTATTTCCCCTCCAGGGGCACGGTGATGATCACCGCCGTCCCCTGGCCGGGGGCGGAGCGGATTTCGGTCCGGCCGCCGACCAGACGGGCCCGTTCTTCCATATTGAGCAGGCCGAAACTGCCCCGGCGCTCGTAAGAGGCCCGGACGGCTTCCAGGTCAAAGCCCACGCCGTCGTCCTGGACGGAGGCGACCAGGTTTTCCCCCTCCTCCCGGAGGCGCAGCCAGATATTCCGGGCCCGGGCGTGTTTGCGGGCGTTGTTGACCGCCTCCTGCATGATGATAAAGACCGTGGCCTCGGTTTTGGGGTCGAGCCGCCGGGCGAAATTGCCGGTGTCCAGGTGGATCTGCGTCCCTTCCGAGGCCGGGAAGCGCTGGACGTACTGTTCCAGGGTGGGCACCAGGCCCTGGGTCTCCAGGATGATGGGACGGAGTTCAAAGAGCATGGTGCGGATGTCCCAGGAGGTCTTGCGGGCCAGTTGTTCCAGGGCATCCAGTTCGGCCCGGGCGCGGGCCGGGTCCTGGGAGAGGAGGCGTTTGATGTATTCCACGCTCATGGCGATGGCGGCCAGGGACTGGGCCGGCCCGTCGTGCAGGTCGCGGGAGAGTTCCTTGCGGACGTTCTCCTCGGCCTGGAGAATCTTGTCGCGCTCCTCGCGGAGTTCCTGGTAGAGTTGGGCGTTCTGGATGGCGATGGTGGCAAAGTGGGCCAGGGAGGCGAGTTTTTCCAGGTCGGCCGGGGTATAGGCCTGGGCGTTCAGGGAGCCCAGGATGATGGCCCCGTAGTTGCGCAGGCCGGCCCGCAGGGGAACGAGCATCCCGGAACGACAGCGTTGCAGGGCCATCACCTGATTCAGTTCCTCATCCCGGCCCAGGTGCTCCAGGAGGACCGGCTCGGCGGCGGCCAGGGCGGTGGAAATCCGGCCGTTTCCCGACAGGTGGACGCCCTTGCCGGCGTCTCCGACCCGCAGGCCGGAGGAAGCGGCCACGAAGAGGTCTTCCGGGCCGGCCGAGAGGAGCACCACGCCGACCGAAAAGTCCACCAGGCGGCGGCAATCGTCCAGCACGCTTTCCAGGACCTTCTGGTAACTCAAGGTGAGGCTGAGGGTCTGGGCCATCTCGTAGAGGACCTGGGCCTGCTGGCTGGCCGCCTGGTAACGGGCCTGGAGGTCGGCGGCCTCTTCCTGGAGGCGGCGGAGCGTATCGCGGGCCGGTCGGCCCAGTTGCTCGGCGGCCAACCCGAGGAGGCCGATGAGGAGGATGGCCGCGGCCATAGCGACGGACCGGAGCACATCGGGCGGGGTCTGGCCGATCCAATCCCAGAGGAGGAGCAGCCCGTACCCGGCCAGGCCGGCCAAGTTCAATCCCAGCCCGGCGGAAAAGCCCAGGCGCAGGCCGACGGCGACCAGGGGGAGCAGGAGGAGGGGCAGGAGGGGGCTCTGGCTGCCTCCGTGGAGAAAGAGCACGGCCAGCACCAGGCCGAGGTCCAGGGCCAGGGTCAGGTGGGGCCACAGGCCGGAGGCCCAGCGCCGCCAGAGGAAGAGGGCCTCCACGAGGGTAAAGAGGAGGTAGCCCAGCAGGATGTACTCGGTGAGGCTTTGGGAGGCGGGGTTGGGTGGGGAGGCCCGATTCAGGAGCAACAACCCCAGCCCCAGTAGCCAGCGAAAGGCCATCACCACCCAGTCGGCCGGGGTGTGGACTTCCGGGGATGGGCGGGCTTCCGTCATGGTTCTTCCTCCGGGTTGGGGTAGGACCAGCGCCGGAGCAGCATCTGGCGGATGGTAGACACGGCGCCGACCTGTTCCTGCCACTGCAGGGCGCGGGAGACGGAAGGAAGGGGGCCGGCCTGGGATAGCAGCCGGCGATGAATCTCCGCCTCCTCCCGCACCTGGCGGACGATTTCGGCCAGTTCCTCCAGACTCAGGCCCCATCCCAGCAGGCGGACGGCGGCGCGGGCCAGGGGGAGGGCTTCGGGCCGGAGGAGGCCCTCGTTCGATTCCAGGAGGCCCATCTCCTCCAGGCGGGCCACCTGGCCGGCGGTCAGGCCGGCCTCCTCGGCGAAACGGGAGCGGAAGAGGCCCTCTCCCCGGCCTTCCCCTCCCCCGGCCTCCGGTTCGACAGGAGGAGGCATAGGCACCAGCCCCATCTCGGCCAGCCGGATGCGGATGGCCGGGAGGGAGAGGTGCTCCTCCTTCAGGCGCTGAATCAGGCGCAGCCAGAGCAGGTAGGAAGGGTCGAAATCGCCGTACTTGCCTCGTCGGGGGGGCGGGGGCAGGAGGCCCTCCTCGATGTAGTAGCGGATGGTACGCGCCGTCACCCCACTGCGGGCTGCCAGTTCACCGATGCGCATCGGCATCCTCCTCGTTTTCGGCTGTTGGGGGGCGGGAGTTCACCGAGACCACGCGGCCGTCCAGGAGATGGACGGTGCAGGAGGCCATGCCGGCCAGATGGGGATCGTGGGTGGCGAGCAGGATGGTCTTTCCCCGCCGATGGGCGGCCTGCAAGAGGTCCAGGACCTGCCGGCCGGAGGCGCTGTCCAGGTTGCCGGTGGGCTCGTCGGCGGCCAGGAGGAGGGGATCGCGGACCAGGGCCCGGGCCAGGGCCACCCGCTGCTGCTCCCCGCCGGAGAGTTGGGCGGGCAGGTGGTGGGCGCGGTGGGCCAGGCCCACCTCCTCCAGAGCCTGCCAGGCCCGGCGGCGTCTTTCTCCGGGCGGCAGGGCCGGGTGCAGTTCCAGAGGCAACTGCACATTTTCCAGGGCGGTCAGGGTGGGGAAGAGTTGGAAGAACTGGAAGACGATGCCCACATATTGCCCGCGCCAGCGGGCCAGGTCCTCCTCGGAAAGGCGGTCGAGCCGCCAGTCGCCGACCCAGACCTCCCCCTCCGTGGGGCGGTCTATGCCGGTGATCAGGTTGAGCAGGGTGGTCTTGCCGCTGCCCGAAGGCCCGACGATGGCCACAAAGGCCTGTCGAGGCAGTTCCAGGTTGACCCCTTGCAAGGCCGGGCAGGGGGCGTTGCCCTGGAGGAATATTTTGGATACATGGGAGAGGTGAATCCAACCCTGCTCCATAGCGGCCTCCAGATGGTTCTGCCGGGATTATAGCCCAGAGAAGGGCCGGCGTCAACCCGATTTGACAAAAAGGGGGAGGTGGTAGTATAATGGAAGCGAAAATTCCCGGTAGCTCAATCGGCAGAGCGGCTGACTGTTAATCAGTAGGTTGGTGGTTCGAGTCCACCCCGGGAAGCAGGGGGCAGGCAACGGGTTTTGCTTGGGCGAAGGCCTGGCAAGGCATCCCCTTACTCAAGGTGAGTCCTGCATAGGACCTGCTGCGGCAAAAGACAACCTCAACGAGGGAGATACGGAATCCGTATATCCATCCCGAAGAGAGGCAAAAGGCGGAGTCCGTAGAATCAATAGTTGGACGCACTTCCATTACCCCCCGAACCCCACCCATCCCAACCAGGAGACCCACCCCCACTTCCGTCCCCACCGTAAAGGCACTCCGGTTGACCGCCGACGAGGATTTCAGGGCGCGGCCCGCTGCGCCGAAAGCCTGATGGGGACATCGTGCATGCAAGACGCCGGCCTTTCCGGAGCGGATGACCCAACACTGCTGGAATAGACCGAAAGCCGTCTTGCCAACCGGGAGAAAAATGGATATAATGGAATTGCCTGGCCTGCTTCCTCCGAGGGACACCAGGCGGAGCGTTCCGATGGCGCAGGAGTGGCCGTTGGCCCGGCCTGAACGGGCCGGCCGACCGGAAGAACCCATCGAACGGCGCTGGTGGCAGTTGCCGGAAGGATGGCTGCCGCTCTTTCTCCTGCTGGGTATGGTGCTGGTGGTGGCCCAGTCCATCCGATGGGCGGCCTGGGTGCCCGCCGTGCAGTCGGCCCTGGGCATCCTGACCCCGGCAACGCTGGTCGGTCTGACCCTGGGCTTTCTCCTGGCCTGGTGGCGACGCTTCCCCCGCGGCCTGGCCCACCTCCTGGGCCTGGCCGGCGGCATCTCCTGGGTGATCTACCTCTGCGAATCGTTGCGGGCCGTGCCGATTCCGGGAAGCAGCCAGCCCGTCGCCCTCCTGGACCCGGCCCTCCAGGGCTGGGGCGACGTGGCCACCGAACTGCTCCTCCGCCTGGAGTTTCTGCGGCGCACCGCAGTCCGCGGCACCGTGGGCGAGGACCTGGTCCTCTTCATCGCCGTCCTGGCCCTGGTCTGCTGGCTGCTCGGCTTCCTGGGGGCCTGGTTCACCTACCGCTCCCACTGGCCCTGGCTGGCGGTCGGCCTTCCCGGCGTCGTCATCCTGCTGAGCCAGTTCTACGGCCCCAAGGTCTCCTCGGCCTATTTCGGCCTCTTCCTCTTCCTGGCCCTGCTCTACCTGGTCTCCTACTTCTGGAAGCAACGCGAGGCCGAATGGCAGCGGGAGAGGGTCCGCTACCCCCAGGAACTGGGCTCGGCCGTCCTCTGGGTGGGGGTGATCCTCAGCGCGGCCCTGGTGTTGGGGGCCTCGCTCCTGCCGGCCGCCAGCAGCGGGGAGAGCGGCGACTTCTGGGACCGCCTCTTCCAGCCCTGGCGGGAGGTGCGCCGGACCTGGCAGCGCCTCTTCAACATCCCAGGCAGCGCCGAGCGCATCGTCCTGGGGGAATACGCCCCGAGTTTCTCCCTGGGCGGGGCGCGCCACCCCTCCGGAGGCGTGGCCCTGGAGGTGCGCACCCCCTATATGGACTATCTGCGGGCCACCACCTTCGATTACTACGACGGGCATGGCTGGAGCAACCAGGCCCGGAACCGGGTGCTGGTCCAGATGGGGGCCGGGGAGATGATGACCATGCCGGGCCAGGGCCGGCGGGTCGTCCCCCAGGAGGTCATCCCCCGCCTGCAGGGCGGCCGGATGCTCTTTGCCATCGCCGAGCCGGTCAGCGTGAGCCTGCCCATCGAGGTGGAGTTGGGGGCCTCTCTGGCCGAGGCCGGCTTCTCCGACCTCATCACCCTGCGGCTGCACCGCCCGCTGGTCGAGGGGCAGGCCTACCGGGTGACCTCCCTCCTCTCCTGGGTGGACAAGACCTCGCTCCGGCAGGCCGGCCAGGACTATCCCCCCTGGCTGCGCGAACGTTATCTCCAACTCCCGCTTACCCTCCCTTCCCGTGTGTGGGAACTGGCCGATCAGATCCTGGTGGAACGTCTGCTGGAACTTCGGCCGGAGATCAGCCGGACTCTGGACCGGTATGAACTGTCCGTACTCCCCGATTCCGGCCGGGTGGCCATGTCCCCCCTCCAGGTCGGGGTGGAAGCCAAAGGACAGGTGGCCCTGCTGGTCCAGGACGGCCGGGTCGTCGGCGTTTCCCCCCCGGGGTCGCTGGTGCAGAAGGGCCTTCTCTCCCCCTACGACGCGGCCGAGGCCATCCAGAACTACCTGCGCACCCACCTGACCTATCGGGAGGATATCCCCGCCCCGCCTCCGGATGCCGATGCGGTGGACTATTTCCTCTTTGAAAGCCGGGCCGGCTACTGCGACTACTTCGCCTCGGCCATGGTGGTTCTCCTGCGTACCCAGGGCATCCCGGCCCGCCTGGTGCGGGGCTACGCCTCCGGGCGCTACAACGCCGGAAGCAAAACCTATGTGGTTACGGCAGACCTGGCCCACTCCTGGGTGGAGGTCTATTTCCCCGGCTACGGCTGGCAGCGTTTCGAGCCGACGCCGGCGGGCTACGCCTCCCTGCCCGAACGTCCGGAATCGTTCCAGGAGGAGGCTCCCCGGCAGCCGGCCCCCCGGGAGACCCGCCCCCAGCGAGACTGGCGGGACCGGCGGAACCTGCTGGACTCGGAAGTCGAGGCCGACTATGGGGAGGTCTCCCTGCCGCCGAAGACTTCCTCCTCAACCGGCCCGGCGGTCGGCCTGGCCCTGGGCGGGCTGGCCCTGGCCGTGTTGGGGCTGGACATCTTCCTGAACCTGCGGGTGGGCTGGGGGTTGCGTGGCCTGAGCCCGGTGGCGGCCACCTACGAGCGGATGTGCCGCTGGGCCGGCCTGCTGCGCCTGGCCCCGGCCGGCCCCACGACCCCCTACGAGATGGCCGAAGGCCTGGCCGCCGTCCTCCCGGAAGGGCGCTCTCATCTCCGGCGAATCGCCGGCCTCTACACCCGGGAACGCTTCGGCCCGCGCCCTCTCCCCGGCGATCAGGTCCGTACAGTCCGACAGGCCTGGAAAGCGTTGCGCTGGCGACTGTGGCTGTTGCCGCTACGACGCTCCGCCCAGGCGCTTGAGGCGTGGCGGAAACGCCTGTCGAGGAGGTGGACAAGATGAAGGACACGACCCCTCCGAACGGTGACCTGTTGCGAGACATCCCCCTGCCCCGCTCCCTGCGCGAGGTCATGGTGGAGACCGACCGCAAGGTGGCCAGCGGGCAACTGGGGGCCTATACGCCCCTGCCGACCGGCTTCCGGGAACTGGACGAGGTGATCGGGGGCGGCTTCAAACAGGGAGAACTCATCCTGTTGGGTGGAGCGCAGGGCCTGGGCAAGACGGTCTGGGCGCTCCAGGTGGCCCGCAACATCGCCGCCTATACGCCGGCCGTGGTCATCTACCTTTCCTATGAGCATGACGAGGAACACATGCTCAGCCGCCTCCTCTGTATGGAAAGCATCGACCCCACCGTGGACGGCCTGCAACGGGGCCTGCGCATGCGGGACCTCCATCGAGCCATCGTCCTTTACCGACAGCGCAATCCGAACGCCGGCTTCTTCGACGTCCTGAAATCGCTACCTCAGGCCAGCCAGATCTTTGAAAAGATTCAGTTGTACCTGCACAAACTCTACCTGCTCAAGGCCAGCCCCCAGAAGACCACCCTGCCGGTGATCGAAGCGATGGTGCAGCGCCTGCAGGAGGAAACCCACCATGCCCCTATGGTGCTGGTGGTGGACTATTTGCAGAAGATTCCGCTCCCCTATCTGACCGAGAACGAGGCCGAGAAGGTCACCATCGTGGTGGAGGGCCTGAAGAACATCGCCCTGAGCCACGGCATCGCCGTCCTCTCCATCGTCGCCTCCGACCGGGAAGGCCTCAAGGCCACCCGCCTGCACCTGCGCCACCTGCGCGGCAGTTCGGCCCTGGACTATGAGTGCGACATCGCCATCATCATGAACCAGAAGTGGAAGATTCTCTCCAAGAAGCACATCACCTTCAACATCCAGCAGGCCGAGAAGTGGAAGAGTTGGGTGGTCTTTAGCGTGGAGAAGAACCGGGCCGGCCGGGCCGAGGTGGACCTGGAGTTTGAACTGCGCTCCGAATACTTCTGCTTCAACCCCAACGGAGGCATCGTCGAACAGACGCTGATCGACGAGAAAGTGATCGCGGAGTAGGAAAGCCGCCCTCCGCACCTCCTGACCGGGCCAGGGCCTCTCAAATGGAGAGCGTATAGGGAATGTGCCGGCCCTTTCAGTGGTATGACCACGGCTGCGGCCCCTTTGTCCTCTTCGGACCGGCCCACCTGGCCGGCCTGGGCCTCCTCCTGGCAGCCGTGGTCGCCCTGGTCCTCTGGCGCCGACGCTTCACCCCCCGCGCCCGCCGCCTCTTTCGCTACGGCCTGGCCGGCCTCCTCATCGCCAACGAAATCTCCACCCACATCTGGCACGCCCTGGTCGGGCAGTGGACGGTGCAGTATATGTTGCCTCTGCACCTCTGCAGCCTCTTCTCCTGGCTGACGGCGGTCATGCTCCTCACCCGAAGTTACCGCATCTACGAACTGGCCTATTTCCTGGGAATCGGCGGGGCCGTCCAGGCCCTCATCACCCCTCACCCCGGCTTCGGCTTCCCCCATTACCGCTTCTTCCAGTCCTACCTGGCCCACGCCCCCATCGTCCTGGGCGCGGTCTATATGACCGCGGTGGAAGGGTATCGCCCCACCCTCCGGTCGCTTCTGCGCGTAGCCGTGGCCATCCACCTCTATATGATTCCGGTCTTTGGCCTGAACCTGCTCCTGGACAGCAATTACCTCTTCATCCATCGCAAGCCGGCCGAACCCACCCTGCTGGATTATCTGGGCCCCTGGCCCTGGTACATCCTGGGGATGGAGGCCATCGGCCTGCTGACCTGTCTGCTCCTTTACCTGCCCTTTTTCCCCGGCCGAAAGCCGGTGTGCGTGGATTCCGGGTGAGAAAGATGTTCCGGCACAAAGGAACGATGAAAGACAGGACGACGCTGGTGGCGATCCTGCTCCTGGCCGGGGCCGTTCTGTTCAACCTGGTGGCCCTCTGGCCGGAGGTGGCCCTGGAGGCCCCCGTCCTCAACGACGATACGCTACATCTGGCCCTGGTCGGACGGACGGTGGAGGCGCTGGAACGCGGCGAGGACCCCACCGACTTCTGGGTGCCCGATTTCGTGCAGGGCTATCCCCTCTTTCACCACTACCAGCACCTGCCGCACCTGGCGACGGCCCTTCTCTACCGAGGGCTGGGCGGGACGCTTCCGCTGCGCACCCTCTACGACCTCATCCGCTACCTGCTGCTCTGTACCTTTCCCCTTTCCCTGTATTGGGCCGGCCGGCGGTTGGGCTTTCGGGCGTCGGCCGCCGCCCTGGCCGGCCTGCTGGCCTCTCTCCTCTCCTCCGGCGGGCTCTACGGCCTGGATTTCTCCAGTTACGTCTGGCGGGGCTATGGGATGTACACCCAGTTGTGGGGAATGTGGCTCCTCCCCCCGACCCTGGCCGGCCTGTATATCACCGTGCGCGAGGGACGGGCCTGGGCCGGGACGGCGGCCCTGACGGCGGCCACCCTCCTCTCCCACACCGTCCTGGGGTATGTGGCCCTGCTCTCCGGCGTGCTCTTCCTCTTCCTGGGGCCGCTGTCCTCCCTGGGCCGGCGCGCCCTGCGACTGGGGCTGACCTTCCTGCTGGTATTCCTGCTGGCCGCCTATTTCCTGCTCCCCTTCTTCCTGGACCGGCTCTACATGAACCGCAGCGTCTGGGAGGACCCCGGCAAGTACGACGCCTACGGCTGGGAATGGACCCTCCGAACGCTCTTCTCCGGCCAGTTGCTGGATGCCGGCCGCTTCCCCTCTCTTACCCTCCTGGCCGGGCTGGGGCTGGTGGTGAGCATCTTTCGCTGGCGGCGTTCCGACGTCTATCGGATGCTGGTGCTCTTTTTCCTCTTCTGGCTGGCACTCTACTTTGGCCGGCCCACCTGGGGGGTGCTTTTGAACCTCCTTCCGATGAGCCGCGACCTGCACCTGCACCGCCTCATCGTCCCGGTGCACCTGGGGGCGCTGGGCCTGGCCGGAGCCGGGCTGGCCTGGCTGTGGGAGCGGGCCCGGGCGTACTCCCAGAGTTTCCCGGCCTGGAAGACGTTGAACGGGTTGAGGGGAGCCGGCGGCCGGCTGCGCTTCTGGCCGCTGGCCCTGGCCGGCCTGCTGACGGCCGGCCTGCTGGCCCCGGTTTATGTCGAGAGAGGCGCCTATCTGGCGCTCAACGGCCGCTGGCTGGCCGAAAACCTGGCCGCCTACCAGTCGGAGCAGGTGGCCCTGGACGGCCTGCTGGACAAACTCCGCAGCCTTCCTCCCGGCCGGGTCTATGCCGGCCGGGCGGCCAATTGGGGCAACGATTACCGCATCGGCAGCGTCCCGCTCTACGCCTTCCTGGCCCAGAACAACCTGCCCAACCCCGGCTACCTTTACCACGCCCTCTCCCTCAACGCCGACATCGAGGGCTACCTGGACGAAAGCCGGCCGGCCACCTTCCGCCTCTTCAACCTGCGCTACATCCTGGCCCCGGCCGACCAACCCGTCCCTTCCTGGGCCCAACCCCTGGTTGTCTACGGCCGCCATGTCCTCTACCGGGTGGAGAGCGGCGGCTACTTTGCGTTGGTGGATAGTCCCCTCCTCCTCTACGGCCCCCGCTCCGACTGGTTCGCCGCCGTCCAGGCCTGGGTGCAGAGCAACTGGGTGGAGGCCGGCCAGCACCCCCGCATCGTCTTCGGGCCGGCTCCGGCCGGCCAATCCCCATCCCTGCCGCTGTCCGCCTTCCCCCAGGAACGGCCCAACTTCCCCCTGCCTCCGGCCGAACCGTGCGGCGAGATTCTCCAGGAACGGGTGGAGGGGAACCTCCGCGAGGTGCACCTGCGGGCCGACCGCCCCTGCTGGCTCCTGCTGAAGGAGACCTTCCATCCCGGCTGGCAGGTGACCCTGGACGGGCAGAGCGCGGAGACGGCCATGCTGGCCCCCAGTTTCGTGGGAGTGGCCGTGGGGACGGGGGAACATCGGGCCGTCTTTCGCTACGAACCGGGGCCGTGGCGAGGGGCGTTGGGATGGGCCGGCCTGGCCGTGTTCCTCCTGGCGGCGACCGTCGAGTGGCAGGGCCGGCGGATACACAGCCTGGTCGGACGCCTGCGCCTTCGCCGGGGCGAGCGGAGGACGCCCCGCTGGCCGGTCTGGGAGCGCTGGGAGGAAACGCTCCTCCTGCGCTGGCAACAGGATGGGAGGTGGCTGTCGCTCCTCCTGCTCTTTGTCCTGCTGACCGGCCTGCCCACCTTCCAGATGAAGCAGATGACCGGCCACGATGCTCTGGAGTACCTGCCCCGGGCCGTCGAATTCTATCGCGCCCTCCAGGAGGGCCAGGTCCTCCCCCGCTGGGCGCCGGACCTGAGCCAGGGCTATGGCCAGCCCTTTTTCCTCTTCAACCCGCCGCTGGTCTATTACCTGACCTCCGCCTTCCACGCTTTAGGCGCCTCCTTTGTGGCCTCGTTGAACCTGACCTGTCTGGTGCTCCTCCTGCTGGCTGGCCTGGGGATGTACCTTTTCGTCCGGGACCTGTTCGGGCCAGCCGGCGGGGTGGTGGCCGGCGTGGGCTATATCCTGGCCCCCTACACCCTGACCAACCTCTACGTGCGCTATGCCCTGGCCGACCTGGCGGCCATGGCCCTGCTCCCCTGGGCCTTCTGGGGGCTGCGGCGATGGGCCTGGGGGCGGGAGAAGGAGGCGGGGAAGGAGAGCGGGGCCGGTTACCTTCCGGCGGCGGCCGGCGCCATCGCCCTGCTGGTGCTCAGCAGCAATCCGGTGGCGCTCATCGCCGCCCCGGTCCTCCTGGGCTATGTCCTTTTCCTGGCCCGGCGGGCCCGGAACCTGCGCGTGCTTGGGCGAGGCCTCCTGGCGTTGGCGCTGGGGCTGGCCTTGAGCGCCTTCTTCTGGCTGCCGGCCATCGTGGAGCGGAACTGGGTCAAACTGGAAAACCTCCTCCAGGGCTACCTCAACTACCAGAACCACTTTGTCTACCTGCACCAGTTGATCTATTCCCCCTGGGGCTTTGGACTTTCCCTGCCGGGGCCTCATGACGGGATGAGTTTTGGCCTGGGGTTGGTTCCTCTGGTGATGCTGGGGGTGAGTCTGCTCCTGGCCCGCTACCTGCGGGCCCAGTTGCGGGAGGCCGGCGAGGGTTGGGCCCACTTCTGGTTCTTCCTCGGGGTGCTGGGGCTGGCCGTCTTCCTGGTCACCGACAACTCGCTCTGGCTGTGGAACCGGCTATCCCTCCTGCAGTACCTGGAGTTCCCCTGGCGGGCCCTGGTGTTGGCTGCCCTGGCCACCGCCTTCACCTGCGCCTTCCCCTTCCTGGCCGTGCGGGAGGAGAGGCGACAGCGCTGGTTGTTCCTGGTGCTTCTGGCAGGATTTTTCCTGACCGCCCTGCCCTACGCCCGACCGGAGGGCTTTCACGAGGTCAGCGATGCCGACTACGCCCCGGAGGTGATCGCCGCCCGAGGTATCGAGGTCACCACCACCGGCGAATACGAGCCGGCCTGGGCCATCGTTCGGCCGGGAAGCCCGGCCCCGGCCGGCCGGCTGCTCCTCCTGGCCGGTCGGGTGCGCCTCCTGGAGCAACAGTGCACCGGAACCTCCTGCCGCTGGCTCCTGGAAGCCGATGGGCCGGCCTGGCTGCGGGCAGCCATCTTCTACTACCCCGGCTGGCAACTCACGGTGGACGACCAGCCCCACCCGTTGAGCGTGCAGAACCCCTTCGGGCTGATGGATTTCGGCCTGAGCGGGGGCTTCCATCGGGTGGAACTGGTTTTCCGGCAGACCGCCCTGCGGCAATGGGCCCTGGGGATTTCGGCGGCCGCCCTGCTGTTGATTCCGGTCCTGGTCGTATGGAAGACGCGCCGTTAAGGCCGGCTGTACCAGCGGCCGTCGGCCTCCAGGGGCAGGCCCAGTTGGCCGGGGTAAAAAAGGATTCCCCGCTCCCCTTCCGGATAACCGGCCATGCCGACAAACGGCTGGCGCGGAGCCACTTCCCCCCGTTCCGGCAGGGAGATGCCCAGCCACAGCGACTGTCCCTCCCGGACGGGGGGGAGCGGATTCCTCAGCCCCAGGGTTACGCTGAACAGCCCGTTCCGGACCGGGGTGCTCCAGGCCTCGCTCCAGAGCGGCGTGGTGGCCGTGGGTTGTTCGTACAGGGAGAAGAGGAGCAGGTAGTCGCCGTCGGGCCAGGGGCTTTCCCCGTTCAGGAGCAGGCCCTGATAATGGAGGGGCCCCGGCGCGCCTCCGAGGACCTGTCGCACGGCCTGCCGCTGGCCCAGTTCGGCCTGAGACAGGCCGATGCTGAGGACGGCCACGGCCAACAGGATGAGGAGGGCCACCGTAACGGTTTTGCTGCGCAACATCGCATTCCTCTCCGGGTATTGTAAACGGGGTCGGGAAGACTGTCAAAAGTTCCTGCTTCAGTTGCCACGTTGACATTCCCCCCTTTCCTGGTATAATGAAAGCACCACATGGAGATGACGGAGCAAAGGAGGTGATGGCTATCGTCTGAACCGGTCGGTTGGCCGGGGACATCGATCCCCTGGCCAGTAGGCTCCCGGGAAGACGCACCACCCGCAGGGCGGGAACGGCTTCTCCGGGGCGAGTCCAACAGGAGGATTCCGATGAAAGGCACCCGTTTGTACGGCCTTCTGGTCGTGTTCCTTCTCCTCGCCGTCCTCGGCTCTTGCGCCCCGCAGCCGGGCGCTCCCACCCAGGTCCCGGCCACGGCGGTCCCCACTGCAGTCCCCACGCCGGTCCCCACACCGGCCCCCACGCCGGTCCCCACGCCCAAGAAGGTGACCTTTATCTGGACCCAGGAGTTCGATACCCTCAACCCCCTCTACACGAACATGTGGTTCGCCTCGATCACCTTCCAGATCTGGAACTGCTGGGCCTGGGACTTTGACGATGGGCTGAACCCCCATCCCCTACTGGTGAAGGAGATGCCTTCAGTGGAGAACGGCGGCATCTCCGCCGACGGCAAGACGATCACCCTGAAGTTGCGCGAGGACATCGTCTGGTCGGACGGCACGCCGATCACGGCCGAGGACTTTATCTTCACCCACAAGATGACCCTCGACCCGAAGAACGCCGTGGCCACCACCTATCCGCACGACCTCTTCGAGGTCGAGGCTCCCGATGCCCACACCGTGGTGATGAAGTTTCAGAAGCCCTTCGCCGCCTGGCAGGGCATGCTCTGGCACGGCCTGCTTCCCAAGCACATCCTGGAGCCGGTCTACGAGAAAGACGGCACCCTGGATAACGCCGAATGGAACCGCAAACCCACGGTGGGCTGCGGCCCCTTTGTCTTCGCCGAGTGGAAGTCGGCCAACTACGCCCGCTTTGTGGCCAACGAAAAGTACTGGCTGGGCCGGCCCAAGATCGACGAGATTCTCATCCGCTTCGTCCCCGATGACGCCGCCCAGATCGCCGCCCTCAAGGCCGGCGAAGGCGACCTGGGCACCTTCATCGCCTACACCGACATCCCCGACCTGCAGAAGGCCAACATCCAGATGGTCACCGCCTTCTCCGGCTATAACGAGGGCATCTACTTCTACCTGGACCCCCAGAAAGGGCATCCGGCCCTCCAGGACGTCCGCGTCCGCCAGGCCATCGCCCTGGCCACCGACCGGGCCTCGCTCGTCCGGGACCTCCTCCTGGGCCTGACCAAGCCCGCGGCCACCGATTACGACAACACCCCCTGGGTGGACCCGACCATCCAGCCCTGGCCCTATGACCCGGAGCGGGCCAAGGCCCTGCTGGACGAGGCCGGCTGGAAGGATACCGACGGCGACGGGGTCCGCGATAAAGACGGGGTGAAACTGGAACTGGACTATGGCACCACCACCCGCGAGGTGCGCCGCTCCACCCAGGCCGTCTTCCAGCAACAACTGGCCGCCGTCGGCATCAAGGTGAACCTGCTCAACTATGAGCCGGACATCTACTTCGCCGGCTTCGGGGAGGGCGGGCCGTGCGCCACCGGACAACTGGACATGTTCGAGTACTCCACCGTGGCCAGCGGCTTCCCCGACCCCGATACTTCGGAATGGTACTGCGACCAGATTCCCAGCGAGGAAAAGCCCGAAGGCTCGAACTGGATGGCCCTCTGCGATCCCGAACTGGAGAACCTCTTCAAACTGCAGGCCACCCAGGTAGACTTTAAGGAACGCCAGCAGACCTGGTGGAAGATCACCCGACGGATTTACGACCAGGTGTACTGGCTGGGCCTCTGGCAGGACCCGGACATCTGGGCCGTGGGGCCCCGCCTGAAGAACGTCCGGCTCTCCGGAGCCACGCCCTTCTTCAACATCCTGGAGTGGGACGTCGCCCCATAAGGGCGGCTTGAGGGCATGGGGCATGGCCGGGAGGGACTTTTCTCCCGGCCATGCCCGGCCAGGATAGACCATGGGCCGTTACATCATCCGACGCCTTTTGCAGGCCATCCCTCAACTCTTCATCATCAGCATCGTCATCTTCGCCCTCCTCTACACGACGGTGGACCCCATCGCCGCCATGACCGGCGACCGGGGCAAACCCCGCCCCGAGACGCGCAAGCGCCTGGAGCGCAAGTACGGCCTGGACCAGCCCTGGTTCGTCCAGTACGTCTACTGGCTGGTCGGCAACGACTGGCTCAAGGTCGACCTGGACTTTGACGGGGTTCCGGAGACCCCAGGCCCGCGCAAGGGGGTGCTGCGCGGCGATTTCGGCCTCTCCGTCAAAGGGCCACGGCCGGCCCTGGAACCCATCGCCGAGGCCCTGCCCAACACCCTGCTCCTCATGGGCACGGCCGAGGCGGTGATTCTGGGGTTCTCCCTCCTCATCGGCATCTATTCGGCTCTGCGCCAGTACTCGCTTTTCGACCACCTGGTGACCGCCTTCTCCTTCATCGGCTACTCCATGCCCATCTTCTTCATCGCCCTCTTTTCCCTCTACGTCTTCTCCGTGCTCCTCCGCCTCCTGCCCTCGCCGGCCCGGCCGCTGCGCACCACGGAGGACTTTGCCCTGGCCCTCATCCTGCCTGTGGTCAGCATCTCCTTCAGCAGCCTGGCCGGCTACAGCCGCTACGTGCGCAGCAGCATGCTGGAGGTGTTGCACCAGGATTACATCCGCACGGCCCGTTCCAAGGGCCTGCCCCGCCCGATGATCACCTTTGTCCACGCCCTCAAGAATGCCTCCCTCCCGCTGGTCACCCTGGTGGGCCTGGACCTGCCTATGCTCCTGGGCGGGGCGGTGGTCACCGAGACGATCTTCGCCTGGCCCGGCATGGGGCAACTCTTCATCAAGAGCCTGGGGGAGGACCCGGCGGTGGTCATGGCCATCCTGATGCTGATCGCCGTGGCCGTGGTCATCTTCCAACTTCTCACCGACCTGACCTACGCCTGGCTGGATCCGCGGATTCGCTACCACTAGGAGGTTACCGTCCGGATGGATACGGCAGAAGCCCAGAGGCCGGCCCTGCTCCGCACCGCCGATGAACTGGAGACCCCGCCGCTCTCCCTGGCCAGCCTGGCCTGGAAACGCTTCCGCCGGCACAAGATGGCCCTCTTCGGCAGCGCCCTGCTCCTTTTGCTCTTCCTCTACTCCTTCGGGGGCATGCTCGTTTTCTCCGAAGCCTACGCCAACTATAACGACCTCTCCATCCTGCTCCAGCCGCCTTCGGCCGAACACCCCTTCGGCACCGACCAGATCGGCCGGGACATCCTGGCCCGCACCATCTATGGGGGACAGATTTCCCTCCTCATCGGCATCACCGCCATGCTGGTGGAGACGGTGGTCGGCATCCTGGTCGGGGCCATCGCCGGGTACTTTGGAGGGTTGATCGACAGCATCCTCATGCGCTTTACCGAGGCCCTGCTGACCATCCCCCAGATTCTGCTTCTTCTGGTGATCGCCAAGTTCTTCACCGACCCCAGCCGGCGCATCCCGGACCTCAACATCCTGGGCCGCACCCTGAGCGGGAGCGTCATCGTCATCGTCATCATCATCGGCCTGACCAGTTGGATGTACCTGGCGCGCATCGTCCGGGCCCAGTTCCTCTCCCTGAAGGAGCAGGAGTTTGTCCTGGCTGCCCGGGCCACCGGGACGCCGCGCTGGCAGATCATCTTCCGCCACATCCTCCCCAACTGTATCGCCCCGATCACCGTCTCGGCCACCCTGGCGGTGGGCAACGCCATCCTGACCGAGGCCTATATCAGTTTCCTGGGGTTGGGCGTCCAGGAGCCGACGGCTACCTGGGGCAACATGCTCCAGCGGGCCATGGCCTTTCATATCATGGAGAACGCCCCCTGGATGTGGTTCTTCCCCAGCCTGCTCATCCTCCTCACCGTGCTGAGCATCAACTTTGTCGGCGACGGCCTGCGCGACGCCCTGGACCCGCGCAGCCGGGCGGTGTGACGTGTCCCTGGAACCCCCCCTGGAACGGAAAGCACCCATCCTCCGGGTCTCCGACCTGCGGACCCGGTTTCACACCCCCGAGGGCATTGTGTACGCGGTCAACGGCGTCTCCTTCGACCTCCGGGAAGGGGAGACGCTGGCCATCGTGGGAGAGAGCGGCTGTGGAAAATCGGTGACTGTGCTTTCGATTCTGAAACTCATCCCCATCCCTCCCGGCGAGATCTCCGGCCGGGCGCTCTACCTGGACGGGTTGGACCTGCTCCAGTTGTCGGATGCGGAACTGGAGCAGATTCGGGGGAAGGAGATCGCCATGATCTTTCAGGAGCCGATGACCGCCCTGAACCCGGTGTTGACCATCGGCCGGCAGATCACCGAGACGCTGCGCGTGCACCTGGGGATGGGGCCGAAGGAGGCCGAGGAACGGGCGGTGGACCTCCTGGAGGCGGTGGGCATCCCCGACCCGGCCCGCCGGCTGGGGGATTACCCGCACCAGTTCTCCGGCGGGATGCGCCAGCGGGCCATGATCGCCATGGCGCTGGCCTGCAACCCCACCCTCCTCATCGCCGACGAGCCTACCACCGCCCTGGACGTCACCATCCAGGCCCAGATCGTGGAACTGATGCTTCGCCTGCGGGAAAAGATGGGCATGACCATCATCTGGATCACCCACGACCTGGGGGTGGTGGCCCGGCTGGCCGACCGGGTGCTGGTCATGTATGCCGGTTTCATCGTGGAGGAGGCCGGCATCTACGACCTCTACGGCGACCCCCGCCACCCCTATACCCTGGCCCTGCTGGGGGCGTTGCCCCGGGTGGACCGTCGCCGGGGAGAGCGCCTGAAGTCCATCCCCGGGGCCCCGCCCAGCCTGCTGGTGGAGCCGGCCGGATGCCCCTTTGCCCGGCGTTGTGAACTGGTCCGGGAGGTGTGCCTCCAGGAGAACCCGCCTCTCCTGACCGTTGCCCCCAACCACAAGGTGGCCTGCTGGGTGGACACGCGGAGCGGAGAGACAAGATGAGCGAGGCGCCGGTGCTGGTGCGGGTGGAAGGCTTGGTCAAGCACTTTCCCATCACCCGGGGCATCCTTGTGCAACGCACCATCGGCGCGGTGCGGGCGGTGGACGGGATTTCCTTCGAGATTCGGCGGGGGGAGACGCTGGGACTGGTGGGGGAGAGCGGCTGCGGCAAGACCACGGCCGGCCGCACCATCCTGGGCCTCTACCCGGCCACCTCCGGCGCCGTCTACATCGACGGCCTGGATGTCCACAAGGCCCGGGGCCGCGAACTCATGGCCATCCGCCGCAAGGCCCAGATGATCTTCCAGGACCCCTTCGGCTCCCTCAACCCCCGCTGGACGGTGAACGCCATCGTTGGCGAACCGCTGCGGGTCCATCGCCTCTGCCGGGGAGCGAAGGAACGTTCCGAACGGGTGCGGGAACTCCTGGCCCTGGTGGGCCTGAGCCCCCGCTTGGTCAACCGCTTTCCCCATGAATTCTCCGGCGGTCAGCGCCAGAGAATCGGCATCGCCCGCGCCCTGGCCTCCAACCCCGAGTTCATCGTCTGCGACGAGCCGATCTCCGCCCTGGACGTCTCCATCCAGGCCCAGGTGGTGAACCTCCTGGAGGACCTCCAGGACCGCTTCCACCTGACCTACCTCTTCATCGCCCACGACCTGAGCATGGTGCGCCACATCTGCGACCGGGTGGCGGTGATGTACGTGGGGAAACTGGTGGAACTGGCCGAGAAGGACGAACTCTACGACCACCCCCTGCATCCCTACACCCAGGCCCTCCTCTCCGCCGTGCCGGTTCCGGACCCCCGACGGGAACGGCAGCGGCAGCGCATCGTGCTCCAGGGGGATGTGCCCAGCCCGGCCAACCCACCTCCGGGCTGTCGCTTCAGCCCGCGTTGCGCCCTGGCCCAGCCGCGCTGCTTCTCCGAGGAGCCGGCCTGGCGCGACGTGGGCGGCGGGCACTATGTGGCCTGCCATATCGTCTAGCGTTGATCGTCCTTGGAGGGAGCGACCGTATGTCGCCGCGAAGATGGAGAACGATATGTCCTACACCTATGCGGTCCTGGGAGCCGGCCGGCAGGGAACGGCGGCGGCCTACGACATGGCCCGTTGGGGCGAGGCCCGCCGGGTGATTCTGGCCGACCGGGAGATGGAAGCGGCCCGCCGGGCAGCCGAACGGGTCAACGCCCTCCTGGGCCGCCCCATCGCCGAGCCGGCCCAGGTGGACGTGGCCGACCTGCCGGCGGTGGTGCGGCTGCTGGAGGGGGTGGATGCCTTCCTGAGTGCCGTCCCCTACTTCTATAACCTGGAACTCACCCGGGCGGCGGTCCAGGCCCGGGCTTCGATGTGCGACCTGGGGGGCAACACCGCCATTGTCCGCCAGCAACAGGCCTTCGATGCCCAGGCGAAGGCGGCCGGCATCAGCATCATCCCCGACTGCGGCCAGGTGCCGGGCGTGGGCACGGCGCTGTGCGTCTATGCCATGGGCCTGCTGGACCAGGCCGTGGACGTGTATATGTGGGACGGCGGCCTCCCGCAGAAACCCCGTCCCCCCTTCCACTACCTCCTCACCTTCCACATCGCCGGCCTGACCAACGAATACGCCGAGCCGGCCGTCTTCCTGCGCAACGGGAAGA
>Ga0078972_1004679_pt1 | contig 25096 bp, 25 predicted proteins | sample YelNatPaOPGAMG01_FD_67568 | JGI IMG/M metagenome (GOLD analysis project Ga0078972, IMG submission 67568) | Hot spring thermophilic microbial communities from Obsidian Pool, Yellowstone National Park, USA - OP-RAMG-01 (SPADES assembly) (version 2) | ecosystem: Environmental > Aquatic > Thermal...
CGCGACTTAGTACCTGAGAAAACAGAATGTAGCGAATCAGGTTTAAACAAATAGATTATTTTTTTCGCTTTATTTTATACGAATATTTTATTTTAGAGAAACGAATTACCGGACAGTCTAGATTAAACGATATAAACGATATGTTTTTATTTAATTTGAATATAGTTATTTCGTGATCTTTATGGGTTTTTTAGATTGGTTATTAGGTGGTAGTAGTAAGAGTGAGGAAAAAACAAGCGCAAAAGAAAAAGCAGAAAAAACTCCAATAGAAAACAAGAAGATATTGGCTAAACCTTTTATCATAACTACCTCTTTCACCCCATTGAGATTAGCAGCAAGAAAAAGCAATTCTGTCAACTTTGACATAACAATAAAGAACATAACTCCAGACCCGCAGCTAGTTTCAGTGGATATCATGCTGCCAAAGGCAGCTTTTTTGGGCTTTGAACCGTCTTGCATAAACAAAGTTTTTGAAAAGCGATTGGGCGAGATCAAACCGAACGAAAGCGTAACTACTTCGATCAAGATATGGGGCGGAAATCAAACCGCACCAGGAGAATATGAAGTCGGTTATACCGTCTACGCTCATTACATCGGCTATGAAAAGGTTTTGAATTACCAAAAAAACAAGACAAAACTCAGAGTAGTATAATAACTCAATAGCGTTCTTAGTTCGAAGATGTTTTTTGCTGTGCCTGGTTTTGCTGAGCGGTTTGCGCAAATCTTCCCATAGCCTCGGAAAGCGCGGTCGCTGCTTTTAGTCCTTCCTCTGTGAGTTTGATTATCCTTTGTCTTCCCTTCTTTTCAGTTTTAACAAAACCTATCTTTTCCAATTCTTTTACAAGTTTCGTAGTATGCACGTATGTAGCTTCGCTTTCTTTGGCGAGTTCGGTTATATACTTTCCTTTTCCACTGTCTTTTTCTTCTTTTAACAGGATGAGCATCTTGCAAGGCTTTTTTCTGAAGAATTTCTCTATCATCATCGCACCCTATCTCAACCTTACGGCCTCGAGATTCATAAGAGCACGACCGTCTTTTCTCAACATCATAGACGCAGACCTGGCGAAATCTTCGGTTTTTCCTGAATCGCCATGCATTGTTATGATTCGTTCTGGAATAGGCCTGATATTCTTCAGATAAGCCATCAGTTGCGCCCTGTCGCTGTGGCCAGAAAATCCTTCTACTGTCTCCACTCTCATTTTTATGTTTAGCAATTTTGTTCTTCCGTCATCGCCTATTATCGGCACTTCTTTCATCCCGTTTTGTATCTTGTATCCGAGAGAGAGCGTGCTTTGATAACCGACGAATATGAGCGTGTTCTTTTCGTCATCGCACATCATCTTCAAGTATTCGTAAGAAGGTCCGCCGGCCAGCATGCCAGAAGGCGCCAGTATTATCGCAGGTTCTTCGCTGTTGGCTATGCTGTCTCTGTCAGGTCCTTTCGCGACTTTGATCAAAGGCGATTCAAATGGACTTCGGTCAGACAATATCCTTCGCTGTACCTGCTCGCGCATGAATTCCGGATAAGCAGTGTGTATTGCAGACGCTTCCAACACCATGCCATCTATGTATATCGGCACGTTGAACTCAGGGTGTTTTCTGCTGTATTCTTCAAGCACTAGAAGTATCTCCTGGCTTCTTCCGACTGCAAACACTGGGATCAAAACCTTTCCTCTTTTTTCAACTGTTTGCATTATCACTTCCATAAGCCTGTTTTCGCTCTCGAAGCGGTTTATAGTGATATCGTTTCTTCCGCCGTAAGTGCTTTCAACAAACAGCGCCTCAAGTCTCGGGAACTTTGTATGCGCAGGATCGAAAAGCCTTGTGAATCCGAATTTTATGTCGCCGCTGTAAACGAGATTGTACGCCCCATCGCCAATGTGCAGATGAACGCTTGCGCTCCCCAAGATATGTCCTGCGTTGTAGAGCGTCATTTTTATCCCGGGTGTTATGTCAACTACCTCGCCGTAATCGACAACGATCGTTCTCTTCAATTCTTTTTGGATGTCCTTTTTACTGTATATCGGCTCTATTCCGAACGATCCCTTGCAGAGATTTATATAATCCTGTTGCAGCAACACCATTATGTCCCGAGTCGGTGCGGTACAATAAACCGGACCCTCATAACCATAAGCGTACAAATAAGGGAGAAAACCCATATGGTCCATATGGCCGTGGCTTATTACAACTGCATCTATCTCGTTTAATGGAAATCCTAAAAGGTTTAACATTGGGTACGCCTTTGAGGGATCGGTTGTCGCGGTGTTCACGCCGACATCTATCAATACCTTGCTGTGATTTGTCTGGACAAGCAGGCACGACCTGCCTACCTCGCCAAAACCGCCCAATGCGACCGCCCTAACCCACTCGGTTTGCGGTGTTGGTTGGCAAATCTTTTTTCCGATTTCTAACAGGAATTTTTTTCTTTCTTCTGCGCCTTCGCTGCTTATCTTTCTCACTCCGTCAAGCGTTACAGAAGGCATCGTCGGTGCTCTCTCAACGATTGGCGCCCAACCGGTCTTTGTCATTATGTCCTTAAGCAGGGCTCCGCCTTTTCCAATTACGAGCCCGGATTTTATCGCTTCTATGTGAACCTCTGACATCTCTGGTACGAATGTTATCCTTTTTAGACCGGCTTCTGCTGGTATTTCTTTCTCTATGGTTTCCTTTGCCTTTTCTATCGGCATCAAGAATTTTGGATCTGTTCTTATCAGCACCTTTTTCTTTATCGCATTCGCCAAATCCTTTACCAGAGTTATGTTGTTGTAAAACGCTTCCACGTTTTTTATGTAGACAACAATTGCCAGTCCTTCTGGTTCGATTTTCGTGATTCCGCATTCCTTTGGTATCAGTTCCTCAACTTTTTTCACTATGTCTTTATGGTACAAAAAAACACCTCAAGCCCTAAACAAAACCTCAACCCCTAAACAAATACAAATAATATACAAATAATATTATACAATCTTATATGGTTCTTATACGGTCGTGTCATGGTTATGCTTATTTTAGTCGTATTCAGCCGTGGCTTCTTGGTTTATATGCCACGCCATGGCTTTTTCATGATGCATATCAAGCAGTTTGCCAATTAAAAACGCTCAAGCAAACTGCTAGTTAATATATTTTTTTATTTCATCTTTCGGGATTCTCTTAACTCCCTCTTTTGTTACTACTACGAGATCTACTCTTTCGCCGCTACCAGCGTCTCTCTTCATTGCTGCGGAGACCGCCTTTGCGGCTATTTTGAGGTTTTCTTCAGTTGTTTTTCCCTCGCTGTAAAGGCTGTCTAAAATGCCTATCGCTATTGTCGAGCCGCTTCCTGTCGCTGTTATCTTTTCTTCAGTTATGCCGCCAAGCATATCAACACTGAAAAGTCTTGGCTCTTCGTCTATCCCTCCGACCAATAACTGCACGAAGAATGGGTAAAACTTATATTGAGCAAGTATGTTTGCGAGCAATGTTGCCGCAGCTTCTACGCTCGGCTTTTTGTTGTTTCTTAATTCGTATATCTTTAATTCGGATTTCATCCACCTGACAAGCGTTTGCGCGTCTCCAACGCTTCCTGCAATCGTCATCGCTATGGTGTCTGATATAGGATATATCTTGTCTATGTCCTTGCTTGCAATGTAATAACCCATAGTGGCTCTTCTATCTGATGCAAGAACAACACCGTCCTTGCAGACGATTCCTACTGTTGTTGTTCCGGTCTTTTTCGCCTCTACCTTCATTTTTTCCATAGTGCTGTTTTCTATATCCATAATATCACATCGGGAGAAATAGTTGTTCTAATAATAAAAGAGAAAGTTTATAAATGCTCCTCAAATGCTTTGATAATCTTCTTCGCTAATCGCCTATTTCGCTAATCATCTATTCTTCTATCTTTATCACGCCAGCGCGTGCTTTCACGTAAGAAGGTATGTTGTTCCACGTCTCTATGATTGCTATCCACGTTCTCAATTTATCTTTGTCTATTATGATTGGTTCGCCATTTTTGTCTACATACTCAAAGTTGTTGAGACGTTGCATAAATCGTTCAGCGCACATATTTGCAATGCGTTCGAATTCCTTCTGTCTTTTCTCTTTTTTACGATCTTTTTTATAATCAACTTTTTTTACTTTGTCATGCATAACCTTTTTCATGATTATATTGTGTATAAAAGTGTTTATAAATGTATCTATTTTAGCCTACTGCCGCTTACTGCCTTCTGCAAGAATGCTGGCCGTCTGCAAAAATATTAGAATAAATAGAATAAAGAAAAAATAATAAGGTAAGAAAAATAATAAATCCTTAAAACAAAAAACTATACATTGAAGTATTTTCTGTGGTCCGCGATGCCGATTGTCAATCTGTCTTCTTTGTGTTGCTTGAGTTTCAACTCAAGATAGCTTTCCAAGAATTCAGGAGTTACTACTCCCTTTATGAACTTTGTGTCGCTTTCCAATGCTTCTATTGCTTCGTAGAGATTTGTCGGCAACGCTACTTCTTTTCTCTTTTTTCCTTCCTCTTCCGCAGGATCGCCGGGGTCTATCTTGTTTTTCATTCCATCCAAACCAGCAGCCAATACTGCAGAGTAAGCTAAATACGGGTTTACTGACGGGTCTGAAAGTTTGAACACCACTCTCTTTGTTTCTTTCATGTTCTTTCGTGAATACGGAACATAAACCATGGTATTGCCTTTTGTCGCGCTCCACCCCGCGATTAGATTAGCGGCTGCAAGTCTTCTGTAAGAGTTCGGAATCGGGCAAACGAATAGCGAAAGCGCTCTCGCGTGCTCGAGCAAACCACCGATGAAGTACCTTGCGTTTTGGCTTATCTGGGCATACTTGTCGTCGGCATCATAGAATAGATTGTTGTCCCCGGTTTTCCAAAGGCTCATTGAAATGTTCAAATCGTTTCCTTTTTCGCCTTCTACTGGGTAGGGCATAAATGTCGGCGTGATGTTCACAGCGGTGCCGAGGTTTTTCGTCACGAATTTTAATGTTGCCAACGCGTCGCCCGCGGTTTTCACTCCGCGCGGTGCAAGCTCAAAACTTTGTTGCGAAGTCGGGTTTGTGCCGTGCCAGTGTCCATCTACCAACACGCCAAAACTGTCCTCGAGAGTTTCTGCTATTTGGCATCTTGCCGCATACAGCGTATCGTAAGGTTGATTTGCATAAGCGCCCTTTTCAGGACTCAAAGGCGATGGCCCCCATTTTGCCTCTCTTGAATCAAGAAGAACGCCAGCGCCTCTTCCTATGCTTACCTTTTCCATTGTCACGGTGTCGAATACATAACAATCAACTTCTGCGCCTAATTTTATCTCTTTTACGCCGGCTGCTTGAAAATTCGTCTCTATTCGTTCTGCTATCGTTCTCGAATCCTTGACGAATCTCTCGTTTTCAGGCATCTTGTTTATGTCGGCTATTATTCTCACTGTGGCTGGTTCCCACGGTATCCTCGCCATGGTTTCAGGATCAGGAAGAAGTGTTAGTTCGCCGCCAACTTCCCCAAAAACCTCTCGCAAGTCAGCACTTCTTATTCCCTTTCCGAAACTTTCTTCGTCTATTTTTCTATTTGAAACGCTCGTTCGGTGCAGAGTTCCGTCTATTCCAAAAAACTGAAAGTCAATCCATCTAATCTCGTTAGTTGCTATATACTTCAAAACATCATCTATCGCTCCCATATGTTCACCTGTGCAAAGATAACACCTATTAAGAATAAATATTTTTCGTTTTCTCTACTTGCCAAGCAAGGCGACCATTATCGCGTTTTGTGCGTGCAGCCTGTTCTCCGCCTGGTCGAAGATAACTGATTGTGGCGAGTCCGCAACTTCATCAACAACTTCGTGGCCTCGGTGGGCAGGTAAACAGTGCATAAAGATTGCATCAGGCTTTGCATGCTTCATGAGCGCTGGGTTCACCTGGTATGGCGAAAGGTCTCTTATTCTCTTTTCTTCATCTTTCTGGCCCATCGAAACCCATGTATCAGTCATGACCACATCTGCATCCTTTACCGCTTCAACTGGATCTGCGGTTAAGACGATCTTTCCTTTTGCTTCTTTCAGTGCCCTCTCAAGCAACTCTGGTTTCATCCTGTACTCCGGTTTATCCGGGCAACCTCCATAAACATCAGCTCCAAGTTTGCTGAAAGCAATTGCTGTAGAGTTAAACATGTTGAAACCGCAATCCCCGAGAAAAGCGATTTTCAATCCCGCTATTCTTTTCTTCTTCTCTTTTACAGTAAGAAGGTCTGCCATCACTTGACACGGATGGAACATATCTGTGAGGCCATTTATCACTGGCACTTTTGAATATTTCGCTATCTCTTCAAGGTCCTTCTGCGAGTTTAATCTTGCCATTATAAGATCTGCATAACGCGCCATAACTCGTGCAGTGTCCGCAATCGTTTCACCCCTCCCCAACTGGGTTGTGCTCATATCAACAAAAACCGCATGGCCCCCTAATCTCGTCATGCCGATTTCAAATGAAAGTCGCGTTCTTGTTGATGGTTTTTGAAAGAGCATCACAAGCGATTTGTTAGTGAGTTTCTTCTTTACTTTTCCGCTCTTCATTTTTTCAGCCAAATCCAAAACCTCCAAATACTCCTCGGCACTCAGATCAAAATCGCTGAGGAGGTGCCTGCCTTTTAAGTTTTTCAAACTCATCCACCCACCTCTACTTTCTAAATTTTTTAGTTATAAAATGATGTTAGTATTTAAAAAGATAATTATGTTTCTCAGTATTTTTTTATAATAGTTTATTTCCTTGTTGAGCGTGTAAACCGCTACGTTAGCCTTCTTTTGTCAGTTCAAAGAAAAAATACCAAGTGTTTTCTTCGTCTTCTGTTCTCTTGTTTTCCACGTATCTGATATTCGCTACTTTACTTTCTTTTGTTTTTCTGATTTTTTCAAGAATTTGTTTTTCCAAGTCATCGCCCATGCTGTCTGGTGGGAGTATGATCTCGAAAAAATCTGCTTGATCATTTTTGCCATCATTTATTCTAATCTTAGCAACGACTTTTTTTGCCCCGGAGCGCCTTGCAATAGTCATTAGGTATCTGCAGGTCTTTAATATGTTTTTTCTATTTTTATACATCTTCTCCCACCAAATTATTTTAGAACAGAAATATTTAAAAATGTTATGCATATCTGTGCCATATCTTATTTTATTTGTTATTTTCCACATAATTTTCAAAAATTTTTGTGAAAATAAACATCTATTTTTCTATCGAAAATTCGATAATTTCGGAACACTTGGCTTATCATTTTAAACTCTACCTAATAAAAATCCTAATGTAATGATATCAATAATTAATATAAGTGATGATATATTAGTAAGTGATGATATGTTAGAAATTAACGAGATTGAAAAAAGGCTTATGAAAAAAGAAGAAGCGATGGACCATATAAACGCAGTTGGCAGGTTGATTGTTCGCTCGTGCTCAAATGCCATCAAGGCAATACACGCAAGAGATCAGAAAACAGCAACGATGCATATCAAGGAAGCAGAGAAAGAATTGAAAAAGTTTTTGCAGTACGAAAAAGATTTTCCGGCGCAGATAAACCATATATTGCAGGAATACGCTGAAGCCCTGATCGTGCTCTCTGCAGTATCGAGAAAGAAAATTCCTTCTTTTGAAGAACTCGGCATAAACGAAGTTGCTTATCTGAACGGTTTGTTGGACGCGGTCGGCGAGCTCAAACGTGAAATGTACGAAGCGCTCAGGAGGGGAGAAAAGGATGAAGCGAAAAGATATTTTGCCCTTATGGAGGACATATACGATTCGCTGTTGCCATTGAGATTTTCAAACTCCGTGCTGCCTGATTTTAGAAGAAAACAGGATGTTGCGAGAATGCAAATCGAACAAGCGCGAGGCGAACTCCTTCGCTTACTCTAAGATCTCGCTGCCTTTTTTTATACTCGTTTTTCTTCTTGCATCAGAATAGAGTTTGCCGATTTTTATTTTCCCGATTTTTTTGTGTATCTCGTCAAGTTCGCTTATCTCGATCTCTTCGTTGAATGCGCGTTTTATCTCATCAGTTATGCTTATTTTTTTTCCGTTCGCACTTTCCTTTATTGTTTCTTCATTTGCGTTGGCCAATATGGCATAGGCAAGCGCCGCCACTTTCAGCGTCGTGTTCTCTGGCAATCTTAGCGTTTTCTCACTGCCCTCGTTTTTCAATGCAAGTGAAAGACATTTCTGTGCGTCCTCTATTTCCCATTCGTTGAATCCTTTTTGTTTTAGCCATCCCAATGAGGCCTCGTCAAATAAAACGTTCATGCCGAAAAGTTAAACAAAAGGAATTTTAAATCCCACCATACAAATATGCGATTTATGGCAATAGACGTAAAAGATAATGTGAAGAAAATAACCGAGAAAACGATAAAGGAAGGGGGCGTTTTGGCGACTCTTTACTTCGATATCCACGCCAAAACAAAAGAAGACGTGCAAAAACTCGGCGCGGGTTTTCTTGAACATTTGATAAAAACTCCCGGCGTGGTCTATGCAGTAGGCGAGATAAACGAACCGATAGAAAACGAAGAGGGCAAGAATGTCTCTTCTTCGATAGAAGTGAAGCTCTTGACGAGAAATTTCTTAACGCTTGCAAACATTTGCTTGGAGCATTCGCCGTTCAGTGTCGAGATAAACCAACCAGACAGCATAGTTCTTCCGCTTAATCAAGCGATAGAGCTTCTTGGTCAGTTGTCGGTCACTACCGCCGAGTACAAAAAGAATTTCCTGATGCGATTGGCGACTCCTCAAGAGCTCGCAGAGCTTCAGAAGCAGCTTGCCCTCCGCGCAGAAATGGGCAAGAGATTGCTCGAAAAAGGAGAGAAAAAGGAGTGATTTTATGAAGGAGAGGCCTCTTGTTAAAAGTGGCATACCTGGTCTTGACAAAATTCTCGGTGGCGGTTTTCCCGAGGGTTCAATAACGACGATAGGCGGCCCGAGCGGGGCTGGCAAAAGTACCTTTGGGATGCAGTTTTTGTACGAAGGCGCGAGGCAGTTCGGCGAAGTCGGTTTGTACATCTCGATAGAGGAAAGCAAAGATGCGATGCTCTCGCACCTGAGCGGCTACGATTGGGATATTAGAGAAATAGAAGAAAAACAGAAATTAGTTTTCTTGGATTATCCGATTTACGAGGTTGATCAGTTAATCCAGCAATCGAGCGCGGTGAAAGAAATCGCCCACACAATGGGAGTGAAGCGCATAGTGATAGATTCCATAATGCCTATTGCCTTGCATTTCAAATCAGAAGAGGAACGAAAGCTCGGTTTTCTCAAATTCATAGAGAACGTGCGCTCGTGGGGCGCGACCACATTGATCATATCCGAGGACACGACCACGCACGCAACTGAAATCTTGCCTCACACGACTTATGCGATAGAGAGTTTTACTGATGGTTGGATAAACCTAAGCTTCAAATATGACGAAAAGAAAAACGAGAGGGTGCGAATAATCGAGATTCTGAAGATGAAAGGAGTTCATCATTCTTTAAAACAGCATCCGCTTTCGTTGTCCGAGAAGGGCATTATGGTTCAGGTAAAATAATCGCCCACGCACCAGCGTACTCTTGGCCAGCATAATCCTCTTTTTTCTGTAGTTTTATCATTATCCTTTTTTCGTTTTTTCTCAAAATTTTTTCTCTCAACATCTCGCCCGTCTTTTCGATTATTCTGTCATCCGATCTTCTGTCATCCAATCGCGTTGTGGTTTTAGCAAAAACTACCTTTGCGATGTCCTCAGGTATTATGATATCGCCAACCATCTCTATCTGCTTTTCCAGTTCTTTCAGGTTTTCCGTGCTCATGTTTTTTGTGTCAATACCGCTTATCTCGCCTACTAATAGTTTTTTGTTCAATTTTTCTAATTGAAGCGTGGTTGGCAGTCGGACGACCACCCTCGCCATTATCCTTACCAACCTGTCTGCTGCTTCTTCGTTTTCGCATTCAACCTGTATGTGCGTAAAATAAGTCAACTTGTCATATATGTCAAAGTTTGCCGCGTTCCCTTTTTTCAGGTCCAAATCCACTATGTGAAAGAGTTTGTACCTCTTTGCCAAATTTTTTATGCACTCCACCGCCGGGCCGAGCAGTCGCATTACGCCTTCGCTCTTGGCGAACGCTTGCTTGTCTTTTAAGTATATTGTTGGCACTTTTAGCGGCGAAGCCATCTTGCTATCTTGCGAGGCTATCCTGCTATCTTTTTGCATCTCTCTATCAACTCTTTCTCGTTCAGTTCTTCTTCTTTCCCTGTTTGCATATCGCGCAGTTTGTATTTTCCGCTTGCGATTTCTTTTTCTCCAATTATTATCGCGTGGCCTATCCCTCTTGCATTTACGTATTCAAATTGCTTTCTCAGATTTCTTTTGTTGAGGTCGGTCTCGCAGTTTATGCCGGCCGCCCTGAGTTTTTTCGCGATTTCGAGTGCGTGCGGATATTGTTCATCCTTGGCGTTCGCGACAAAAATCGTCTTGTTTTTCTTCTCTTTGTTTTTCCCTCTTTCAAGCATCAGCGTTATCAATCTCTCAATGCCGACCGATATCCCAGTTGCATAATCTCCTCGACCATATACTGATATTAGATTGTCGTATCTTCCGCCCGCTATCACTGTCCCTATGTCCTTGCTCAACTTGATCTCAAACACCGGCCCGGTGTAATAACCAAGCCCGCGCACGAGAGTGAGGTCGATTTCTATTGGAAAACTGCACGAAGAAATGATCTCTTCGAGTTCAGTTGCTCCTTCCGGCGAGTATTTTTTTGCTATGGCCAATTTTTCCTCGTTATTTCGCCCGCTTTTCACTATTGTTATCAATTCCTCTCCCCGTTGCCCTAACAATTTTACGATCTCCTTCTCCACTTCTTCCGCTCCTATCTTGTCTATCTTGTCAAGCAACCTGAACACTTCGTTTTTCTTGTCTTCGAAATCAAGCGCCTTCGCCAGCCCGTTTAATATTTTTCTGTTGTTCAACAGTATTTTCGGATCTTCAAAACCGAATGCGCTGCATATCTCCTTTGCCATAGTGAGCAATTCAACCTCTGCTCGCATCGTCGGGCTTCCTATTATGTCGGCATCTGCCTGCCAAAATTCCCTGTATCTTCCGTGCTGCGGTTCCTCCTTTCTCCATACCGAGCCGATCGCGTATCGCTTGAACGGTTTTGGCATATCGAGCGTTGAGGCTATTCTCGCCAAGGGCACGGTGTGGTCAAATCTGAGTGCCATTCTCTCGTCGCTCAAAATGAATATCTGCTTGTCAATCTCGTCGCCAGCTTTCGCGCGCAATGTTTCAAGATATTCCAGTGCTGGCGTTTCCATCGGCATAAATCCGTATTTCTTGTATATGCCTGCGATTCTGTCCCTGACTTCTTCCCTGACCAATGCCTCTTCTGGCATAAAATCTCTCATTCCTTTTGGCGTTAATTTTGATGTCATTCTCTCACACCTTTTTCAATCCTCTTATTTTTTCGTACTCCGCTGCTTTTCTCGTGAATAGAAATGCGTCGTTTACGATGCACACCGCGGCGTTTATAAGCGCTTCTTGCGATACCTCGATATTGTTCTCAGCAAGTTCGTTTCTTATTTTCGAAGATACGACCGCGACTTTTCTGTCAATGGGCAACACTGTCACGCTGTTGGCAAAAGAGATTATTACATCTTGTTTTTTTATAGTATATAATAAATGTGCGAGTGTCAATGCTGATATGCATATCTCGTCATTGTTCATATAATAGTTTAGTTTTTCAACTGCCGTAGGTTCTCCTCTGAGAAAATCTAATGCTGCGTAGTAGTCCAGGCAGATCTTTTCCATCTCAGAACACCTTGCCAGTGATTTTCATTATCGTCCTTTTATCCAAGTCTTCGTTGCTTATTGTTCCGGCAAATACTTTTAGTTGCCTTTCGTTTTCTTGCTTCTCGTGAAGCAAGAAGCGAATAACCTCGCTGAAACTCATTCCTTTTGCCTTTTTCAGTCTGTTCAATTCTACGTATACATCATCCATTATTGTTATCACACGGACCATGGGAGATCGATAAATGTATTTAGTCAATGTATTTAAATTTATCGCCTATGATTTTTTTTCTGTATTAAAAAATGAAATTTTGCGTTTTTATTTTTTCGTCTATAAAGCAAACATTTTTAAATAAAGAAAAAACTGTTTTTCTCACTCGGCTATCTGCCGAGAAAATGCGACCAGGTGAAAAATATGGAAGATTTGGTAAAGTCTGTTATGGGGGAGTCAACCTCCCAGGTTAAGGAAGAGAGCGACACATTGAGTTCGGAAACGATAAAAATCGTTACTGTCGGTGTCGGCGGTGCAGGAAACAACACCATAAATAGATTGATAAAAGCTGGTGTTAAGGGTACCGAGCTTGTTGCGATTAACACGGATAAGCAGCACTTGAGCATAATACACGAACGCGCAAAAAAGATTTTGATAGGTAAGAGCGTTACGAAAGGTCTAGGTGCTGGCGGATACCCAGAAATCGGTGCAAAATCAGCCGAAGTCGACAGACCACTGATAGAGAAAGAGCTTGAAGGCGCGCACTTGGTATTCGTGTGTGCTGGTATGGGCGGCGGAACTGGTGGCGGTGCAGCACCGATTGTCGCGCAGATCGCAAAAGAACAGGGCGCAATAGTAGTCGCGATGGTAACTTACCCATTCGCTTTAGAACGTGCAAGAAAGAAAAAAGCAGATGAGGGCATAAAATTGTTGAAGAAGAGCTGCGACTCTGTTATTATATTAGATAACAACAGACTCGTCCAATTGGTACCGAACCTCCCAATGACTGAAGCATTCGCAGTTGCCGATGAAATTTTGGCAAGAGCGATCAGCGGTCTTGTTTGGACGATTACTCAGCCATCGTTGATTAACATCGACTTCGCGGACGTCCGCGCGATTATGGAAGGCGGCGGCGTTGGTTTCATTGCAGTAGGCGAAGGCAAGGGCAATGACAAGGTAAGGGCAGCAGCAGAGGGCGTAATAAAGAACAGACTGCTCGATGTTGACTTTGAAGGCGCAAAAGGCGCTTTGATCCACATAACTGGTGGAAGCGACTTGACGCTTGGCGATGCTATAAAAGCAGGTGAATTGATCACAGAAAAGATGGACGCCGAAGCAAATGTCAAGTGGGGCGCAAGAATAATGCAGAACTACGAAGGCAAGTTAGAAATTGTCGCGATAGTAACCGGCGTCAAAGGCGCCTCTGTTGGCGGTTCTTCTTCTTTCGCCGAAGAAGAGACAGCGGTGCCTGCTTACGGCGAAGAACTTGAAGTTTTAGGTTAGTTTTTTATTTTTTCTTTCTATTTTTTTCTATTTTTTGTTGTATTGCGAAACGAAACGGACTGATTAGGCTTTACAAAGATTTTTAAATCAAGACTTCTAATTAGCAACAAGGCAATATGCAGTAGGTGAAAAAATGGTTGGAATGATTGGGATAAGATTGACTAGTTGTGATTTAAAGACAAAGGAGGATGTTCCGCCAAAGGGAATTACTGTTGATTTGAAGATCACCAAACTATCGAAAACCGAAAGGCCAGATTTGTTGAACGCTAAGTTTTCTTATATCGTCAGTTATGCACCTAATACTGCGGTTTTGAAGATTGAAGGTGAAGCCTTGTTCGCCGATGATGCCGCGGTCATAGAAAAACTGCTTTCTTCATGGAAGGAAAGAGAGAAAGTCGACGAAGAGACCGGCGCGATAATGCTGAACTCGATAAACCCCTATGTCACTTATAATGCGCTTTTGATACTGCGCGTTTTCAATCTTCCGCCGCACGTTTCACCGCCACCGATAATACCGCAAAAAAAAGAAGAAAAAAAGAAGTAAAGGGATAAAAAATGGAACTGAAGTCAGTATTCGCAGCTTACGGTGAGCGCCCTTTTCTCTTTATGTGGACTTCTGTTCTCTATGTTTTTTTCTCTCTGGTAGTTTTTTTCGCCACGATTGGCATCCTGCTTTTTTCATCGCTCGCGCTTTTCTTGATCGGCTATCCACTTTCATTCGAAAACAACATAAGCTTAGCGCTTTATGGGGTAGCATTGTTTATCTCGTTATTGTTTTTGGTTTATATGAATGGCTGCATAACCGCTGCGACGGTGTATGCGTTAAAAAAAGCGCTAAACGGGTCGCCTGTTTCGCTTGTTGATTTTTATCATTATGGTTTGTCGCGCGGTCCAATGATGTTCTCTATCGGAATATTGAGAGATTTTTTCATGTTTATAACGATCGGTGTTGGCGTTGCAGTCTACTTCTACGGTTTGCAAAACTTTGAGTACGGCATTCACCTGCTTGTCGGCTACTCTGCCATCGTGTTTTTCTTTTTCCATCTCTTAACGAAACCCGGATTGATCGCGTGCGGTCTTGGCGACAAGCCTTTCGAGGCATTTAAAAGATTGTATACGACTTTCGTTAAAAATCACATATACTTTTTGCTGATGTTTTGCGCCTATGCTTTTGTTTGGCTGCTTAACTTTGTCCCGCTTCTTCAGTTCATCTCTCTATTGGTTCTCTACCCGCTTTCGTATAGCGCGCTCGTAAAAATGGTTGATGAAACAAAGTGATATTATGGAACGATTATACGAGGTTGCTTTGGATAAAAAATCAGCTTTGACAAAGATACTGGAATCTGACCCGTACGCCGAAGACAGTTTCGCTCGTGTCGGTTATCGCATTCGCGACGGTGCATCTTTGGGAGAAGACAAAAGCAAGATCTATCTTTTCATTTCATCATCAGAGAATTTCATAAAAAAGGCAGATGCTGCTCTTAAAGATGTTGCCACGCCTTTGACAGGTCAAACCGCCGAACGAATAATCAGCAAGATAAAGGCAGAGGAGGAATCCGCAGAGCAAGGTCTTGGTTCTCTTTTCGGCTGATTTTTTTCTTCAATACGTTAACAATAGGCAGGTTTTTGCAAATTCGTCCTCTGCTCAAATTTCGCTAAATGTAAACATTTATAAATATAAAGAGTGTTAATATATATAACAAAGCGGGAGTATAAGTGTGGGTAATATGAGAGTAAAGTACAACGGGAATAACACGAAAGATTTAAATACTATAAGCGAGAATAATCATACGCCGAGAAGTTTCTCGGAAAGATGGGGGGCCTTTAAGAAGGTCGTGAAAAAAGTCGCAATGTTTATGTTAATGATAGAAGGTGTTAATATGGCGCCGGTTGGGGGTACGTTTGTTGAAAAAAATTTTGGTTTGGTTTATGCACAGACTACGAAAGAAGAACAAAAAGTTTTGAAGAATTTTTATGACTTATATAAGAAGATAGCAGGATTAGAACCAATTAAGAATACTGGTTTTATAAATGTCGATGCCGAACATGGCAAAAACTTAATCTCTCTTGTAGAAAAAATGGGTTTCACGAAAAAAGACGACGGGATTTACTACGGCGACAAGTTGGTTTACAAGTTCATGGAAGTAAAAATAGAAGGCATTGGAACTTTTAAAGCAATACAGATTTTTGATCCAAAAACTAAAGAGAAAATCTTTTTTAGTGCAATAGCAGCTGCTTATAACGCGGGCCAAGTACAAAGCGCGGTAGAGGAAGCGAATAAGAAACTTGCAGAAGCAAAAGAAGTGCCTCAGCCACCATTGGTACCGCTTGTGCCGGCAAAAACGGGGGAAAAGCAAGAGCCGAGGCCGGCAGATCGCCAGATTGTTGCTGAAAAGGTCGTTCCGCAACCGCTTGCTCAAAAAGGTGCAGAAGAATTAGATCTCACAGAAGAATTAGATCTCAAAAAGGTTAAGGATTTTGTTGAATATCTAGGTAGGTTGAAAAAGAGATTGGAGTATGATTATGGTAAAATTTTAGATAAAGATTTTCTTAATAATTATAACAAACTTTCACAATTGTTAAAAAAATCAAAAATCGATAACCAAAAAGTTATGGAATATGTTGATGGATTAGCAGAATTTTTATTACAAGATTCCCCCTCCTTAGATGTATACAACAAGTTAGATGATCCCAACAATAAAATAAAAATGCTATCCGACCACATCCAAATGATAGGTCATATTCTTGAGGAGGGTATATATCACCCTATAGAAAACCCTCAAGACGCGCAACTTACGAAAATTAATCTTAAGGATCTTAAAAAATACACTAAAGATTGTAATCTCGTGCTTGATGGTGGTAAAACCAAAGTACCTTTGTTAAGTGTTGTCGGAGCTAGATTATGGTTCGCTTTGATCAACGACGAGAGTTTAAGAAGACACCTGGATGAAGAAGCTAAACCTTTATTCAAAGAGAAGTTTGATAAAAAAGATGAAAAATACAAGGAGATATTTAACAAAATCGTAGATATCGAAAAGCTTAGATTTAAGTATACTAAAGGTCTCATCAGTCAAGAAGAATTTGTCTTAGAAGCATTTAAGATAGCAAAACAATATGGTGATGAGGCCATCAAAAAATTAGCTGAAAACACCGAGGATGGTAGTAAGAAATATGATATAATACAAAAAAAACTGCCAACTGCTGCTTATACTTTATTATCTATGACAGAGCTTAAATTATTAATAGATCTCCAAAAAGAAAGAAAAGTGGCATATGATAATGATGCAGTAATGTTCCTAGATTATGCAAAAGATCAGTATCTGTGGACTTTTACTGAAAACATAACAAAACCAGAATATAAACCGCCAGCGTATTTTAATGATAATGTACCTTTGATAATGGCAAACTTGGGAATAAACAAAATCTCTACATATTTTGCTGATTTCTACGCTCTTATTTATAGACATTATCCGCAAAAGAAAGAAGAACCGCCATTGAAGGAAATGGTATTCTATGTGTTAGAAAACTCTCTGAAATATCCTTTTATTCTTAAAGGACTGCAGACTGGCAGTTATAACTATTTAAAACGAGATGTGGGTGGTCCTGATGATGTTGTTGTTGGTTCTTTTTTCACAAATGTCATCTCACCTAATGACAAAAGATTTGAACCATTTATTGGCGGGGCTCACCAATCATTTTGGCCAAGTTTAATAGAATACAACAACCAAAAATATAACCCATATATCGGAGATTATTTTGTTTCCGAATATGTTACTAAATATCATCCAGACAAGTTCATGACGCCTGTTGCTGATAATTTGATACTTCTAAACCATGTGCCAGAGTTTAATGAGTTTAAAAGTTTGGCTTTAAGTAATCTTAAAAACAGCAGGGTTTTTGGTTCGTTAGTAAACGAAAGGAATATTTTTAGCGGGCAGCTATATCCGCCATGTTGGTTATTGTATTCTCCACCAAAAGAAATTAAAAAACCAGATGACGAAAAAAAAGAACCACCGCCGCCTCCACCGAAATCATACCCATCACCAGAACCTATCCGGGTAGACATTGAAGAAATAATAAAAGTGCCTCCAGGTGAAGGGCACTATTATAGTGATGTTGGTACGCTCGGCCCTGACTTTTATAGGAGCCATGACTTACCCCAACCAAAGGGCGGCAGTCGTCCAACTGAAGATGCGATACTTGATTACTTGAACGGAGCATCTGTCAGTGATTTGAAGAAAAAATATAATCTGACTGATAACCAAGTCACAACAATAGAGAATATTGTAAAGAGTGGAGATCTTGCGAATTATCTTGGTGGCAGTAATTTGAATATATACAAATATAGAATAGAAAAAGATGGTTCTGTCCGTGTTAATACAATGCTGGGCGCAGACGTAACACTGCACTTTGGTAAAAGCCAGAAGGAAGTAGAAGACCTAATCAATAAATACGGTTTTGGACTTTTTACAGGTATAATTACGAATGTTGTCTACTCTTCCCAAAAAATAGCAGCTAAAGTATACGAAATACCATATGGAAAAGGTGAAGAGAAAACATACAAAGGAACACTTGAAAATAAAGAGTTAGAGGTTCGGTCGAGATTGGGTGTGTTAGCAACTCGTTATTTCAAACTAAATATAGATGTTGATGTTGAGGTTGATTGGACTAAATTAGACGAAATCAAGACTAGAGCAAAAGAACCATTGACATTTAAAGATGCCTATGGTGCGCTAAAAAAAGTCGGTGTCAATCTTTCAATTCCAATTACCGAAAATTTAACAGTAGATTTAAGTGGAGGAAAATACAATCTAATAACAGGGTCAGGAAAAGGGATTGAATATGATCCTGGTAATTCATACGCTGAGGCTTTTATTTCTTATACCTGGACGTTCAAAGATAGTTGGCTTAAAAATTTAGAAGTTTATAGCGGCGCAGTAACAATCTGGCGCAGCGGTCTTCTTCCAAAAACTTACATACTGAGCAGCGGTGTCGGCGGAGTTGCAGACCTTAGTAAAGGTAATTATATATCCACAACGATAGGCTCGAGTGTTGATATTATGAATACGAATGTAGATATCGGTGCTACTATACTCTACCACAATGAATTTCTAAAGAAGTATGGAATTAGTGGTGCTGGTGTTGAATCCAAAGTTGATTTAAATGGAAATTTCCAAGTTTTATTTAAGCTCAACATAGGAAAGACATGGTAAAATTAGGTGAACAAAATGTTTGAGGAAAAAGTTGATGAGGCCCTTTGGGCGATTGAGGTAGCCGCGGGAAAGAAAAAAGCAGAAAATGCAAACGATCTCGCGCGTTTAGTCGTGAATTCTACGAAAATCCTCCAACTTTACGAGATATCGGAAAAATTGAACGGATGGGCGAAATACGTATTTGACAAGAGTAATGCAGTGTTGGGCAATAACGCTGTTTACAAGTTGCGCGCAGCGAGAAAAGATGCGCTTATGAAGCTTTCTTCGCTCGGTACGAACGAGTTAAAAGCGATAAAAGAATCTTTAAGAGAGGATTTCGTAGGGTTGAGAATATTCGACTTTGAACCAGAGGTAAGATTAACTTATTACAAATTATTTAACAGCATAATAAGCGAGACTGATATGAAGCATTTCAGGATTGCCCTAACCTCACCAGCACCAATTACGTTCTTGACGAGCGATATTGGTTATATGATCGTTGCCTTGGACAGGATCCACTTGCCAGAATCCTTTGTATCAGAATTCGAAAACGAGGGCGATGCCTATGCTTTCTTTTCAAACATTATTACTCTAATGCTTTACGCAAAGCAGAAAAAATTATTAGATGCAGAACAGATATCGACCGACAAGTTTGCTTCTAAGTATGCAAAAGAATGCTACAAAATACTAACAAAGAGTTCAAAGAACGAGACTAACATCAACATTGCCGAATTAATAAGGGAAGGCAATCTCTGGGATGCTGTTGGGGAACTGCAGATGAAAGAAAACTTCTACAACGCATTTAAGTATATGTGGAACATCACCCTTGTTTCGTTTGGCTTTGGCGAGATGAAATTTACTTCTTTTGTTTCTGAAAGTACTTTCACGATAGACAAATACGGCCTTGAGAGAATGGCAGACGCTTTTGAGAAAAACAAAAACGCATCCAGAGAATATTTCACAGCAATGTTCTTGTTGAATTCTGCGATACAAGATTACTTCTTTGATAAACGAATATATCTCTCAAGAGAACTTGAACCAGTACTGCCATCAGATATGGGTTGGGCATTTCCTTTGACCATAAAGGCAGAATGTACTGCTGATTGGAAGCCAGTTGTTCCGTTGAACAATATCCCTGCATCCTGCTTTGGTATAAAGTCAATAAGAATAGATACAGCTGATAATAAGTTCTTCTATCTTGCAAAAGCGCCAGAGGATTTCAAAATAGATCCTGTTAATGGTTCAATAGCAAAGGCAGAGTTATATTCTGTTGCAAACGCAGACTTTGTGAAAGGCGGTTATTTCTTTATTCCTGAGTTTAGCACTGCGCTGTTAACTATCGCAATAAACAGGAGAATAGACCAAGATGTTGTTAATCAGTTAAATCTTAATCCTACTTTCCGTAAATTCAGTTTTGTCTCAGAAGACGGAAAGAACGGCATTGCAGGTTATTTCTCAAGTTATATCAAAACAAGAGAAGTAGAGGGGAGGATGAAAAAATGAAAAAAATATTATTTTTATTATTTTTGTTTTTATCTTTGTCTTTCGCTGTAGAGAGAACAGTTCCAATCCACTATTACGATCCATACATTCCCCAGTATGAGTGGTTTGATACTACCCAGAAATTTATTCTTGATACGCCGCAATGTACTTTTAGCGGAAAAATTCTTGAAGGCGACCCCTGCAAGGAAGGTATTTCTAAGGTTTGCCAGGGTGGTGTGATAACTTATACTCCGCGTATTGAAGGAATATGGGGCGGAAGTAATACAGACATTATTCAAGATATGTTTGGGTGTAGTCTGGAAGAACCCCCATATTGTCCAAATGAATCTATGAGCGACTATAATGCTAAACTTTTTTATCCTATTAAATGGTTGAGTTACAGTGATTATTATAAATTTGATTATGAGAATGGCAAGTGTCCTGATAGTTATGTGTTAGCAAGACCTTCAGATGACCCCATAAAAGTAACCAAAGGTTGCATTCAAGATCCTTTATGGTTCGAATGGATGAAGGAGCCTGCTTTGCAGATTTATAAAGATCTTGGTGGTTCTTCAACCTATAAAGATCCATTCTCAGTAACCTATATTAATAACCCAGGATTTAATTATTATTATAATAAGAAAGCTTATCCAGTTGTTTTTTGTTATGCAAAGTATGAATTAAAAGACGGTTCGAATGTATATGCTAGTGGTGAGATGCCTGCTTCTGATCTTAAACAACATACGATAATATTCAATGATAATCCAGGTTCTACTCATCCGTTCGGCGCTAAATTGTATGATATTGGTTGTTTTGCTTCTTCTGTTAGACACCCAAGAGATGATACTTCTCATACAAATATGTTTGCAATTCAGTTTTATGGCCGGGGTTTTGATATGTCGCCGAATTCAATAATCGATAGTCACGCAGTAAAAGTTGTTGACCCAAGAGCGAGGATGGAAGTTCTCAGTACTGAGATTGTTGCTAAGGACGGTTTTGGCAATTACTTGCTTAAAACTACTGTGAAAAATACCGGCGATTCTGTAGATGATGTATCAATAAAGGTGAATGGTACCTATGCAGAGCTTCCTGGTTCGTACGCAGAGAAATCAACTTCACAAAAATGCAATTCTCGTTTTAGTACTAAACCAGTTCATGAATGCGACGATTCAAATCCAAATGGTTATGACACCAATTTTAATCCTGGTCAAGAAATGGTTCTTTATACAATATTTTCCTATCCAGGCAAGGAAGAAGATCTTTGCAATCAAACAATAATGACATTGGAATACACTTCAGACGAGAAAACGTGTTCTGCTTACGATAGCTGGAAAGTTGCTGTAAATGGGCCGTGTGGTGTGCCGAAGCAGGATCTATCAAGATGCGAGATAAATCCACCTAACCTGATTGTCAATCCTTTTGAAATCCACGAATGGACAGTCACGTGCTTTGACGAGAACAACAAACAAACTGCTTGCGCAGGAAACGATTGGAGATTTGACGGGTTAAAAGGCGAATTTCTCAAAAAAACAAATCAAAATGCGCTTGCTTACATAAGCGAAGATGGTACTGGCAAGATTGTTTACGTTCAAGGTTCTATGAGATGCAATGCTACTGTGATTTCTGATACGCATTCTTTTCCATATATGAGCTGTGTGTTCAATCCTTCGAGTGCGCAGTTAAATGTTAGTGAAACAGAAGAATTCAATCTACGTTGTTCAATTTCTGATATGTTCAATCGAAGAAGTATCAACCTTGTTTCTACTGAATACGACGCAGTTAATGGTCTTGTCGGAGATGTAAAACCTGATCCAGTAGATCGTTCTTTGGTTAATTTTACAGGTACAGAACCGAGTTTTGGTAAGTTAAGAGGAATAGCATGGTATACTTATTCTGGTGAACCTACTTTGAGAGGCGCAGTTGCTTTTGCTCCTATCGATGTCAACTCAGCAGAACTCGTATGCGATGAAAACAAGACAAAAGAATGCCACACAGAAGTAATAGATACGCCGTTCGGTCCTTTGCCATATGAAGTTTGCGAATGCGTGCCAAAAAATGAAACACAACCCGGCGGTCAAGAAGGCAAGAAAACAAGTTGTGTTATCTCCCCGCCAAACCAACAAATCTCTCCTCTCCAACCTGGGTGGGCAACTGTTACGTGCTTTGACAAGGAAGGGCAGATCGATTGCGGTTCTGTTAAGTGGTCGATCGATAATAATAACTTGGCTAATCTACTATCAACTACTAACCCAACTGTTGTGTTTACTGCCAAACCTGGAGCTCAAGGAACTGGTACGATAACTGCCGATGTTGGCAATAATGTAGAATGCGAGGCTAAGTTCGAAGTTAGTCCTTACACCTGCCTTGAGATAAGTTAGCATGCGTAGTTTCGACATGTGGATGTCAAAAACGACCGAGTCAGACCAATTTAATTTTTATTTCTTGTCTGCGAGTTCAGAGCCAACTGCGAGCAAGAATTCGTTCAATTTAGATGATGGTATAGACGCACCCGCAGCCATTCTGTGGCCGCCGCCAACACCACCGCATAGCGCTGCAGCTTTTTTCATTATTAGCCCCAAGTTCCCGCCCTTTCCTCTGCTTGAAACTTTTAGTTGATTGTTATTGCTGTTCGCTATGCCAACAACAGGCTTTTTCCAATTTGCATTTAACACCATCCCGCATATTATACCTATTATGCTTTCGTCTATTATCCCTCTTCCGTCAATAAAATAAAATTCTCCGAAATCTTGAATGTTTGCCGAAGCATACGCTATCCCCTCTCTCAACATCTTTCTGTGTAGTTGAAGCAGTTTTCTTGCTTCCTCAAAATAGTCCTCTACGCCCAAGGCAACACCAACACCTATATCGTCCCTGTTATGCCTGCCGCACGCATTGAGAAGAGTGGAAAACTCGCCAGCTTCATAGCTTTCGTTCATCTTGTTTTTCGGAAATACATAGCTCTTTGTTATAAGCTCGTTCACTTCCTTTATTTTTCCTCTTTCTATTAATATCTCTGCAATGGCAGATATCAGTCTTGTTTTTTCCTCTTTCGTGAGATCAGAATACGTCCTATACTTCTCCCCGTTTTTTAGCGGTATTTCGAGAGTTTCAAGTAGTTGAAGGCATCTCTCTTCACGATAGGATAATCCAGGTATATAAGGTTCGTCAGAATACTGCAGGAATTGAACAAGCGGTCGGCAATATCTTCCGTAAAAAGAGATGTCCTCTTCCACTCTCACTCGTCCATCCTTCTCGCCGATTTCTACGAGTTCGTTGTTTTTTCCTATGAACGGCAGCTGCATATCACCAACAGCGCCTGTTATCGCCAATTCTATTCTTTTTCCGAATATGAAATACGCTGTCCCAGCAGCGCATAATTCTGTGCTTCCGTCTATACCATACAAAAGCGGATTTACTTGAGGTTTTTCTATTCCATCTGTTTGGTGGTGGTCGATAATCAGCACGTCCTCCAATTCATTCACTCGTTTGTTTCCGCCGCCAAGATCTACAAATATTATTTCTTTTTCCTTTGCGAGTTCATCTATTGCCACGTCGTCGAGTTTTTTTATGCATCTTCTCCTATACGGTCTCCGCTCGTCTATAAACGCGCCGGTTACTATCGCGCCTGAAGTTATTCCATCGGTATCGTAATGATGGACTATGAGTGGATTGGAAAAAGAAAATGCAATTTTTCTTGCTTCTTCGCACGCTTCTTGAAAATCCATAATTTCACGGTTGTGTCCATTCTATCTCGTAATACTCGTATCTGCTTCCGGGAAGTTCTATCTTCTTTATGGCATAATATGTTACGCCGCTTTCCCTGTCGCTTATCGCCATAAGCATCTCTAATCCATAATACTCGCATTCGGCAAGCGCCTTTGCCAATTCTTCCCCGCCTATGTACTCGTCTTCTGTAAGCGAATACATCAGGTACTGCGGCGATCCGGTTTTTGGCGTCTCTATTCCATCTTTTTTTCTGTGATAAAGTAAAAAATCAAGCCTTGGTTTTTTTTGGTTTATCTTTATCTCTGTTTTTTTGCCTGGTATCGCCAGTATGAAAGTCTTTCTCACGCTATGCGCCACTCGAATTGCTCTCGCCCATTCAGATATCAGCATCTTGTCGTTTCTTGAGAACACGTGGATGACGTGTTTCGAATGTATCCATTCTTGGCCGGTATTTACTGGTGAAGCGCCAGGGAAGTATATCCTGAAATGCGTACCAAACTTGAAACCTGTTTTTACGACGTAGCCCTTGTCCCTCCAATCCTCGTAAACCGCGTAAAGATCGTTCAGATATTTTATCCTCTTCTGACCTGTTTTGAGTATGCCTTCCAATGTCGCGTTTTTCAATCGCAATACGCCTTTTTTCAATAAGAAGATCGTCTCGTAAATGTCGAACTTGCTTATCTTTCCGCGATGCGCTGCTTTATAAGTCCCAAACTGCCCAAGCCAATATTTTTCGTAAAAAAATTTTCCGAAATATTCATCGTCAACTATTGTTATCAGATCATCTTCAAAAAAAAGTCCTTCTCCGCAGATCTTATCGATCTTTAATTCTCCGTTTTTGTATTTTTTCGTTGTGCTTCTTCCGTACGCGCCGCTTGCTTCTTCGGCATAGCGGGCTATCAACCCCTTGTCTCTCCAATCCTTGTAAGTGAGGTATCTTGCCAAGAGCTTTTTTCTCTTTAGATATCTCTCTGCAATGTCGTTGAACTTGTACTCATTTCCTGCTTCGTCGAAACATCTGCCATTTCTTATATCCATAAGATAAAGTGCTTCCTCTATCGAGAGCACTCTCTTTTCAGTTTCCTGCCTTCCGTAAAACCCATTTTGCAATGCTGTTACATCAGCAGGTTCTATCGCATATATGTTTTTTTTATCCCATATAAGTTTTATCATTGCGCTCACCTCGGTTTTTCCGAAAAGGCGATATGCGCGTTATCGTCTTATGATACTCTGTTTAATAATTCTTTTAAAACCTGGCTTTGCTACGTTCTGTTTTTTTTAAGGCACTAAGCCGCGTCGTAAGTCCTGAAGCAGTAAGCCAAAAAAGCGCGAACAATAATCTATTAACCGTAGTCTTACCTCAGGGTTTTACAGCCCTATTTTTTGCCCTTAGTATAACGTTAGCCAAAAAACGGGAACGAGTTAGAAAAATCTT
>Ga0078972_1007202_pt1 | contig 25089 bp, 17 predicted proteins | sample YelNatPaOPGAMG01_FD_67568 | JGI IMG/M metagenome (GOLD analysis project Ga0078972, IMG submission 67568) | Hot spring thermophilic microbial communities from Obsidian Pool, Yellowstone National Park, USA - OP-RAMG-01 (SPADES assembly) (version 2) | ecosystem: Environmental > Aquatic > Thermal...
ATCCCCCCCGCCCGAAGCCCAGCTGCAATAAGCCGCGTGACTGTCGATTTGCCACGTATGCCATTAACGAGAATGCGATGCGGCACACATGACAAATCGTGCTCAACGGCACGCCGTTCTAGAATGCCAGCAACTGCAAGGCTCCCAAAAGCCGCAGCAGCAGCAATCGCTTGGATCAATCGCGTAATCTCCTCAAGTCAGGCACTCATTCTATAATTCGCTCGGCGGAGGGTAAAGGCAGCGTTTCGCCTCATCGAAAATTTAAGCCGACCGTGACAATTCCTAAAGAACCCCTAATTTGAAAAAGCAATATTACAAAAAGATCGCAGCGGGGCAATTATCCCCGCTGCTGCTATTCTTGAAAATATCTCTTGCTATTTTGTTCTATTTTTTCATTTGAACGGCACTGGGTTTACGGGAGCTTTATTCATTATATCCACCCACCAGCCCTTGGGAGCTTGCGATTTCATATCCTTATACCCCCACATGTAAGTACCAAGCAAGTCATCTCCGAAGGCGAGCCAGTCTGCATGCCATTTTACTGCCGTTTCATAGCCAAAAGTCGAAAGCAGGTCTATTGCTTCTTTTTCCTTGCCATTATTTATTAGATCGGCAGCTGTTTTCTGGATGCTGTCGGTTACAGTGTATAACGTGGCAAGCCGTGGATTCCTGAAATTGTGAATATCTGCAGCAGCGCTCTGGTAGTTGATTCTGGCAATCTGTTGAACGTAGGAATTCGTCCACCATCCAGAATCTCTGCGGAATTCCTGGAAACGGCTCCCCGTCCGATACAATGCCGGCAGTTCTTTCATGGTAGGCCATAGCGGTGTGATATAGGTTGTATCTGCGGCCCCATATCCATACCAAACAAGGCATTTTGCCTCGTCTGGCAACCAGGATTTGATATTGGCTATCATTACATAGCAGGTTCTGAACAGATTTATCGTTCTTTCCTTGTGATAGGGATAAAGTACATCACCATAAGGGCCTGCTTCAGGTGCAAGGGATACATCGAACTCGGTTCCTTTGTAGTAATCGCCGCAAATCTCAAGAATATCCTGCACCGACAGCTTTTTCTCAGGGATCACATAGAGAGGGAATCTTGTGGCATTCGGATCGAGCTTGAGAGAAGGCGCAACCAAGCTGAGCGCTCTCCACTCGCGTCGCGTACTGTAGGTCCCTTCAAAAGGAGCATAAATCTCTGCTGGCGAGAACGGAACCCCGGAATTCTCCGACCAAAGACCGTTTTCGATCGCAAAGCTCTTGATGTTCGGAGAATACATGTAGTTTTCTTTATCGTTGAAATCAATGTGATCTATTCTTGCCCTGTTAGCCGCTACAAAGAAAGCGTTTCTAGGAATACGCACTGCCGCCCAGAGGTCTCGTCCATAGAATTCAGCGATCCATACATCAGTGCCGTCTGCGACATTGATAGTCTCACCGGGATCCTTCCAGCCGTATTTTTCGACTAGGTCTCCCATGATCTGTACAGCTTCACGAGCTGTCGAGGCTCGCTCCAGCGCAATATCTTGCGCGTTCCAGCAATCAATCATACCGGTATTGCTTCCGAATATCAGTTCATAGGTTTTCTTCCGCAAGTCAGTCGAGCGATCGAAGTTGAATGTACTTTCGCCCATTGCTACACCTTTCTCATTTATGAAAGAGTAGCGGGAATGAAAATATGCATAGGTTTGCGGTGCCTGGGGTATTTGCGACACAAGAACACCATTCCCATAATCCTTGATTTTCGGGTAATTCCCATAATCAGCATAATTATGAGAGTCGATTACCAAGTCTCGCATCGATCCCTCAGGCCATTTCTGTGCCGGTATGATCCATAGCCGGAAATCTGCACTTGTTGAATCGTCGTTATGGGTCACAATTGTTGAACCGTCAACTGTTGCGTCAGCTCCGACACCCAGAATCGTGCACGCGAACATTCTTGGTGCTTGCATCAAGAATACTGCAGCCACTAGTAGAATCACCATTCCATTTTTTTTCATGCATTAGCCTCCTTCTATTCGTGGCAATGCCACGATCATTATTTTCCCGCGAGCACGTGCCCGCAACCAAACCCGATCCTGTCTTTTCTCTTCAAATTGATTACAAATCAAATCTTGAATACCAACTTCTGATCTGCTTTAGCAGGGTCATGGAAGAAAAATCCACAGTCATGCTCCTTCAGCTGATCATACGTTGGCCATTCGACAATCACCTCCTTTTCGGGCATAAATTGGTTCATTTGATTGATAACTTCGAGCGCTCCCGAAAGATGGCGTCCGCATCGATACCAGAGAGGTGAACCAAAATCCAGAGTATACGGAACATATGTTAGACCGTGCTTTGCGGCTACCGCGAGAAATTCGTCCTTTCCCTCAGTGAAGAGCTCTTCAGTCATCGGGCCGACAACTCTATCGATGAAGGGCTCGGGAGTTTCCATGAGCACCGGCAGGGTATCGCTGAAATCGCCCCACTCTCGATGAGAAAGGCCACGCAGACTCTTCGGCGATGATTCGCATTTCATGTCGAAGCTTGTCGCAGTTAAGGTCATGGCCGCCATCATTGCGATGTCAAAAGATCTCTCATGCGCCACATAGGTCGAAACCACAGGGTACATGAGTGAAGCTTCGTGCACATCGATTGACAGATCGATCTTTTCTTTCCTGATGAGTTCCATTATCGCGAAAGAAGCTCTTTCGGTAAGTGTGCCATTTGCCCGGCCCGGATAGGTACGGTTCATGTTGCGGATATCCTGATACGCCAGGTTCTGCCTGGAAGGATAGTGTACATAGGTAAATGGATCGGGCCATTGATCGAGCGGATTCGTACCGCGGTCTCCTATGCGAAACTTCTTTTCTCCAAAAGAAGTCTTTATATGAAAGAATTTAGGGTATGCATTTGCAAGCATTCCTGTTGTAGAAGCCGAACGATTGCCTTGAGGTATCACAAATACTTTGCCTTTCTTAACTTTTATGTTCTCCATGAGAATATAGGCTGAGAGGCTTGCGGCTGGCTCATAGGGGTGAACATTTGCCATATAAAGAACGGTGCCGCCTGGAACTCCCGAATCGTATACGAAAATCGGCGTGTCAATCCATGTTCCTTTGAGGCTGGGCAAATAGTCGCTCAGCATTTTCACTTCAGTCAGCCCGGGGGATGAAACAAAAGTCTCTTTAAAATGCCTCAATTCGTAGAATTCTCGTCCGCCCAGAAAAGCGAGAACAAGCGTGACAAGCAAGATAATTATTTTGAAATACAGTTTCACTTCCTTGCGTGGTTCTTCTATTCTTTGCGCTGCCATGGTATTTTTCTCCATTTATTTAATCCCGAGAATGCGAAGCAGAAAGGGTATGAAACAGTAGGCGTACACAATGTCATAGATTATTCCTGTTCTAGACGTCCGCTTGAAAAAGCTCCTCAGGATCAAAAGGCCGATAAAGCCTGCCAATACGAAATAAAACACGTGAATTATCTGTTCCAGCATAATCATTGTATTCCCCTCGCTTTTGCTAATTCAAAAAACCGAAATGGTTCGGGAATATGAGCATCACCAATGCCAAACCACCCAACAAAAGCATTGGCAATGCTATCTGCTTGAGAAACGACATGTACGAGCCTTTGTAGCCAACTGTTTCTATTGAGACGCGGCCAACAATTCTCGATGGCGGCAGGCAGTCGCCAATCGGGAAGATAAGGCTGAGCGCTGCAGCCACAACCGTTGTGTTCATACCGGCTGCATTGAACATGAATATGAGCGGCGTACCGAAAATAATTGCACTGCCATAACTCAGCGAGCCTTGCGCAAAGGGAAGAAACAGCAATGCAGTCAAGTAAATAAACAGCATCGGAAGAGTGATGAACGTTATGCTCAGCAAGCCACGAACGCCAGTGGCCGCCATTACATTGACCAGCACGCCGACGCTAATAACAGTAGCAATTAATGGAAAAACCTGCTCCAGAGTACGTGTTACGATTTGATAGTATTCCTTGAGAGAAGTCTTCCTGGGATTGCACAGCATCGCAGCTGCTGTGGATATCAAGAACATGAGAGGCATTCCCAGCACTGGTATCGAAAAAGGAGCATACAGGGACAGCAGAATTAAACCTGCAAAAACAGCAAGCGGACATAGTATCCTGAACCAGCCCATATTCATGGTCGATGGCGGAAGTTCCGCCAGTATTTTTTCCTTTGCTTCTCTTTTCGTTCCGAATCCGAGAAAAAAAATGGTAAAAGCACCAACGATAAGGATCGGCACCATGAGCAATTTCTCAAAACCGACATATGGCATGTTCGCCTGAGCGGTCATGAGCATTGCCCAAATATTGATAGGAGGAGCTGCGGCTGAGAGCACAGCAAAAATAAAAACGAAAGCAACCGTTTTTCTTTCCGAGAATCCCATATATCGAACGACTGTCGCTACCAGCCCGCCAACTACGAACACCGATATGCTTCCAGCACCCGTCAACGCCCCTGGAATCAGCATGAATATTGCCATGAACACAAGGAGAATCCATTTACTGTCGATACGCTGCACCAGTATTCTTGTCATTTCGTTCATCGCGCCGGTTGCTGAGTAAATGTTGACAAAAACCGAAGCGCAGAAGAAGAGAATTGCGAGGTCAAAATTCGTAAACAAACCTTCAACCAGAACCCTTGCAGGGAATCCAAGCCCCGCAACCAGCGCGCCGACGATTGCAGCTATCACCATCGAAATTTCAGGCGATTTCAGCTTCCAGCTCGAAACGATGAATGCAATTGTCATTGCGCCGAAAATCAATGCAGTTTTCAAAAACATTCGATCCTCCCGGATATCCCGGCCCGATTCTATCTTTTAATTAAATTTTAATTAAAATAGAAGATCTCTCAGTTTGACTTGAAAATGTCTTTGCAAAGCGTCGTGAAGTCTATCGCATTGTCAATGATCGTCAGAGGAATCTTGTATTTTTCCTTGAGTTTGTCGAACCTTTTATCGCCATTCGCATCTTTGACCACAATCATCCATTCGGCATAAGGGCAAATAGTATCGATGCATTGCTCATTAGGATTTGTCGGAACATCGGAACGCTTGTCTTTTTCGAGCATTACAGCTACTACCGGCAGCTTCATATCTTTTGCGGCTTTCATTATTCGCTTAAGGCGCGCTATTTCCTGTTCGATTGTTATGCCCGATGCTCCAAGACCTTTGTCGGAAGAGCCTATGATGACCATGAGCACTTTATAGGGCCGATCTTTCAAATCTGTCTCGACAGGCTCTGATTTATAGAAAAAGTCTTTGTCAAGAATCAGTGTCTTTGTCTGAGAGACGAGCAAGCGGGCCATTTTTCCGCCAGGCCCCTGGCCAGCATTGGTAATCAATAGAGGCAAGCCATAGTGCTTAATTGGATCGCCTGTGACTGCAGCAAATGCGGGCAAAGTAAGAATCCCGATCATTACTAGAATGAATGTTGTTTTAATAATCCTTTTATTCATATACTCCCCTTCCTTGATATTGATGCAAGATTTTATTTCTTTGATATTATCTTTTTTTTAATTTTTTTGAATCCGAGCCGCTTTTATACAAACATTCTAACATCCCCTAAAAATTGCCTAAAATTTTAAATCTAACTTTCTTATCTTTTTTCATTCTATATTCAATCATGCAATTGTCAATACTTAATTTGTCAATACTCAATTAAAATGTCCCCTTTCACTCAAGCTGAGCAAGTGGCCAGTTCTAGCTTGCGTGGTATTTTCTCGAGCTCGATATACTCGAGTTCCATATTCTGGTAGAGAAGCTTGATGCGTCCATCACGCAGGCCTCTGACCATTATCTTTTCCCAAGGCATTCTTTTTATCGCAGGAGAGCGCCTTGGATAGACAAAAGTGCTCAATCCAGCGCCAGAGCAGATGCATTGCATCAGACGTAAGAATTTGATCCCTGTCGTATCATCAACCATATTCATGAGGCAGCAGGCACTTCTTAGCAAAGGTCGGACCAAAGTCTCCGTATCGCTCTTGGTACACGCGCAGCGCTGCTTCCCGTATCCCAGGATCATACGCGTTCCCAGAAGCCTTCCCTTGATTCCTGTTTGGTAATTTCCCAGCCATGTTCGCTCCTGGCTGCTCTTCTACCAAGGGGACATTTTAATTGAGTCTTGACATAAGGCAATATTGTCTCTTGCTTTTTCAAAAATCCAAATTTACAATAATTTTTATCAATTTAATTATAGGAGGTGTATATGCTAAGGAATCACACGCGTAACGCGAGACTGACTATAGGCATAGCAGTACTCGCTTCCATGTTGTTGCTTTTGTCAGTTTTGCCAATTGGCGCTGACGAGAATACATCGTATCAGGAGGGCTTTGCAGTTGGTTCTTCTCAGATTGCTCAAATTAAGGAACATATCTCTGAGATGAAACTAACTGCTCAAAACAGGGGCGTTGATTACACTAAAATTCTTGCTGTTGCAAAAGAACGAGAAGCCCTGGCACTTCAGATTCTGCCTGAAAAGGTAGAATGGATGCACGGCGTAGCCGATGGTTCAGGCCTCCCATATGAAGACATCCTCGTGTACAACACAGCCGACAAACTCATGACAGGATTTGTTGGAGAATGCACAACATTCCTGGCCAATGGCAAGGTTTTAGCAGCTGGCGCAGGCAGCATCATCTCGAAGAACCGAGACCTTGGTCCGAACACCGTTTCAGAAGTTGCCAAGGAAAATGGTAGAGATCACGCTTCAACCGAGATATACAAGGCCGCCTACATCGATATTCCACAAGTATCCCGCACATACTCTTTCGTGGGCTCACGATCGGCTGGCCGCTGGGGATATGGAATGGGCATAAACGAGTTTCAGGTCATTGTAGCAGACAACGACGCGCCTACGCGAGACGAGCTAGCGTTTAAGAATGGACTTCATGACAACGATTATGTACGCCTAATCCTTGAACGTGCCAGGACTGCACGTGAGGGAGTCGAGATACTCACTAAGTTAACCGAAAAATACGGTCAAGCATGGAATGCCATTATGTTTGAGATAGGCGATCCGCAAGAGCTGTGGGTCGTCGAGATCACGGGCAAGACCTGGGTCGCCAGACGGTATCAGGACACTTATACGGCGCGATCGAACCAGTTCCAGATAACCGATGACTATGAAATTTGTTCAGACAACTTGATATCGTATGCGCAATCAAAAGGATGGATAGGCGCTGATGTATCGAAGATCAATTTTAGAGCTGTCTATGGTACTACAGAACTCTACCCCGAAAACAATGATAACATTGCATCTAGGCCGGCAGTCGAAACGCTCTACAATACCGAGATGCGTTACGAGCGAGCCATGGAGCTGCTGAAAGGTATTTCCGGGAACATTTCTGCAGAGACGCTTATTCCGTGCGCTCGGGATCACTATGACACCTATACGCTCCCAAGCGGCAAAGTGCTGGAACTGAATCAAGTCCCCTATTACAGCACCGATTATGTGTACGACCGGAAGGAATGGATGACTGAGACCCCAACGAAAGATACTGTTGATGTTTCAATATTCCCACGTGCAATTTGTCACCATGCTTTTGAAGGCTCAACAGCTGCGACAGGAATTCTTATCGCAAGGCCAGATGTCCCAAATGAATTGGGTCTCATGATCCATGCATACGATCAACCATGCAACAGCCTATTTATCCCATTCTATGTTGGCGTATCCTCAGTGGATACAAGGTATTCCACACCCGAAGCTGGTTTCAAATTTCTGACGATTTCCAAGCTAGCCTTTGGTTGTTATAAGACATACCACGATGGCATCAGAAGCATATTTGATCCCTATGAAAAAGCTCTCTTCACTGAAATGCCCACCATGGAGAAAAATTATGTGGACTTAAAGTTAGCGGGGAAAATGATGGAGGCCCAGACAACTCTTGACAATTTCTGTGCACAGCACTGGGCAAAAGGGCTTGAGCTAGCCGATAATGCGCTCAAGACAATGGCTGAAGAAACTGCTGTTGGCTCGGCTTGGAGCAGGTAGTCTTTCGTATTGCAAGCTAGGCGCTCTGATCCGAAAGGTAAGGGCGCCTTATATTTCCAATCGACGAGCATATATAATACACTTGAATCCGTATAAATCCATCCAAATGAGCAGTGACCAAAGAAAAAAAGCATAAAAACAGCATCCAGTAAAAGGCAGGAAATCTTTCAAGCGGGGACTATTTCTGGAATTCAGGTTGAAGACAGCATGAAAAATGCGAATACCCCTTCTGGCATGCGTAACAATTTTCACGGCTACTCGAATCAAATCATTATGGCAAGCGTTCAACGTTCATATCTGATTTCAACTCGCTAAGAAATTCCGGCGTGCCGTTTTGGCAATGCTGTTTCCCTTCTCGTAACTCTGTGTTCAGCATGTATCCTTCCTGTCCGATATACGCGGAAATGGGGTGATAGCCGTCAAATTGTTTATAGGTACGACTGACACCCTCTTTGTGGCTTTTGGAATTATCCAGGGGAGAGGTATCGATATCGACCGGCATATATATTCTACCGTCGATATCTATGGGGGTGAGCCGAGCGGATTGTAAAAGCCGTATGATGGAAGTTTCTCGTGCTGCATCGATCACTGTATACGCCATGATGATGGCTTGGGTTACTTTATTTTTTATACGGATTCAGGTAACTTTAAAAAGTGTCCAGATATTGGCGGCTAACATACTATTTCTATAGAATCTAAAAAGGTGTCTACGCTTCATAAAAAGCGTGTATAACGACTAAGAGGTATAAAATGCGCAGAATTGCAACAAGGATATTGCTTTTTGACATGTTTCTAGATGACAATCGGCAGCTCCGTGCCCATGGACGATTGCAGGATGACAGATCCGTACCCTTTATCGATTTCGATAGACGCTACATTTTCCCCGGTCCCTTCCATGATCTGACGGTTAATATGGTGGTTGATATCCACAACCTGGAAATTATCGATATCGATGTCTCGTTTGACAAGGCTCCCGAAGAAACGTGCAAAGAGATAGCTCCAGTCTATCAGCAACTGAAGGGTGTGCGCATTGCTTCAGGGTTTACCCGGAAAGTGCTCGAGCTTGCCGGTGGGCCAAGCGGCTGCGCCCATGTGACCCACCTGATCATCGCCATGGGCCCTGCTATTGTACAGGGAGCCTTCACAGCACTGGCCGAAGCCTCATTGTCAAGCCAAGGTGAACCACAGATCAGCGATTCCATGATGAAGGAATACTTTCTGAACAGCTGTCATGTATGGAAAGAAAAGCCTCCAGCCGGGCTGGAGGCCTCTGCAAAGAATCAAGCGTCAGGTCAAAATTCAGATAATGCCGATGCTTGACAGGAAGATAATGAATATCACGACCGGAATAATCCACTTAACGAGGAAGAACCATCCATTTGCAATCTGGGGGCTGAGGACATTGCCATTATTGGTGATTTCATCCGTAGCTCCCTTTTTCTTCCAGAACCATCCAACAGTGATCGCAGCACCCAAACCTCCAAGAGGAAGGCTGATATTGCTGCCGAAATAATCGAAGAGACTGAAAATATCCTTGCCGAAAATCTTGAAATTCCCCCATATGCCGAAAGATAAACTGACGGCAATGCCCAATACGTAGGAAATCCCTCCAACCAGCAGAGCTGCCTTTGGCCTTTGCATTTTTTTCTTCTCGACAAGATAGGCTACAGGCATTTCCAGAATGGAAATCGAGCTGGTAAGTGCTGCGATGAACACAAGGAAAAAGAAAATGAAGGAGAAAAGGGCACCAAGAGGCATCTTCGAGAAAACAGCAGGGAGCGTAATGAACAGCAATCCGGGGCCCGCGCCGGGCTCCATACCAAACGCAAAGACCGCTGGGAATATTACTAATCCAGCGATGAAGGCAACCACAGTGTCGGCAATCGCGACTTGCAGGGCGGTCTTGCCGAGATTCTCCTTCTTGTCAAGATAGCTGGCATAGGTAACCATGCCGGACATACCTACGCTGAGCGAAAAGAACACCTGTCCCAGAGCTGCAACCAGGGTCCCCCAGGTAATTTTCGAGAAATCAGGCTTCAAGTACCAGACAACACCTTGTCCCGCTCCTGGCAGGGTCACCGAGCGAAGCACTAGTATCAAACACATGATGAAGAGTCCCGGCATAAGTATCTTATTGTATTTCTCGATACCTTCGCTGATTCCCCTGGCGATGATGTATACGGTGGCAGCCATGAAAAGGAAATGGTATAAGAGAGGCAGCCATGGATTGCTGATAAAATTGCCGAAAGCCGCTCCGAATTTGTCCTGCGAGAGAGAAAGAAGACCTGTAACCGACCTGAGCGTATAATGGATGGTCCAGCCGCCTACTACGGAGAAATAGGACAGAAAGATAAATGCCGAAAAGAAACCGAGATACCCAATCCACTGCATCGGGGGAGCTATTTTTTTATAGCTTTCGATTGCATTGGCTTTTCCGTGTCTACCTACGGAAAACTCAACCAGCAAGAGGCTTACGCCGATAAAAATGACAATCAGCAGGTAGACAAGCACAAAAGCACCGCCGCCTCCGGTCCCAGCCATATAAGGGAATCGCCAGAAATTGCCCAAACCTACTGCAGAACCAGCCGCTGCAAGGACGAATCCAAGACTGGTCTTGAACGATCCACGGTCTGAAACATTGGAAACCTTTTCTCCAGACATACCGCACTCCTTTGACTGAAATAATGCCGCAGATACCGCTGCAGCTCCGAATCCGCCTTTATCTAAAAGGCATCCCCTCAAGGAACCCTTGAGCGAATGTCGTTGGCGCTATTTATTGAGCTCCTGCACAAGCTGAAGAAATTCTTCTCTAGTAATATCTCTCTTAAGGGCAATCGAGAGCGCTTTAACATTCTTTAACAGCTCTTTTTCCTGTTCTTCACTCAGCACGATACCATAATCACTGAGCCACTTGGTCAGATTGTCCTTTCCGCTCTTCTTTCCAAGGTATATCTTGGGTTCGGTCTGACCTGTCATTTCCCAGTGATAAGGAAGCATGGCAAGAGGATTGGTGTCTTTGCAGTTCAGCCAGAGGCTCGATGGCAGACCGGTTTCCCAGCCAAATATCCGGTCTCCAACTATGGCTCTATTCGGCTGGCATTTGAATCTTGTTAAGTCTTCGACAAGACGGCTCAATTCTTTCAGCTTTTCGGTTTTGATACCGGTCTTGACCCCATACAGCACCTCAAGTGCCATGACGACCGCTTCCAGGGCTGCCCCGCCCGCTCGTTCGCCGATACCATTCACCGAGACATGGCACACCTCCGCTCCAGCCGCCAACCCCGCAATGGTGGTTGCCACACCCATCGCAAAGTCGTCATGGAAGTGCACTTCTATCGGCTTTGAGAAACGTTCTTTCAGCTTTCTGACTCTCAGCGCGGCTCCTTCTGGGCTGAAGGCACCGAAGGTATCGACGAGGGCAACTGCGTCCATGTGCCCGGCTTCTTCTATGGCCTGAAGCGTGTCGAGCAGAAAATGCATGTCTGCCCTGCTGGAGTCAGCCGGAAAGAACGTGACGTACAGCCCGAGTTCATGGGCAGCCGTTGTTGCATCGATAGCCGCTTTTATCGCCTTTTCCGCAGTCCATTTCTTGCCGTATTTCAGCAGATGCTCACTGCCCGGGACTTCGGCGAGAACACCATCGACGCCGCAGCTTTTCGCCAGCTCCATATCCTCCACCATATTGCGGACAAAACAGAAGACCTTCGGCCCAAGGTTCAAATCCACAATCTCTTTGATGGCATCGGCATCTTCCTGGCTGACCGCAGGAGTACCGGCTTCAATACGATGGACTCCGACCTCGGCTAGTTTCCTGGCGATTGCAACTTTATCCTTGCGTGTGAGAACGATACCCGGCTGCTGCTCCCCATCCCTGAGCGTGGTGTCCAGTATTTCAATTCGCTGGGGGAACTTGAGCCGCTGGACTATTTCATCCTCAAAGTTCGAGGGACTGACCCACCATTTGCCTTCTTCATAATAACCCATCATCTACCTCCCTAGTCTTGTTTCCCATATTCCTATACTTTCTGTTGCTTATAAATCAAATTGACAACGTTAGGATAACCAATTATAGTATGTTTTATGGCTTTGTCAAACGAAAAATGGGAGAAAATATCATGAAACGAAATCTTCATGATCCCGATCTGGGTAAGCTCAAAGTAGTCGGCCTTATTTCGGGATCCGGAAACACCCTGTGGAAGGTCTTTGAACTGCAGAAAGAACTGGAAGCGACGTGGGAAGGCTCGCCTTTTGAGGTCGTGGGCTGTTTTTCAAGTGATCCCATGGCGAAGGGTGTTGAGACAGCGCAGAGCCTGGGCATTCCGATTGCCTCTCTTGACATTCGCGCCTTTTATAAAGAAAGAGGTAAGAAGATTTCAGATCGGGAAGTCAGACGTGAGTATGACCATGCAGTGCTCAATCTGATCGCTCCCTTCGAGCCTGATGTTATCCTCCTTGCCGGCTATGTGTGGGCCGTAACCGAGGTTGTTCTCGATCACTACACGGTGGTCAATGTGCATCCCGCTGACCTCACTGTAATGAAAGACGGCAGAAAGGCATATGCAGGGGCCAATGGGGTCGGCGATGCGCTCGCAGCTCATGAAGACTACCTGCATGCATCCAGCCACCTGGCTACCAGCGCGCTCGATTCGGGGCCAGTGTTCTTTGTGAGCCCTGGTGTTGAGGTGGACTATGCGCTCGCTTCGAGCATGGATCAGAACGAGTTCATCCGTACCTATCTCAACAAAGTCAATGCCCAATCCAGGCTCATCGCTGCACGAACCATCTATGAAATAGCATTGGGGCATTTTGAACTCGACCAGAATGGATCCCTCTTCTACAAAGGCAGGCCGCTTCCCAATGGTTTCAGGATCAAGAGCTGGGATGAGAACAAGCCGCTCTATGAACGGCATATCGAAGCGCTCCTCAAGCCAAGCTCCATTGCGGTCATAGGTGCTTCTGCCAAGGGAGGCATAGGCCATGCCGTGGTAAAAAACATTCAATCCGCAGGATACTCAGGCCAGCTTGCTGTGGTAAATCGCAATGCGGATACCGTACTCGGCGTCCCTGGATACCAGGCAGTAAACCAGATTCCTCATGACGTGGATATGGCGGTTATTGCAACCCCCTCATCATCTGTACTTTCTGTGGTAGAAGACTGCGGCAAAAAGGGCGTCAAGGCAATTGTCTGCATCGCCGCCGGCTTCAAGGAAACCGGTGATGAAGGCGCAGAAGCCGAAGCACAATTGAAGGCGATCGTCGATAAATACAACATGAGGATGATAGGCCCCAACTGTATGGGGATCAGCAATACCAATCCTGCTGCAAAGCTGAACGCTACCATACTTCATGACATTCCGGTGCCCGGAAATATCGCATTCGTGACACAGAGCGGTGGCCTTGGCGCCGTACTGCTCGATTACTCGAAACATCTTGGTATCGGCTTTTCTGCGGTAGTAAGTCTGGGCAACCAGACAGACGTTACGGTCAATGATCTTCTGCCAATGCTGGCGGAAGATAATTGCACAAAAGTCATCCTCTTGTATTTGGAGACAATTCCGGATTATCGCCGTTTTAGGCGTCTTGCAGCCAAGGTCTCGCAGAAAAAGCCCATCATCGCACTCAAGGCGGGAAGAACCGAAGCAGGTGCAAGGGCAGCCAGCAGCCATACGGGCAGTTTGGCAGGAGATGACCGAGTTATGGCAAGCCTTCTCGAAAGCGCCGGCATCATAAGAGCCGACACCATTTATTCCGCCTTTTTCATGGCTTCGGTTCTGTCCAAGATTGAGCGGCCCAGGGGCAGGCGGATTGCAGTGGTCACCAACGGCGGAGGACCGGGTATTCTTGCGTCGGATGCATTCAGCAGAGCAGGTTTCGAGCTTCCTCCCCTGCCCCAAGATAATCAGAAACGATTGAAGGAAATCCTTCTTCCTGAAGCTTCCTGCGGGAACCCTATTGACCTCGTCGCAACTGCACCACCAGCACATTATGTTGCAGCAATACAAGAAGTGATGCAAAGCGGGAAATATGACGGCGCTGCATTGCTGTGCATCCCGCCGGCAACCATCAATACCGCTGATGTTGCCAAAAGTGTTGTAGCCGGCATGCAGGAAATGGATCAGTCCATTCCAAGACTTCCCCTGCTTTCGTGCTTCTTCGGCCCCAATCTTGGCGCTGGGGCAAGGGATATACTGAATGCTGCCGGGTATCCCTGTCTTGAATACCCGGAACAGATCGCCGAAATTCTGGTGGCAATCCAACGGCAGAAGGTGCCGTCCAGCCCTGCTCCTCTGGTCCGGACGGAAACATCGAAAGCTGCCCGAATGCTAAAGCTCATGCACCCTGACAAAAATGGCTATCTCCCCCAGCAGTCAGCCTGGGCTATACTCGAAGCGTGGGGCTTTGCGATTGCCAAGCCGGTAACGGTTGTGTCTCGTCAGGAGCTTGCTGCGGCTGGGCTGAACTATCCTGTAGTCGCCAAGATCGATCATCCTGAGATCATTCATAAGAGCGATGTGGGCGGGGTGATCCTCAATGTGAGGGATCAGAAAAGCGCTGCCGAGGTTCTGGAGGAGCTGCTTGCAAAATTCCCCGGTGCACGGGGAGTTACCTTCCAGCAGCAGATAAAAGCTGATACAGAAATGATCCTGGGTGCAGTACGTGACGATGCGGCAGGAGCCGCCGTCGTGGTTGGTCTGGGCGGCAAGCTTGTAGAGGTGTTGAAAGACGTTTCATTCATCCATGTGCCCTTTGCGAGGGAAGATGCCCGCAGAGCCATCCTTTCTCTTAAATCTGCACCTCTGCTCACAGGGTACAGGGGAAGCCGGGCTGTCAATCTGGATTCCCTTCTGGATCAGATGGAGCTTCTCAACAGACTGCTGATCGAGTTTGCCGATATCCGTGAAATAGATTTGAATCCTCTCATGTATTCCGCAAAGGATGATGCATTTATCATTACCGATTGCAGAATCCGCATGACATGAGCAAAGCCTCTTGAGCTGGCAGGGCAATTTCCGAGCAATCAACCGTTCTCAATCAAAACCATGAATGCTGGCAGTTATTTTTTTCTGTGCTTTCCAGTATACTTTTTCATCATCATGATAGAGGATCGAGAATGAAAAATGCTGAAAAGCTTGTATTTACCATTCAGCAGGTAGCCCATATCCTCGATGTCGTTCCTGGTACCATACGAAACTGGGAACGTGAACAGCTCTTCATAGCACGCAGAGGAAAGAACAACTACCGCATCTATGATTTCAAAGATATTTCCCTTCTCAAACGTATCAAAGAACTTTCCATAGATCGCAGGCTCAATTATGACATCATTCGGCAGATGCTGATCACGGAAATTGCAGAACAAAAAGCCCGGCTCGAGGATAATGCCGTCGAAAAGGCAGCCGGAGCACGCAAATTTCTCTCAAAGAAATGGCGCCAGATGAGGCTCGAAGCGAACAAAACTCTTGAAGAAGTGAGCAATGCAGTTGGCATAAGCCCTTCATATCTCAGCAAGATCGAGAATGGTCATGCGAACATCTCATTCGATATTCTTGAGCGGCTCGCAGAATTCTATGGGCAGAATATCCTGTTCTTCTTCGAGGAAAACGACAGGACGCGCAAGCAGATAGGCATCACGGAAGGTACGCCGGTGGATATTGGCCTTAAAGGCGTGCGCATCAGAAACCTGATAGCCATTAAAGATGCTCACCTCAAAGCCATGTTCTATTCGGTCGAACCCCAATGCGGAAATGTCCATGACCACAGCCATTTCGGCGAGGAGTTTCTCCACATTCTCGAGGGAGAAATACTCTTTACCTTGAACGACAATGAGGAATACAGGCTCCGCGCAGGAGATTCGTTTTTCTTTCACTCAAAAGAAAAGCACCGGTGGATCAATCCGGGAGAAAAAACTGCCCGCCTTATCTGGATTTATTCTCCCTTTCCATGAGGTTATGCTCAGTCTTCAGCCGAAGTATCGGTGCAATTTCGTGATTGCCTCCTGCAATACTTCCATCGAGGTCGCATAGGACAGGCGGATAAAGCCAGCTCCTGCCGGGCCGAAGGAACTGCCGGGAATGCATGAAATCTTGACCTCCTGAATCATGAGCTCGGTGAAGGCCCAATCATCCTTGTTGTGGGCAGATATATCGGCCATGACATAGAACGCACCCTGAGGCAGGGAGCACTTGAAGCCGGGAACTTTGTTGAGCTCAGACACGAAATAGTCTCGCCGGCGCTGGTATTCCAGTTTCATCGCGGTGGTAGCGTCCTGCGGTCCTGTGAGCGCAGCGGTATAGGCATGCTGGGCCAGAATGCTTGGACAGATGCTTATAAGAGACTGGAATTTGACAATCTCGTCAATGATATGCTGTGGTCCTGCCGCAAACCCTATGCGCCAGCCGCACATGGCATAGTCCTTGGATGCACTGCCGACTGTAATCACTTTGGTTGTGTCCTTTGCACAGCGTACCGTAGGAATATGAGGCTGATCAAAGATAATCTTGTCATAGGCTTCGTCGGACAGAATGACAAAGTTGTGCTTTTCAGCAAGATCGCAGAGCGTTTCGAGCTGATCCTTTGTCAGAATGCCCCCCGTGGGATTGTTCGGTGAATTGACAATGACCACCTTAGTTTTTGGGGTAATGAGCTTTTCGAACGCGGAGAAATCGATAGAAAATCCGCGTTCTGGCAGAAGTGGATACAGAACCGGCACTCCATCGGCATCCTTTATGATTCCGTCATAGGAAGGATAGCCGGGATTTGGGCGCATTACCTCATCCCCTGGGTTTACGAGGGCACGCAATGCGAGATGAAGGGCTCCGCTTGCGCCGTGGGTAATGACAATCTCGCGGTTCGGATCGTAGCGAATGCCGTAGTCCTGGAACAATCGGTCGGCAACCGCGTTTCTGGTTTGGGGAAGCCCGTTGGTCGGCGAATAGCCGATGAATCCCTTGGCCATGAATTCTTTGGCCTTTTCTAGAATGTAATCGGGGGTATTGAAGTCCGGCTGACCAACCTCCAGCCGGGTCAGACCTTCGGTACGTGAGGCGAGATCGAAAATTCTTCGAATTGGCGATGCCTGAATGTCTTGGGCTCTTCTGCTTACATCTATCATAGAAATCCTCCTTGCATAGAAATGTTTACCAAGCATAACAAAAGCAAATACAATGATAAGAAAACCTCGAAGAGTTGTCAATCCAGCGCATTGCCTCATCGAAAATCTAACCGAAACGATACCGATGCCTCATCATAAAATCTAACCCAAAGTACACTCCAGGCAATGGTCTCGAGGCATCATACTCAACCAGGGGCCTGACCCCGGTTATTATGGTTATTCCCTCGAGGCTTAGTTCGCTACGCTGTGCTGAACTTTCTTTTTGGTAATGATTGAAGTACAATAATGTAGGGATTAACGATGCCCATTCTGTTGCGGCGAAGGGTATCGTCCTTATTATTTTGAAAGGCAATACTTCAAAAAAGAAATAATTTTAAAGATTATTAAATTGGTAATATATAGGGAATACCACAATGGGCACAATCTATATCATTTCTGATCATGGCAAGCTGACGAAGCAGAATGATGCGCTTGTTTTTACTTCTCCGACAGGCGATGTGCGCAAGCTTTTTCTGCATAGGATGGATAGGATCATCATCTCTGGGAATGTCGAGATTACTGGCAGTGCTTTACGAATGCTCATGCATCACAGGATCGATACTATTTTTCTGAGCGCGAATGGTCGTTTTAATGGCAAGCTCCAGTTTGAGGAAGGAAAAAATGTTTTTCTCCGCAAGCGCCAGTATGATTCCCTGCGTGACCCTGATTTCTGTTTAGCAGTTGCGCGTTCGATTGCCACAGGCAAGCTGGCCAACCAGATTACTTACATGCAACGCATAAACAGAAAGAATGCATCGATGAATGTCGACCAGGTCATCGGGCAAGCAAAGCGGAACCTGGATACTTTATCTGTCGCGAATAGCGTCGATAGCATCCGCGGGCACGAAGGCATGGGATCAAAGCTGTACTTTTCAGTTTTTAGACTGAATCTTATTCCTGACTGGGCAGTATTCAAGGGAAGATCGATGAACCCACCGAAGGACAATGTCAACGCTGTCCTCAGCTTTCTTTATACGCTCCTGATGTACCGCGTGGATGCGTATATTGAAATGGAAGGCCTCGACCCATACGTCGGTTACCTGCACACATTGGAATTCGGCAAAAGGAGCCTTACCTTCGACCTCATGGAAGAATTCAGAGCGCCTGTATGTGACACACTGGCATGTGCTTTGTTCAACCTTGGTATTCTTACAGCAACAGATTTTGAAACTGTCGATTTCAGCAAAGAAAGCGATGACGCTCCTCTTCAGTATGATGAATCAGCCATAGCTGAAAACGACCGGATTGAAACGAGCGACTCAGTCAAAGGGGTCTTGCTCAGCAAGGAAGGCGCCCGTAAAGTTGCTCTTAAATTCGAAGAAAAAATGGATAGTGAGCTTTTCTACCCGCCTGAAAATACAAAGATTTCTTATCAACGCATAATTGCGGCTCAAGTTCATAGGTTCAGGATGTTGCTGGCAGGCGAAGAAATTGAATACAAGCCATTTATGATAAAATGATATGATATACCTTGTTGCCTATGATATTTCGAATCCCAAGAGGCTAAAGAAATTCGCTGCATATTGCGAGCGTTTCGGAATCCGTCTGCAAAAATCTGTATTCCAGCTGGATTGCTCAAAAGAAATAATCGAAAAATTCGTAACAGGTTTTCCTTCAATCATTAACAAGAAAGTCGATTCCATCGTTCTATATCCCCTATGTGAAGATTGTAGAAGGCTTTCGAGATTGCAAGGACCTAATGATCTCATCAATCCAGAAGAGGTAATCATACTATAAATGCATTGGCTTGTTATCTATGACATCACTGATCCCAAAAGGCTCAGGAAAACAGCAAAAATTCTTGAAGCGTATGGCAACCGTATACAGCGGTCCGTTTTCGAAATTGTCGCAGACAAATCAGTCCTCGACATGATTGAAAAGAGAATTGCCCTCATTATGGAAGATCCCGATTCTATTGCCTATATCCCGTTGTGCCAATATGATTATGCTTCAGTTGAACGGTTCGGCAAAAGACTATATGATACTTTCGACACCGAAAATTCAGACAAGACAATCATTCTTTGAAAGAATCGCGCAAACCCCTTGAGGTTTCCCAAATAGCTGCTTTTTGGGCAGGTTGGCGGATGAAAATATTCTTCTGTATGAATATAAATAATCCAATTCCGCATTACCTAGGCTTTGGCATATCCATGGATAGGAGACATAATTGCAAGGACATCAGCGGAAAGCATTTCTCAAGTTATTGCTTGGCAAAGGGATACAGAAAATGCGGTATTGAGATTTAGACCTGATAGAAGGGATTAAGACTCGTTTGGATATTCTCCAACTTCAACCTTCATATTCGTACGGTATTGAGATTTAGACCTGATAGAAGGGATTAAGACTCGAGGGCCGCAATGACTGCATTGAGCTTGTCCATGATACAGTATTGAGATTTAGACCTGATAGAAGGGATTAAGACACATGGTCCTTGCCGGAAATATCTTCCGGCTCTTCCTGCGTATTGAGATTTAGACCTGATAGAAGGGATTAAGACGCTTCTCTTTCTTGCATTTCGCACCTCCTTATTGGGGTATTGAGATTTAGACCTGATAGAAGGGATTAAGACCCCCAATTTCTGACCTGTACATTCGGCTCGACGCCGCGGAAAATGGTATTGAGATTTAGACCTGATAGAAGGGATTAAGACTGAAGTAGATTCGCGAATTTTTGTCTGTATGCCGTCTGTATTGAGATTTAGACCTGATAGAAGGGATTAAGACTCTTCCAGCCCAAGCTCAAGCAGAATCTCAAGCTGGCGTATTGAGATTTAGACCTGATAGAAGGGATTAAGACTCTCCCACTGTTGCAACTTTTGTACCCTCCACCTTTACCTGTATTGAGATTTAGACCTGATAGAAGGGATTAAGACCCCCATCCCAGATTGCCGCAAAGGTTTCCGGATATTTCCCGTATTGAGATTTAGACCTGATAGAAGGGATTAAGACCATATGATGGCATCTCGACAGTTTGTTTTGCAAGTGATTCGTATTGAGATTTAGACCTGATAGAAGGGATTAAGACCTTTCGGAACGCACACGGAAAAGGTTCCAGGATTTTGGAGTATTGAGATTTAGACCTGATAGAAGGGATTAAGACTTGATAGCTCCGGCCTTTGCTATCAACCACAAGAGCAAGCTCGTATTGAGATTTAGACCTGATAGAAGGGATTAAGACTTTCGGAACGCACACGGAAAAGGTTCCAGGATTTTGGAGTATTGAGATTTAGACCTGATAGAAGGGATTAAGACCTCCCCTTCGCCACTGAAGAAAAAATACTGCCTCTTTGGGTATTGAGATTTAGACCTGATAGAAGGGATTAAGACAAGCTCAGCATCACTACCTTTCGTCCGGCCAACCTCGTGTATTGAGATTTAGACCTGATAGAAGGGATTAAGACTCATTTCTTTGGGAATCCGTATGGATTCCGTTGCTTCTTGTATTGAGATTTAGACCTGATAGAAGGGATTAAGACATCCGTTGATATATCGCAATACCATAGTATTGCCTCCTTCGTATTGAGATTTAGACCTGATAGAAGGGATTAAGACCCGAATATCTGATCACCATATCTCCCTCCTCACTCGCCGTGTATTGAGATTTAGACCTGATAGAAGGGATTAAGACCATTTTCAGCGCGCGTCCATTTTGTCCATCCAGAACTATCGTATTGAGATTTAGACCTGATAGAAGGGATTAAGACCTGTAGCAAGTGCATCAGCAACTTGGTGGTACAGCCCAGCATGTATTGAGATTTAGACCTGATAGAAGGGATTAAGACCTGTCTTCAGGATTCTATACTTCATTCTACTACCTCCCGTATTGAGATTTAGACCTGATAGAAGGGATTAAGACTTGTAAAAGGCCAAGAACGGTTTTTTCGGCCGGCCTGCGGCGTATTGAGATTTAGACCTGATAGAAGGGATTAAGACCTTCATCATTGGAAACCATGATTTGTATGGGCATTCAAGTGTATTGAGATTTAGACCTGATAGAAGGGATTAAGACTCGATAAACTCTGGGGAAATATCATAGTATCTACGGTTGGTATTGAGATTTAGACCTGATAGAAGGGATTAAGACCCAAACACTTCACCGCAAAATTGCTTTGCGGCCACAGGTATTGAGATTTAGACCTGATAGAAGGGATTAAGACACATTCTTGTACTAATCTTAATCGACTGTAAAATTTTCTGTATTGAGATTTAGACCTGATAGAAGGGATTAAGACTTGAATTATAGCTTCAGCATTTGGGTTTTCTATATCCACTGAGTATTGAGATTTAGACCTGATAGAAGGGATTAAGACCTGAAGAGCTTGGCAATCTTAACCAGCCGCTCTTGGAAGTATTGAGATTTAGACCTGATAGAAGGGATTAAGACCGAAGAGCTCCGGCAGCATAATTGTCTGGCCACTGGCTATGTATTGAGATTTAGACCTGATAGAAGGGATTAAGACTCATGCCTCTCCTAGCCTTAATCCAAGGGGTCCGGGTAGTATTGAGATTTAGACCTGATAGAAGGGATTAAGACTCTTGTGATTATTCGGAACTTGTTTGAGGTCCTCCGATAGCGTATTGAGATTTAGACCTGATAGAAGGGATTAAGACTGTGCCGCCCCAATAGAACAATTCATCAAAGGCAGTTTCGTATTGAGATTTAGACCTGATAGAAGGGATTAAGACCTTTTGTTCATGCGGCGCACCTTCGCATTGTGGCGAGTGTATTGAGATTTAGACCTGATAGAAGGGATTAAGACCTGCCGATACAGTCGCGCAGATTAACAGGCGTATATTCTTTGTATTGAGATTTAGACCTGATAGAAGGGATTAAGACACCTCTCCCTCCCCGCTCAAAAAGTAGAACCGCTTTTGGGTATTGAGATTTAGACCTGATAGAAGGGATTAAGACAGTAGAGCAGCAGGAAAAGAGTATCGGCATAAACTTGATGAGTATTGAGATTTAGACCTGATAGAAGGGATTAAGACTAAACATATTCCTCCCCCATATCCCATGAATCAGGCAATTCAGTATTGAGATTTAGACCTGATAGAAGGGATTAAGACGTACCATGTGTTGGGCAGATCCGGCTCTCGGATTTTGTTTGTATTGAGATTTAGACCTGATAGAAGGGATTGAGACTCTTTGGCGTAGTTTGCAAAGTTGCCGTGAACAGTTTCGAGTATTGAGATTTAGACCTGATAGAAGGGATTAAGACAGGCCGGACTTAGCGATATAATGGCCAGCCCGCTCAATATGTATTGAGATTTAGACCTGATAGAAGGGATTAAGACAACACACACGCCAGGGTAAATCGTGCGCACTCCCTCACTGAGTATTGAGATTTAGACCTGATAGAAGGGATTAAGACTCTAGTGCCGCGATTGCCACTGTTAGTCTTTCTTCCATAGTATTGAGATTTAGACCTGATAGAAGGGATTAAGACAAAAGGCTAAAAAGGGCTTCTTTTCACTTTCTGAGGCTTGTGTATTGAGATTTAGACCTGATAGAAGGGATTAAGACCAAAGCATTGCGAGCATAAAGACAATCACGGCCTGGTATGTATTGAGATTTAGACCTGATAGAAGGGATTAAGACCTGCATCATTGCGCCAAATTCATCATCATTCTCTGGGTATTGAGATTTAGACCTGATAGAAGGGATTAAGACGGATGGCGAGCTTATCAATCTCAACCTTAACTTTGCGGTAGGGTATTGAGATTTAGACCTGATAGAAGGGATTAAGACCAACGTAAGTTGCAATCTCCCTGTCACTATATTTGTATTGAGATTTAGACCTGATAGAAGGGATTAAGACCTGGCTAAGATACTCTTCAATCTCTTCAATGCTTGAAAATTTGTATTGAGATTTAGACCTGATAGAAGGGATTAAGACAAAAGGCTAAAAAGGGCTTCTTTTCACTTTCTGAGGCTTTCGTATTGAGATTTAGACCTGATAGAAGGGATTAAGACCATTTTTTAGCATTGCAAGAATTTCTTTTTTGTATTTGTATTGAGATTTAGACCTGATAGAAGGGATTAAGACAAAAGCAAGGAAACTGATTGCAACTATTGCATAAAGGTATTGAGATTTAGACCTGATAGAAGGGATTAAGACTCAAACCCATTAAAAAATTTACCAAACTGAACATCCAGGTATTGAGATTTAGACCTGATAGAAGGGATTAAGACTTGGCTCACCTCCTTTCTCCATGTGTTTTATTAGCCACTCTGTATTGAGATTTAGACCTGATAGAAGGGATTAAGACCCCCGACCACCGTGTAACTTTGGGCTCGGACTTGCCGGGTATTGAGATTTAGACCTGATAGAAGGGATTAAGACTAAATGTTTATGGTAACATATCATGTATAGGAGGTGTTAGTATTGAGATTTAGACCTGATAGAAGGGATTAAGACCAACGTATCCAGCGATGCTGGATTGCGGCCTATATAGGGTATTGAGATTTAGACCTGATAGAAGGGATTAAGACAATAATCTCGGCTGAATACCGAGATATTCCCTGACGAGTATTGAGATTTAGACCTGATAGAAGGGATTAAGACCCTCGTGGAGCGCCATGCCGAAGCGCCATGTTGGCGCCCGGGTATTGAGATTTAGACCTGATAGAAGGGATTAAGACTGCGCCATGTAGCGCACGGGACGGACAAAGGCACCGTCCTGGTATTGAGATTTAGACCTGATAGAAGGGATTAAGACCGGAAATTGCTTCCGCCTCGATCTCAATTTTCATTTTCTTTGTATTGAGATTTAGACCTGATAGAAGGGATTAAGACTCGATAGTAACAGGATTGCGCATATGCGCAACGAAAGTATTAGTATTGAGATTTAGACCTGATAGAAGGGATTAAGACTCGATAGTAACAGGATTGCGCATATGCGCAACGAAAGTATTAGTATTGAGATTTAGACCTGATAGAAGGGATTAAGACCCATATTGTGCCTCCTTTATCCGTAAATATGGAATTTAGTATTGAGATTTAGACCTGATAGAAGGGATTAAGACTGATAACTTCCTCTTGCCAGTCTGGATTTTCTTTTCTTACAGTATTGAGATTTAGACCTGATAGAAGGGATTAAGACACGTTTTCTGTATCCGCAATACTTGTCCAGTTGGTGTAATGGTATTGAGATTTAGACCTGATAGAAGGGATTAAGACACTCATGCTTCTACAGTTTCTTTGTAGAGTTCATCCTCGTGTATTGAGATTTAGACCTGATAGAAGGGATTAAGACCCGCGTACTGCGACCAAACCTGACTCCCACGCACTGTGTATTGAGATTTAGACCTGATAGAAGGGATTAAGACTCATCTCCCTGATAGCTGAGTCTTAGACTCCCGAGAAAGGGCAAGTATTGAGATTTAGACCTGATAGAAGGGATTAAGACTAAGAAATAACACACCTAATCTCGCGTTGTACAGTGCGTAGTACAATAAAGTCAACAAAAAGCAAACGTAAAGCTATACGAGTAAAACAAATAGCAAAATACTAACTGTACAATAATCTTTGCAAAGATGCGGTATAATGAACGCACGACGATGCACCCTAAAGAATGCCAAAGGCGGAACCTTTACCTACCTCCAGCTTGTCCACAACTACCGCGTCAAGGGTACAGGCAATACTAAAACCAATGTTCTTATGAAACTGGGCAGGGAGGACCAAATCGAGCCTTCTTATATAAAGTCCATCATCACGGCATTAACATCAGCTTTTGGCGAATCGCTTTCTGAAACCGTGATGGGATTCGAGTTCCATGCAAGCAGGGAGCTTGGGGGGCCTTGGCTTCTTGACGCCCTCTGGAATCGACTGGGTATCGGGAAAGCAATCAAGGAACTTGTCAAGGATCGTCAGTTCGGTATACCTGTCGAACGGCTGCTTTTCGCCATGGTCGCCGGCAGAATCCTCGCTCCCGGCT
>Ga0078972_1007204_pt1 | contig 25081 bp, 26 predicted proteins | sample YelNatPaOPGAMG01_FD_67568 | JGI IMG/M metagenome (GOLD analysis project Ga0078972, IMG submission 67568) | Hot spring thermophilic microbial communities from Obsidian Pool, Yellowstone National Park, USA - OP-RAMG-01 (SPADES assembly) (version 2) | ecosystem: Environmental > Aquatic > Thermal...
ACTCGTGCGCCGCTACGGCCTGGACCGGCTCTTGCCCGTCACCAACGTCGCCTACGTCGCCGGTGGCCACACGTCAACGGGCACGGAAAGCCAGCCACTGGACGAAAGCGAGTTGGTCCGCGTTGCCCGGGCCAATGCCGGGTCGGTCGCCGCTTTTGCCGTCAGCGGCTTCTTCAGCGTGCGCAACCCCGAACACGAGTTGCGCGCCCGCGACATCATCGCCAAGCTCACCGGCCTCCCCGTCACCTGCGGCCACGAGTTAGCCAACGAGTTGGACTCGGTGCTGCGCGCTGCCACCTGCGCCCTGAACGCGAGCCTGGTGCCGCTCCTGCGCGACCTTATGCTCTCGGTGCAGCGGGCCTTGGCGGCGCTTGGCATCGAGGCGCCGCTCATGGTCGTGCGCGGCGATGGTTCGCTCATGCGCGTGGAGATGGCCCTGGAGCGGCCGGTCGAAACCATTCTGAGTGGCCCTGCCGCGAGCGTGGTCGGCGCCCAGGCGCTCACCGGCCTGCGAGACATGCTCGCCTGCGACATCGGCGGCACCACAACTGACCTGGCCCTGGTCCGGGACGGCTTGCCCGGCCTCAATGACAAGGGGGCGACCGTTGGGCGCTGGCGCACACTCGTGAAGGCCGTGCAGACTGTGAGCCGCGGCCTTGGCGGCGATAGCCAGGTGAGCCTGGACAGAAGCACAGGGCGCCTGTCCGTCGGGCCACGCCGGGCGATGCCACTTTGCTTTCTTGCCAGCCGCCATCCTGAGGTCGGCCACGACCTGGAGCGTATGCTCTCAGCGCCGGCGCAGTACGAGCCGTCGGACCTGGCCTTCTTCGCCATCTCCCGACCGCCCGCTCAAGGGTCTGCATATAGCGACGTAGAGAGGCGCATCCTGGCGGCGCTTGCAGCACGGCCGCAACCGCTCTGGCGCTTGATCAAGGGCGACCCCTGGATAGGGCTCTATCTCTCACACCCGAACCTGCTCGAGCGCAGTGGCGTCATCATTCGCAGCACCTTCACACCGACTGACGCCCTGCACGTCCTTGGTACCTTCGTAGCCTGGGACAGGCAGGCAGCCCTCGATGGCGCCCGCCTGCTCGGGCTATGGCTAGGCAAGAGCGCGGAGGAGGCCGCCAGTATGGTGACCGCCGAGGTGCAGCGGCAGTTACTACGCTCCTTTGCCACCATGCTCAGCGGCGGCAAGACGGCGGTGAACGAAGGCAGCCCGGACGACGTCCTGCTCGATCTGGCGCTCAATGGTCATGATGATGCCTGCGACCTCGAGGTGACCCTGCGGTCACGCCTGCCGATCGTGGGCCTCGGCGCTCCTGCGGGTCACTTCGTCATGCCGGTGGCCTCGCTGCTGAGTGCGCCGGCCGAGCTTCCCGCTCACCACGGGGTGGCCAATGCCGTGGGCGCCATCAGCGGCTCGGTGGTCGTGCGCGAGACGCTGGAGTTGCAGGGGCTCTACGAGGCCAGTGGGCTGGTGGGCTATATGCTCACCGGGCCATTCCCGGCACAGCGCTTCGCTGAAAAGGAACCGGCCCTGGCCGAGGCCATCGCCAGGGCGACTGACCTTGCCAGGCGGCACGCCCAGGCCGCCGGCGCTGCCCAGGTGGAGGTCAAGCTGGCCATCGAGGAACAGGAGGGCACGCCTTCGCTCAGTGCCAGCGAGAAACTGTACCTGGGCACGCGGATAGTGGCCACAGCCGTTGGCCGGCCGCAGTTTGCCGCCAGCGCCGTTCCAGTGGCCCATTTGGAGCAGCCATGTTGACACTCAAGGAGGCCCTGTTGAGCGAGAATGGGACATTGCTTCGGCTGGAGGGAGTGCACCTCGAGCGTCAGGGCGTCGAGATTCTGCACGGCGTTGACCTGGAGGTGATGCAGGGAGAGATACACTGCCTGCTGGGCCGCAACGGCTCGGGCAAGTCCACCCTGGCCTACATGCTCATGGGCAGCGCCGGCTACCTGCCCACGCGCGGCAGCATCACGTTCGCCGGCCAGGACATAACGCGGGCCAGCATGACGGAGCGCGCCAAGCTGGGCCTCACCCTGGCCTGGCAGGAGCCGGCTCGCTTTGAGGGCCTGAGCGTGAAGGACTATCTCAAGCTGGGCATGCGCGAGCCGTCGGATGACCTTGCCAGCGAGGCATTGCGCATGGTCTCACTGGACCCGGCGCTTTACCTGCGTCGCAACGTGGATAGCAGCCTCTCCGGCGGCGAGCGCAAGCGCATTGAACTCGCCGCCGTCTACGCCATGCAGCCACGCCTGGCCATCCTGGATGAACCCGACTCGGGCGTGGACGTGCTTTCTCTCAACGGCATCGGCGAGCTTCTCCTCGAAATGCGCGATAAGGGCGCGACGCTCCTGCTGATCACCCACCGCGACGAAATGGTTGACATCGCTGACCGCGCCTCGCTCATTTGCGCCGGCGAGATCCAGCGCACCGACTCCCCAGAAGAGGTGCGTCGCCGCTACAGCGAACGCTGCGAGATCTGCGACAGCGCACCACGAGTGGAGGAGCCGGCCGACTATGAAAACCTCTGATACGCCGCAGTTCACCATTGCCGACGAGTTCAAGGCGATCGTCGCCAGTTACGAGCGCGCTGGCGGCGAGGGCAGGCATCTGCTCTCGCCCCGCTTCGCCAGCCTGGTCATATCCGGCAACCGTGTCCTCGCCACGCATGAACTGCCCGGCGTGGAGATGGTCTCCGAGCCGCTGCCGGACGGCGTGGCCGCGCATGTGCGGATCGCCCCGGGAACGAAGGTGCCTCTTCCCGTCCATCTCTGTTTCGGCGTCCTGCCGGAGAGCGGGGTGCAGCATATCGTGCCCACGTTTGACATTGGCGAGGGAGCGAGCGTCGAGTTCCTGGCTCACTGCACCTTTCCGAACTCGGTGGACGTGACCCACATCATGGAGGCCGAGATCCACGTCCACGCCGGCGCTCGCATGAAGTACAGCGAAACGCACTTCCATGGCGAGAAGTCCGGCGCCCGTGTCATTCCTCGGGGGCACATCGTGGTGGACGAGGGCGGCACCTATGTCTCCGAGTTCGCGCTCAGCCAGGGCCGCGTCGGCACTCTGGAGTTCGACTATACGGTGGATGTGGGCGCTGAAGGCCGGGCCGAGTTGCTGGTGCGCGCCTATGGTTTCGGCGACGACCGCCTCCGCGTGGTGGAGACGATCCGGCTGAACGGCGACGGCGCACGCGGTCTGGCCAAGTCCCGTATCGCCGTGCGTCAGAACGCCACCAGCGAAGTGATCGGCACCACCGAGGGCAACGCTCCCCACAGTCGTGGCCACGTGGATTGCGTGGAGATCGTGCGCGACCATGCCATAGCCAGCGCCACGCCCGTGGTGCGCGTCACCGACGAGAGCGCTTATGTCACCCACGAGGCAGCTATCGGGACGGTGAACAAGAAAGAGCTTGAGACGCTGATGGCGCGCGGCCTGGATGAAGAGCGCGCCGTGGACGTGATCGTCGGGGCGATGCTGCGCGGCTAGGCCTTTGCCAGTCACGGCAAGCGCCGGTTCGGCTCTTGCCACGCCAGGGCGACGTAGGCTGTCTCCTCGCCCTTCGCGCCACGATGCCGAGCGCGGGGGATGCCTTACGCGAGCAACCCCTGTACGAAGGTGAACAGGCTGTAGACACCGGCGCCCAGGAAGAAGGCGCCGGTGATATCCCTGACGACCGCCTCGACCTGTTCCAGCCGTTTGACGGCGCTCGCGATGCCTTTGAGCCCCAACGCCAGAGGCACCCCCAGGGCGAGCACGGGCATGCCCGTCCCGAGTCCGAACACTAATGGCAGCCCTACCCCACCCGCAGAGCCAAGGGCCAACGGCATCAGCGCCCCAAAGAAAAGGGCAGCGCTGTAAGGGCAGAACGCCAGCGCCAACACCAGACCGAGGAGAAAGGCTCCCAGCGCTTTGCCAGCAAGGCCGGTGCCGCTCAGCACTCGTTCCTGCAGCCCCGCCAGGAAACCGCCACCAGCGCCAAGGTTCAGATGAATGACATCGAGCAGGACCAGACCGGCCAGAATCAGCAGCGGGCCGAGGACAGCGCTCCCCACATCCTGCAGCCCACGCGCCAAACGCCCAACCTCGACGCCAGCGACTGCCAGCAGGAAACCAAGCACGCCATAGGCTATCGCCCTCCCGGCAGTGTAGAGCACACCCGTCGCCAGTACCGCCCGCCGGTCCCCGAACTGCCTTGCCGTGTAGCTGAGCGCGGTAAGGTTTGTGGCCAAAGGGCACGGCCCGACGGAGGCCAGCACGCCAATGAGGAAGGCGGCCAGAATTGGCAGATGCGCTTCAGCAATGGCGGCCTCGATCCACGCTCCCAGGCTCACGATTGCAACCCGGCGGCAGCATCAATGCGCGCCCTCAGAGTGGCGATGAACTGCGGCTCGTCGTCTACCAGAAGGTAAGCATCGCTCATCGGCCAGACGTACTTCCGCCCGCCCTTCTCGATGCCTATGTAGAGCGATGACCCCCAGGCACCGTATTCGTCAACGATTGCCTTGTTCTTCGCTTCTTCGTAGTTGAGCACAGCCAATTCAAGGTAGCCGCTGTTGATAGCATCCGTGAAATAGGTGCTCACCGTCTTGCGCGTCAGGCGCTCGAGCGACCGGCAACTCCAACAGCGATGGTTGGCATAGAAGTAGACAACCTGGACGTGCTCCGGCTTGCCCGCCGGCATCTCCCCCAGTTGGCTGATGCGCTGCGCCGCCGAGCGCTGCTGCGCCGCAACGGCAATCGTCGCCGCTACATCCCCGCTGGGCCTGGCTGGCGCCGCCGCGAAAGCAACGGCGGCCACACCTCCCACCAGCACCAGTGCTGCCGCCAGAAGCAGCGCCGGCGAACGCTTCGCCCCGGCCACCTTCCCGGAATCGGCCGCCACACCCTTCTCCTTCGCTGGCAACGCTTCCTCCTTCGCTCACCAATCGCGCCCATCAAAAGCAACACTGAGCCACAACCAGGGCAATGAAAAGCCCGCGCCCTGGCGGGTACCCGCTGAGCACCCTTGGGCGGGGACGAGATAACACCGACGGACGCAGTTCCCCGCGGATCTGGCCGAGGACGTCCATTTCTGCTCGGCGCTGATCCGCGTTCTCTTGCCTGGCCGACGGGGACGCATGCCGGGCAGCCCTTCCCGCGTCCCCCCCGCCGGACGTCGCCCCCGCCAGAGCCTGGCCCAGGCCCGCCGATCCAGGTCCTTCAACCGCCATCCAGCGACTTGTGCGCCGCTGGTTTGATGTACTTCTCCATGAACTCGAGCGCCGCCTTCTCGTCCCTATCCAGCAGTACGCGCTGCAGTTCCTGCACCTCGCGCTCATCGAGGGGGACCACGATCGCTTTTCGCATGCTCGCTCTTCCTCGTTCAGCCGTGAGCCTTCCGCTGCAGGCAGGCCGGTTCTCTCTGCCTCAGGGCAGCAGGGCCGGCAGGCGCTCCAACATGGCCTGGTTCAGGCGATAACTAATCCGTTGGCCCTGCCTCTCAGCCACGACGAGGCCCGCTTCCCGTAGCACCTTGAGATGATGCGAGACGGTGGGCTGGCTCAGGCCGCAGCAGGCCACGAAATCACAGGCGCATACCTCGCCCCGTTCGCGCAGGTGCCGGAGAATTGCCAGGCGCGCCCCGTCTCCCAGCGCCCGGAACAGCCTGGCAGCTTCCTCGACCTCTGCCGACCGGTGCTGGCATTCCGGTCGTAGCGCTGCAAGACCCGGTTTCACGCCCTCGGCTTGAAGCATCGCTCCAACCTCACCGCCCAGGATAACACATGTATTGACCGGCATCAATATGGAGACGCAAACAAGGCGGGGTGAGAAGGACATGTCCGAGCGGCGTTGCCCTGGCGCCGGGGCAGGCGGAGCAGAAACGACTGTCGCCGGAAGCGCTACCCCGCCGCCTGCCGGCGCACGTGCCAGATGCGCTGCAAGGCGGTGATGTTGGTGAAAATGGCCAGGACCCAGAAGGTGATCAGGGGAAAGCCCAGCGCAAGGCCCAGAGCGAGGACGATCATGCGTTCGGCGCGCGTGAACCAACCCACCTTGCAGTCTATGCTCAGCCCCTCGGCGCGGGCGCGAGTGTAGGAAACGGCCTCGCTGCCAAACAGGGCTACACAAGCGAGCAAGACCTCGGCGTTGGCGTGCAGGCCCAGGAAATGCCAGATGAGGCCGATGAACAGCGCCGCTTCCGAGTAGCGGTCGAGGGTGGAATCGAGAAAGGCCCCGAATTTGCTCACCTTGCCGGTGTAGCGCGCCAGGGCGCCATCCAGGCCGTCGAACAGGCTGACGAGGATGATGAGCACGCCGCCCCAGCGCAAATGCCCCGTCGCCAGCACTATGGCCACGCCCAGGTTCAGGGCGAAACCGAGGAGGCTGAGCGCGTTCGGCGTGATGCCAGTACGCGCCAGCCAGGCCGACACCGTGCGCAGCACCGGCTGGGAGAGGCGACGCAGGTAGTCCGACAGCATGCGCTTTCACTCCAAGAAAGATGGCCCGCGGGCGGGGAGGCGCTGGCTCCGGTCGTCAGCGCCCGCCGACCGACCAGCGTTCGCCGATGGCGAGCTTGCGTTCGATCAGTTCGCCGTAGTAGTCGAGCAGGTCGGCAGCCACATGCTGCCAGGAGAAATCCGCCGCCCGGCGCCTGCCGGCCTCGCCCATCGCCGCCCGTGCCGCTGGGTCGCGCACCAACCGGATAAGGGCCTCAGCCAGGGCAGGCGAGTCCTCCGGCGGGACGAGCAACCCCTGCTTACCGGCCTGCAACACGAAGCGGTAGCCAGGAATGTCGGACGCGACCACGGGTTTGCCGGCGGCCATGGCCTCAATGAGCACGTAACCGAAGGACTCGTAGCCCGTCGAGGGGGCGCAGCAGATGTCAGCCGTATGGTAGTAGCGGCGCAGGTCCTTCAGCGATACGTAGCCGATGAAATGCACATCCGGCAGGCGGCGTGTCCGCGTGAACTCCTGGAAAGGCGCTGCTTCCTCGGGCTGAAAGCCGCCGACAACAAGCAGCCGCACTTCCGGGCAGGCCCGCTTCACCTCCTCGTATGCCTCCAGCAGGTACTTGAAGCCCTTGCGCTTGTCCAGCCGGCCGACGAACAGGATGTTCGGCCGCCCATCGTCGAACTGTGGCCATGGCGGCTGCGGTGCGGCGAAGAACGGGTAGTCAATACCGTTCGGGATGACCCTGTACTCACCCGGGAAGAAACGCGAGATATACTCGCGCGCCTCCTCACTGACAGCGATGCGGCCATCCAGCCGGTCCATGAGCGGCCTGAAAGCGATCGCCGCCTGGTAAAGGCTGAAACTGGAGTCGCGATAGGCGTGAAAGGTGCCTACATTGACCGATCGAGATTGCAGCAGCGTCCAGAAGGGTATGGTGGGCGTCAGCGGCTCATGCAGGTGGATGACCTCGAAGTTCTCCCGGCGCAGGATCGCACCGATGCGCCCATAAGCTCTGGGCGAGAAGCTGATGTAGGAGGTGCTGCCACTGTAGCGGATCGGGATCGTGCTCGCCGAGGCATTGATGAGCAGTTCAGGCGGGTTCTCCGTGTCTGAACAGGCGGCGATGACCCGCACTTCCAGGCCCAACTCACGGTAGGTGTGCGCCAGGCTGGAGATGTGCCGGTTCACCCCGCCCTCGTAGGCGTAGTCATACGGCGCCACCAGGGCGATCTTGCGGGCGCGCATCATACCCGAACCCCGAAGCGATGGCCGATCGGTCGCTTCCACCCTATTAGCATAGGGGGTCAAGCCGGCTCCACCGCTGAGTTGAGATGACGGCGAGCATAGCCTCCCAAGCAGAAGCTGTCAAACCGCCTCGCCCTCGTCTCCGGCGGCGCCTGCAGCCTCATCCGGTCCGGCCAGGTGCTCCTCGGCCTGGCGCAGCAGTGACTTTGCGTCCTTATCCTCTGGGTCCGCCGCGAGCGCCAGGCGAAAACAGCGTGCCGCCTCCTTCCACTCGCCCCGGTCTCGGAAAATCAGGCCGAGGTTGTAAGCCGCATGCGGCGCCCTGGAATTGATGGCGAGGGCGCGCTCGAACGCCGCGATGGCGCGCAACTCGTCCTCGGGCTGGCGCTCAGCGGGCAGGCGCAGCAGGGCCGCACCAAGGTTAGCCCAGATCATCTCCTCGTCGGGGGCCACTTCCGTGGCCCGCGTCAGCACTGCCACCGCCTCTTCATGCCGGCCCAGGAGCACATAGGTGCCGCCCAGGTTCAGCAGGACGTTAGGCTCGTCCGGGTCCAGCTCGATGGCCCGGCGCAGCAAGGGCAGGGCCTTCTCTGGCTTGCCCTGGCGCAGGTAAGCCGCCGCCTCGTTGCTGAGTTCAAGCGCCTGGCGGCGTTCTTGCCGCCCGTGGTTGTTGCCAACGCTCATATCCTCTCCTGCCTTCTCGGCGCCGCTGCTCAGGGGCGTGGCGGAAAACTGGCAATCACGCGCATGCCGGCGGCGCTGCGGTAGCCCTCGTGGCGCGACGAAGCGGGGACGAAGAAGGTGTCGCCCTGCGCCAATTCGAGCCGCCCGGAAGCATGGATGATCTCGCCGTCCCCCTGCACCACTATGCCAGAATAGGCCCGGCCGCGGAAGGGATCCGGCGTATCGCCCTGAACCAAGAGCTCGCTGGCGGCGAAACAATCCGTGTCCTCAGGCGCGATCAGGGCAGTGTCATGCTCGCCCACCCCGGCCCGCCTAGCAAGGCGGGCGCTCTCCACGGCCTCCTGGCCGACTGGGCCGGCGTAATCGAACACATCCAGCGCCAGGTCCATGCCCAGGCCGAGGAAGGCTAGCTTCTCGCTCAGCTGCACATCGCCGCACTGCAGTTCGGCGCTCACCGTCCAATCCGTCGGCTCCTGCACTTCGACCATGAACACACCGGGGCCGATGGCGTGAGGCATACCGGCGCGGATGATAAACATGTCCCCCGGCTTCACCGGCACCTTATTGAGCGCCTGCTCCATCCCGGGCGAGTCCTGCCTTCGCACCAGGTCCAGCATCGTGTCCTTGCTGAGCCGCTGGCCGAAGCCCATCAGGATGTAGGGCGCCATGCCGTTTATCATGCGCGTGGCAAGCACAATCCAGGATTCCGTCTTGCCAAAGCGATCATTGAGGTGACGGCGGGAGAATGCGCGGGTTGGGTGTGCCTGGATGGGCAGCCGCTCGCACGAGTCTAGCAGCTTCACCAGCAGCGCCAGCCTGCTGCCGAAGCTCGCTGCGTGCTCCTGCCCCAGGAAGGCGGCGGGGGCCGCCTGCAGCAGGTCGCGCAAGGGCACGCTATCGCCTTCCTCCAGCACGACGCGGCTCAGGCCTTCCGCCAGGTGCTCGCGGCCCTCGTTGATCGCCAGCGTATCGGAAGCGGCCCAATCCTCCGGCAGGTGCCCATCCTCAGGGCAGGGCGAGCGCCTCAGTTCGTCAATCAGGTAGCCGCCACGATAGACACGCCAGACGCGGTTGTAGGCCAGCTTGAGTGGCCGGCGCGCCAATTCCTCCGCCAGTCCGGGGTTGATGGGCATCATATCTGGCCCACCTCCAATTGGGGTAGCAAGCCCGCCGGCGAAGCGGCAGGCGTTAGGTGCCAGGCATTATAGGCGAGGCGGCCAAGACGGGAAAGTGCCCTTGTCGCCAGTCAGGCGTTAGAATTGCCACCTGGCGCCGGCGACGCCGGTTCGGCAGCGCGGCGCTGCCAGTTCCGCCTGGGGTGATGCTCTTGGCCTCTTTCGCCCTGTTCCTTGTCCTACTCTCAGCCGTGATCCATGCCTCCTGGAACATCATGGCGCGCAGTAGCCATTCGGAGACGCGCTTCATCCGCCAGATGCTGCCCTTCGTCGCCATCGTGGGCTTCATCCCGGCCGTTGCCGGTCAGGCGCTGGCGCACACCATGAGCGAGCGCACCTGGTTGTACGTGGCCGGCTCAGGTCTGTGCTGTGCCGTCTACTTCCACGCCCTGGGCAAAGCCTATGAGAGCGCCGATTTCACCACCGTGTACCCGGTATCGCGCTCTCTGCCGGTGCTCATGGTGGCCGTGGGCGATTCGCTACAGGGGCATAAGCCGACCCTGCCGGGCTGGGTGGGGATGGCGTTGGTCGTCATCGGCTGCATGCTGGCGCCGCTGCTCTCGCTGCGATCATTCGCACTCTCGCACTACATCAATCGCGCCAGCCTCTGGATGTTGCTGACGGCGTTCGGCACCGTCGGCTACACGCTCTTCGACAAGCGCTCCTCCGAGATACTCAAGCCCGGTCCGGTTTCCGCCGCCGTCTACTGTTACTTCTTCTACTTCTTCACCTTCATCGCTTACTGGCTGATAGACCGCCTGCGCACGGGGCCCGGCCAGCCGGCCCTCGCCTACTTTCCCGTCGGCAAAGGCGCCCAGGCCTGGATGCCGGCCGCTGCCGGCAGCATGAGCGCCGGTGCCTACTTCCTGGTGCTCTGGGCGATGCAACTCGTCGCCCAGGCGAGCTACATCGTCGCCTTTCGCCAGGCGAGCCTGATCATTGCCGTGCTCATGGCCTTCGCCCTCTACCGCGAGGAGCGGCATGGCCTGCGCCTCGTTGCCGTGCTCGTGATCACGACGGGCCTGGTGCTGATAAAGCTCCTGGGGTGACCAGGCGGGCGCGACCACCAGCATTTCCGTTGCCGCGCTCGCCCTCTTTAGCGTATACTTGGCTAGACTGGCGCTTAAATCAGGACTCGCCCTTGACTGCGCCTGCAAACCCAGGAGTTACACATGAACTGCCCCAATTGCGGCCGCTCGAACCCGGATGACCGCGACGTGTGCTATAACTGCGACCAGCCCCTGCCGCGCCGCAAGGAAGCGCCCAAGCGCAATAACCAGACCGGCCGCATGGGCGCCATGACCTGGGTGGTCCTGGTCGTGCTGGGAGTGCTCTTCTTCCTCCAGTCATGCATGCATCGCCCGGCGACCATCCCGCCAGCCTCGTCCGTATCGCCGGGCATAATCCAGGTCGGGCACGGGCAGTACCCGCTCACCTGAGGCCTAGAAGGCCCGCTTCAGCAACTCAACCACGTCCGCCTCGCTTAGCGGCCGCGCGTTGTGCTTGAGGCTGGCCGACATGGACTCGTGGGCCACCGCCTCGTAATCTATCCGCTCTACCCCGGCCTGGCTGAGCCGCTCCGGTATGCCGATGTCGCGCATCAGGCGACGGACGCGCCCAATGGCGGCCCAGGCAGCGTCGCTCTCGCTCAGCCCGGCTACCTCCAGGCCAAGCAGCGCTGCCACTTCGGCGTAGCGCCCGGCGCACACCGGCAGGTTGTATTCCATCACGTAAGGCAAGAGCAGGCCGCAGATGAGGCCGTGCGGAAGCTGGTAGCGGCAACCCAGAGGATGGGCCATGCCGTGCACTGCGCCGAGGCGCGCGTTGGTGAGCGCCATGCCAGCCATCAGGCTGCCGTAGGCCAGGTCCCGCCGTGCCGCAAGGTCGGCGCCGTTCTGGTAGGCTGGGAGCAGGGAGCGGCCAATCAGGCGGATGGCATCGCGGCAGAGGGCATCGGTCACCGGCATGGCCGCGATCGAGGTGAACGGCTCGATCGCCTGGACAAGGGCATCGGCGCCGCTCTGGGCCGTCACCCGTGGCGGCGCGCTGAGCGTCAGCAGCGGGTCCACGATGGCATAGCGGGCGAACCAGTCCTCGCCGCGGATGCTCTTCTTCAGGCAGGTCTGCTCATCTATGAGCACGGCGTTCATCGTCACCTCGGCGCCCGTCCCGCTCGTGGTGGGCACACCTATCCAGGGCAGGGCCGGCCCGTCGAGGCCCCGGCCGGCGAAGTACTCGCGGGGCTCGCCCTGGAGCGGCGCCAGGCCGGCGGTCGCTTTGGCAACGTCAATGGCGCTGCCGCCACCCAGGCCGACAAGCACCTGCGCCCCCCAGGCACGCGCCTGCTCAACCTCAGCCGCAACCAGCGCCAGCGTGGGCTCGCCGGACACGGTGTCGCGGACCAGCACTTCCTCGCCAGCTTGCTCCAGGCTGGCGAGCGCCTTCTCTAGCGCCCCAGAGCGCCTGGCCGAGCTGCCGCATATCAGCATCACCTTGCGCCCCAGGCTCGCCGAGGCCTTGCCCAACTGGGAGAGGCAACCGTCCCCACTGACTATACGAACCGGAAGGTAAAACTCCGCCATCATTCCTCCAAAGGGCACTGAATCAGGCAAGCCAGCAACTCACACGCCGACGCCGCCTGGCATGCAGATGATCTCCAGGATGCTCAGGTCGAAGAAGTGCATGACGTTCACCGGACGAAGGATGACGGCAGTGTCTGCGCCGCGGCCCGTGCCGCCGATGGCCAGGGTCGGCTCGCCTACCGTCGCCAGGCCAGCATCGGCGGCCATCAGGCTGATCTCCACCGCCACCTTCAGGCCCTGGCCGAAGAGGCGCAGGGTATGGGCAATGATCTCGTCCACCTCATATGTCCCCAGCCTGACGCGCACCGCCCTGCCGACACCGCCCAGAGCATGCTGGCAAACGAGCAGTTGAGCGCCCGCCGCGCGGATCGCCTCCATGGTCTCGGCCGGCATCTCCTGCGTGTTGGCCTGACGGAAACCGTGAGAGTGAGCCACGACCACGACCTGCTGGCCCTTGAACAACCGCGCCGCTGCCAGGCCCGTCTCGCCAGTTGTGCTCGCCACCAAGATAGTGCGCAGCCCCAGGGCATCGGCTCGCTGCTTGGCCAGCGCCAGCGTCTTCTCCGTATTGTTCGGCCCAGCGCTGCTGAAATAGGTGATCTCGCGTTTGTTGCTGCTCATCTGTCGCTCTCCTCGGCTGCAGATTGTAGGCCGCCTGGCCCAGGCTCTCAACCTGCCGCCTTCGTTCACGTCGTTCTCGGGGCACTCCAAACCATGAACAGCGGCCGGGGCGCCCCAGAACGCCCGTCAAGTGATGCCACTACTCCATACTGGCTTGATTATGTGGGCAGGGTGTGCCCTCGGTTACGGCGCAGTATAGCCCCTTCCGGGCCGCGTCAGGCCCGAGAACAACGGGCACGCGTCAGCTCCACTGGCCCAGCCCCCCACGCTGCGTCGTAGATACGCCCGGAACAGGGCATGTCAATACTTATGTCAATGCCTGGCTATCGGGTAAGCTGCCAGTATCCCTTGCCAGCGTTGCTGGCCAACTGGCTCGGCCTTGTGTTATTCTCAGGCTGACATGGTGCAGACGGCGGACAACAAGGCAAGACGGGACAAATTGGCGGCTCTGCTCGAGCTGGCATCGCGCAGCAGCCAGGCTCTCATCGTCACCCACAACGACCCGGACCCGGACGCCTTTGGCGCCGCCGCCGGCCTGGCAGAACTCTTCCGCCGCCGCCTTCAACTCCGATCTGCCATTGCCTACTCCGGCATCATCGGCCGTGCTGAGAACAAGGCCATGGTGCGCGAGCTGGGCATTGATGCCAGGCCGCTCTCCTGCATTTCCTTCGCCGACTATGGCTTGCTCGTCCTCGTAGATTCGCAACCTGGAGCAGGCAACCAGCCGCTCGGGCACACGCGTTTGCCTGATGCTGTCATAGATCATCACCCTTTGCGCACGGAGACGCTCAACGTCCCTTTCTGGGACGTGCGCAACGACTGCTCCGCCACCTCCACCATCGTCACTGGCTACCTGCGCCTGGCCAGGCTCTCGCCCAGCCGCGCCACCGCCACCGCCCTCTTCTACGGCATCAAGACCGACAGCCTCGGCCTGGCCCGGTCCTCGCATGACGAAGACACCCAGGCCTACGTCTACCTGCAGCATCGCCTCGACCGCGAGGCCCTCACCCGCATCGAGAACGCCAGCGTCTCCCCGGACTACTTCCAGGCCCTGGACCGCGCCCTGCACCAAACCACCGCTTATGACGGCCTGGTGGTCGCCAGGATCGGCGACATGCAGTATCCGGACATGGCCGCCGAGGTGGCCGATTTCCTGCGCCGGCTCCAGGGCGCCAGGGTGATCGTTGCCCTGGGCCGCTTCCATGGCGATGTGGTCATCTCCGTCCGTTCGCCAGACAGCGGCGCCGCGCTCGACGAACTGGTGGAGAAGGTGATCCGCAGCGACGGCACCGCTGGCGGTCACGGCTACATGGCCGCCGGTCGCGTACCGGCGTCACTGGCCGGAAGCGCCGCTGCGACGGAGGACGAGATTGTCCGCCGCTTCAGCCGCGCCCTCGGGCAGGATCGCTACACTCCCAGGCCCCTGATCAGCTAGGCGCCCCGCCCGCCTGCTCTTGCGGCCAGGTGCGATGAAGCACCATGGCGCATACACCCCAGACGGCCTCGATCCCGTGCTCCTCGCAGAAGGCGATCGCCGCCGGCGATTCCGCCCCAGGCTGCATCCATACCCGCTTGATGCCCAGTTCTTCGCACTGGCGAACGATCTCCTCGCTCACCTTCGGCGGGACGACCAGGTCAACTACCTCCGGCAGCACCGGCAGGTCCGCCAGCGTCGGGTAGGTGCGCTGCCCGAGCACCGTATCTCCCCGCTTATTGACCCCGTACACCTCGTAGCCTGCCTGGAGCAGTGTCGCGAATATCTTGTAGCCGAACTTGGCGGGGTCGCTGCTGACGCCGACCACGGCCCAGCGCCGCCTGCCGACGAAGTCAGCTATTCGTTCCTCCACAGTGCTCATCTACAACTCCTCACCCCACGATCTGTGTCCCCTCGCGTTCCCTTACCTGAATCGGGCAACCATGCCAGTTCAGAGGTGGATAGGCGTTCATTCTTGGTGTACACTCGCCCACATGGAAGGGCAACGCGTACGGAGGCTGGCTAGCAGCGCCACCGGTGCGGCGCCGCTGCACCCCTCGCCCGCCACGCCTCATACTGTCGCTGGGCTCCGCGCCAAGGGCAGCACCGCTGCCAGCGCAAGCCAAGGAGGCGCTATCGCATAGGACACCATAGGCAACCAGAGCATGGGCGTCAAGCCAAATCCGAACACGGGCGAGTCCGCTGGGCCCAGGCGTGGCCGCGCTCGCTTTGCCGGCCGCTTGTGAGGGCAGGGAGATATGTGGCTGTTGTCTCCATGTCGCCCAGGGCTGCTGCGCCTGCGCCTGACTCGGCCTACAGCGTAATGACAGGGACAATCCCCAGTAGGAGGCTACCGATGGCGTACAAGAGTCAGACCACAACGGACCACGCGACGATCAGGAAATGGGTGGAGGCACGCGAGGGCAAGCCGGCCACCGTCAAGGGCACCGGCTCTGAAGCCGACCCCGGGCTGCTGCGCATCGTCTTCCCCGGCCATAGCCGGAGCAAGTCGCTCGAGGAGATCAGCTGGGACGAATTCTTCAAGAAGTTCGACGAGAAGCAGTTGGCCTTCCTCTACCAGGAGGAGACCAAGGACGGTGGCCAGAGCCGCTTCTTCAAGTTCGTCCGCCGCTCTGGCAGCGCCTGATCGGACCGCGGCGTCAGTCTCATAAGTGCACCGAAGTTGAAGGGACGAGGGCTAGCCCTCGTCCCTTCAACTTGTCCTCGCCAGTTGTGCCGGCCTAGCGGTAAGCGAGCGGCAGGTCCAACTGGAACAGCTGGGCGAATACATGCACGTAGACCTGAATGGTCTGGTCGGCGTTGTCAACCGTCTGGCCGGCGGGCGGCGTGGCGTGTACAGCCACAGTCGTCTGCGCGTTGGTGCCGGCGGTCATAGTGAGGGCGGCAGTGTTGACGCCCAGGGTGAACGTGTCGTTGGCGTTACCGCTGGTGGCGCTCATGGTCAGCCAGGCAGCGGCCGGGTTGTTCGTCGCCGTCCAGGTGAAGCTACCGACATTGGTGATGTTTCGCACTGTGATCAGGGCCTCGGTAGCGCGGTTGCCATTGGCCAGGTCCACGAACAGGTCAACTCGCGGCGGCACCGACATGGCCGCATTCTTGGATACGCCCTGCCCGTCCAGGTTGACGGCGATGAAGTTATCCGAGTAAGAGGCGTAGGTGGTCTCGTCAAGGTAAGGGCTGTTGCTGCTGAAGCCGTAGATGCGCAACTTGTCGCCATTGTTGTGGACCAGCATCAACTCCGGCCGGCCATCGCCGTTGACGTCCCCGACGCCGAGGTTAGGCTGCCACTCGTTGTCGCCGATCCACATCTCCGTCTCGGTGTCGTTGTTGGTGCCGCCCATGCGCGGGTTGAGCGTGTAGATCTTGGCGAAAGTGCCCGTGCTATCGGCCACAATCTCGAGTTTGCCGTCGCCATTCATGTCGGCCAGCTGAATGTCCTTGGGCGGGTCACCAAAGCCCCAGCCGTAGATGTCGTTGGAGCTATTCAGCGAGATGGGATGGGTGGCCAGGATCGTGGCCGGGAAGTTGCCACTTACGGCCTGTTGCGGCCGCAGAAGTGCCAGGTCGGCGCTACCGTTGCCATCCAGGTCGCCAATCCTGATCTTGGTCCAAGGGTTGAGGCCGCCGAACTTGCAGTCGAAGAAAGCGTTGTTCGGGTTCGAGCCATCCAGGACAAGCAGATAGTTGTACACGCGTGCCGCCGCGATGTCGGCCTTGCCATCGCCGTTGAAGTCGCCCAGGCTGATGTCGTTGAAGCCGCCACCGTTCGGCAGATCCCAGAGAGTGCTCCAGGCATTGGTCGTCGGGTTGAAGCCATAGGCGACAAGGTGAGCGTTGATGTTGCCTGGTTCATTGGCGCTGCGCAGGGCCACGATCTCGTCCCGGCCGTCCCCATTGATGTCCCCGCAGCGGACCATCAGCCACTGGTACGGGGCAACGTTGACGTCGAGTTGGGTCAGGCCCGTGCCGTTGAGCTTGTAGTACACGGGGTCGAAGGTGACGAGCGACGGGCCGGGCTGCCCGAGCGCTCCCTCACCAATGGCCACCAGTTCCTTGATGCCATCGCCATCGAAATCCCCGGCCGCCACGGCGTACCAGGGACCGCCGAAGGCATCGTACTTGCCGTTAAGGTCCACCATATTCGGGCCGACGGCGTAGTCGCGAATGATGATGCGGCCGTCGTTGCCATTGATCAGGACCACCTCGGCGTCCCGCTTGTAGGCATCTGCCGCCACCTGGCCGGAGACGGCGTGCCCCTCGGCGGCCGCCGCCTTGCCCTGTTGCCCGAAGAGCAGCGCCGGCACCAACGCCAACCCCGCGATCACCGCTAACGACAGCCCAACCAGCCGCCCCTTTCTGCGGGCCTCCATGCCATTGCCTCCTTCATTCTCACAGCACTGATCGCCAGCCTCTGCAGCACTGCAGCGTTTGATCGCCGCCTGGGCTGGCTGGGGCGGCCGTCTCGACCGCTCCAACAAGCTATGGTCGGCTCGCCTCAGGCCAGGCTCACCCGGCGGCCGCTCGAGTGCGACTCGTAGCAAGCCAGCGCCGCCCGCAGGGAGACGAGCCCATCCTCGCCGTTCGGCACCACCGGCTCGCCCTTCACCAGGGCCTGGATGAAGTACTTAACCTCGGCCGGCCAGCCACCGCCGACCGGGAAGTCGGTGATCTTCTCCCAGTCCTTCTCCGGCGTGTACAGCCGGATCGGCGTGCTGTAGTCCACGATCAGCGTCCCCTTGGAGCCGTAGATCTCCATGCCCATGCCGCCGGGCCAGGAATGCCAGCCGGTCTCTATATAGCCAAGGGCGCCGTTACTGAACTCGAGGTCTATGATCGCCGTGTCCTCCGCCTGGATGTCCTGCGCCAGCGTGGCCAGGTTGGCCGAGACGGTGCGCACCTCAGCGCCCAGGACGAAGCGCGCCAGGTCTAGGGCGTGGATGCCCATATCGAGCACCGCCCCGCCTCCCGCCTGCTTCAGGTTGAAGAACCAGTCGCTCTTCGCCACCCAGGACTGGTACGGGCCTCTGTGGGCGAAACGCACCCGGCAGGTGTACGGCCGGCCGATCTTGCCATCGGCTATCATCTGCTTCGCTGCCTGGTTGAAGGGGTAGAAGCGGTGCGTGAAACCGACCATCAGTTGCTTGCCCGTGGCAGCAGCGGCAGCGATCATCTCCTGCGCCTGGCCGAGGCTGATCGCCATCGGCTTCTCGCAGAGCACGTGCTTGCCCGCCTGCAGCGCCGCAATCGCCTGCTCCGCATGCAGGTAGTTCGGCGTGCAGACGCTCACCGCCTGGATGTCATCCCGGGCCAACAGTTGACGATAGTCACTGTAGACATTGGGAACGTTGAACCGAGCCGCCACCTCGCGCGCCCGCCCCTCATCTATGTCGGCAACAGCTACCAGGCGGGCCTGTTGCTCCCTGGCATAGTTCGGCAGGTGCGCCTCTTGCGCTATGCCGCCACAACCGATGACGCCGATCCCGATCGTCTCAGCCATAGGTGAATATCCTCCTTCAACTTATCTGCTTGCCCAACGCGTGCCAAAACGCGGCACGGCCGCTTCACTCCAGCGGCAGTTCGACGACGCGCCCACTGGCAGCGGCTGCGTACGCAGCCAGGGCTACCTCCAGCGCGTATAGCCCATCCTCACCGGTGATGGGCGGCTCGCGGTCACTGCTGACCACATCCACGAAGTCCTTGATCAGCCCCAGGTCGGGGTCGCTCCCCCAGCCGGTCCAACTCACGGCGCCTTCGCGGTCGCTGTAAGCCTGGACTGTCTGCTCGAAAACGCTCATCTGCACCAGGCCGCCCTGAGCGACGATGTCCATGGTGACATCCCCCCAGATAGGGAATGTCCGCGGCCGGGACCAGCTAGTGTCGAGCGTGCCGAAGATGCCATTGGCCAGCTCAAAAGTGATGATGCCGGCATCGTCGCAGCCTTCCTTCCAGAGCAGGTCCTGCCCCACCTCGGCGTACACCCGGCGCACAGGCGCGTGCCAGAACCAGTTGACCAGGTCCATGACGTGCACCGTGTGATCAATGACGGCGCCGCCGCCGGCTAACTTCAAGTCGGTAAACCAGCCGCCGGGCATGTGGCCGCGGTTGGTAGCCTTGACGGCGTAGATCTGGCCCAATTGCCCCGAGTCCACGGCCTTCTTCAGGGCGATGACCGACGGCGAGTAGCGCACCGGGAAAGCGATCATCAGCTTGACGCCGGCCTCTCGGCACAGGCGGATGATCTCGCGCCCGTCCGCCATATTAGTGGCGATCGGCTTCTCGCAGAGCACGTCCGCCCCCGCCGCTGCCGCCATCCTTACTAACGGTAGATGCTTGGCGTTCTCGGAGGTGACGATGACGCCATCCACCCCTGCAGCCAAGAGGGCCTCGTACGAAGGGTAGAAGCGCGTGCCGAACTGGGTGGCCGCGGCCTGCCCGCGCGAAGCGTCTTCGTCGGCGATGCCAACGAATTCGACATTGGCCAACTGCTTCAGGCAGTGGGCGTAGGCTGCGGCATGCATGTGTGCGAAGCTGAGTATCCCTATGCGGGTCATATCATCCTCCCTCTGTCAGCCTTTTTGGCCCAGGCTCAGAGGCTCGAGTGTAACTGGCCGGCCGGTGAGGGCCGACTGGCGCGCCGCCAGTGCGACCTGCACGGCCGCCATAGCGTCGTAGGCCGTCACCAGGAACTGCTCTCCGCTCATCAGGCAGGAGAGGAAATGCTGAATCTCCTTGAGATAGGGGTTGTCGGCGGGGTCCATCGGGCTCGATGGGACCACGACCCCGCCTTTGGCAGCCGCCTGTTCCTTGCGCCGGAAGCGCAGCGGCGCGCTGGATTCGCTGTCGTAGGTGAGCAGGCCGCCATCGCCGGCGATATCGAAGGCGGTGCGGAACATGCCCGCCGGGAAGGCCCATGAGCCCTCGATGTGGCCGATGGCGCCGCTGCGGAAGCGCAGGGTGATGAGGGCATAGTCCGTATTGGCACCGAGAAAACGGCGGCAGTAGACGCGCTCGACGTCCCCACAGACCCAGCGTGCATAGTCTATGTCGTGCACCATGAGGTCGAGGACGACGCCGCCGGAGCGGTACTCCTGGGTAAACCAGGTGGGGCCGGCCTCACCCGGGTTGGAGCCGCCACGAGTGGAACGATAGACGCCGACCTTGCCGATCTTGCCCGAGTCTATGAGTTGCTTAGCGGTGGCGAACTCAGCGAAGAAGCGCACGACCTGGGCGATGAACAGGCGGACGCCGGCCTGCTCAGCGGCGCGGATCATGCTGGCGCATTCCTCCAGGCTGAGGGCCATCGGCTTCTCGCAGACGACGTGCTTGCCAGCCTGCGCCGCTGCCACGACGTTCTCGGCATGGGTGTAGGTGGGGGTGCAGACGTCAACGATGTCCACAGCGTCAAACAGGGCTTGCCGGCTGGGAAAGGCAGCGATGCCGAACTTGGTCGCCAGCCTCTCGCCGGCGGCCGGATCAATGTCGTACACGCCGATCAACCTGGCACCTGTGCTGCGCCAGGCGTCGGCGTGCACATTGCCCATGGTGCCGGCGCCGATCACGCCGACACTGTAGCGCTCCGCGCCGGCGCTGGAGATGCCGGCAGGCGATTTACCGGTGTCGCTCATCTCATCCCTCCAGATCAGACAAGACTGACTGCCTGAACCAACGGTGGCACCCGGCCCGTGCCTCGAACACACGCGACCAGCCCTGGCCGGGCGAAAGCGCGAGTGGCAGCGGCCTGTCCGCCCGGCTCAACGCTGAGCCCCCAGACAGGCGCACCGCCTACGTTCGGGCGGATTATAGTGACGCGGCACTGCCCTGACAACAGGCCGACCGCGCTCGGCAGCACGGCACTATTGCACTGCAAATGTCGGGCCGACGGCCACACGGTCGCCCTGTCAGGTTGACAAATCTGATGCTGCCAGTATAATTGAGACTGAGTCTCATAAAGGGCCGTGCTAGATGAGCAATCAGCTTGTGGAAGAGATCAGGCGCACTGGTCACCGGCTCACCCCGGCGCGCCAGGCCATCGCGCAGGTGCTTGAGACGGCCGAAGGGCACCTCAGCCCCGCCGAACTGCTGCAGCGGGGCCGCAAGGCCTACCCGCAACTCAGCCGCGCCACTCTTTACCGCACGCTCGAACTCCTGACCCAGATCGGCGCTATCCGCCCCATCTACCTGAGGGACTGCGGGCCCTTCTTCGCTCGTGTCAACGGCGGTCACAGCCATCTGGTCTGCTCTTCTTGCGGCCAGGTCGTCGAATTCCAGGCTTCGGCGATGGAGGACCTGACGCAACGGCTCGCCCAGCAGCTTGACTTCCAGCTCGATAGCTACCTGCTTGAGTTCTACGGCCGCTGCCGTTCCTGCCAGGCGGGTGATCGCCCGGCGGCAGCGACGGCTCCTGCCCAATCGCCCAAACCATAACGGAGGAAACCTCATGTCGCGCCCGTTCACCAGGCGGCCCCTATCCGGAGCCGGCGTATCGCTGATCTTGTTGGCTTTCCTCCTGATGCTGCCGTCTTGCACCGTCGCCGCGTCTGGCCGGCCCTCAGGCGGCAAGCTGCGTGTCGTCGCCAGCACCACCATAGTGGGTGACGTTGTCCGCAACATCGGCGGCGACCACATCGAACTCACCGTCCTCGTTCCCATCGGGGCCGATATTCACGCCTACGAGCCCACGCCTCAGGACCTGGCCGCCGTCTCGCATGCGGACCTGATCTTCGTCAATGGGTTCGGCCTGGAGGCCTTCTTAGGGACGATGCTCACCAACGCCAGCAGCAAGGACAAGGTGATCTCCGTCTCCGACGGCATCAAGCCACGCCAGCTTGCTGCCGAAGGCGCTACTCCAGTTCCTGGCGAGGAAGCAGGGATGCAGGATCCCCATGTCTGGCTTGACCCCGTGGATGTCGAGGTGTGGGCCGACAATATCGCCAGGGCTTGCAGCAAAGCCGACCCCGCCAACGCTTCTGCCTACTCGGCCAATGCCGCCAGCTATAAGGCCCAATTGCAGGCTCTCGATGCCTGGGTGCAGCAACAGGTGAGCCAGATCCCGCCCGAGAAGCGCATCCTGGTGACCGATCACGATGAGTTCGGCTACTTCGCCGACCGCTACGGCTTCAAGATCGTGGGCACGGTCGTGCCCAGCTACAACACTCTCGCCGAGCCATCCGCCCAGGACCTGGCCGCTCTGGAGAAAACGATCAAAGAGAACAACGTCAAGGCCATCTTCGTCAGCAATACCACCAGCCCCGTCTTGGAGCAGCGCATCGCCGCCGACACCGGCGCCAAAGTGGTCACTCTGTACGCCGAATCCCTGAGCCAGGCAAACGGCCCCGCCCCAACCTATATTGATTTCATGAAGTACACCGTGACGCAGATCGTGGACGCTTTGAAGTAGAGAGGTGGACAAAACGTGATCGCGACTCGAGAACCTGAGGCCGTGGCTAGCCCGAGAGTGGCGCCAATGACCGTGCTCGAGGTGGCGGGGCTGACAGTGATCTACAACGGCGAAGCCGCCATCGAGGACATCACTTTCAGCCTCAGGCGCGGCGAGCGTGCCGCCCTGGTCGGCCCCAACGGCGCCGGCAAGAGTACGCTCTTGGCTGCTATCGCCGGCCTGCAGCAGCCCACTCGCGGCCGCATAACCATCTGCGGTGGCCAGGCGCAGAGCGGCTGCATCGCCTACATCCCGCAGCGCAACCGCGTAGATTGGTCCTTCCCCGTGAACATCGCCGACGTGGTGATGATGGGGCGCATCGGCCGCTATGGCCTGCTGCGTTGGCCGCGGCCGAGCGACTGGGAATACGTCCACCAGGCGTTGCAGGTGGTGGGAATGCATGGCCTCGCTAAGCGCCAGATCGGCGAGCTCTCCGGCGGCCAGCAGCAGCGCGTCTTCATCGCTCGCGCTCTGGCTCAGGAGGCCCAACTCATGCTCATGGACGAACCGCTCACCGGCCTGGACATTCCCTCCCAGGAGGACGTCCTGCGCACGCTTGACACTTTGCGGGAACGCCAGGTCACCGTGCTCGTTGCCACCCATGACCTGGACCAGGCAGCTGAGCGCTTCGACAGTGTGCTGCTCCTCAACCACAAGCAGATAGGGTTCGGCCCACCGACCGAGGTGTTCACGCCCGAGCGTCTCGCCGAGGCCTACGGTGGCCACCTGCACATCATCGCGGGCAACGGGCGCATCAGCGTGGTGGGAGACACCTGCTGCGGCGGCGGGGAGGAGCGCCAGGATGTCTAGCTTGCTGGATTTGCTCCTTGCGCCCCTAAGCTACGCCTTCATGACGAGAGGCCTGCTTGCCGCGGCTATGGTAGGCATCGTCTGTGCCATCGTCGGCACTTACGTCGTGCTCAGGGGCATGGCCTTCTTCGGGGACGCCCTCTCGCACACCATCCTGCCAGGTGTGGCGGTCGGCTACCTGCTCAACGGCGGGGCCCGCGGCCCACTCTTCTGGTGGAGCCTGATCACGGCCATTTTGGCCTCTATCGGCATCGGCGCCATCAGCCGGGGCGGCCGCTTCAAAGAGGACACCGCCATCGGCATCATCTTCGCCGGTATGTTCGCCCTCGGCATCGCCCTCATCTCAACTGTGCGCAGCTATGCCGTGGACCTGTCCCACTTCCTCTTCGGCAACGTCCTGGGCGTATCCGGCAATGATCTCTGGCTGATCGCCGCTTTCGGCGGCCTGGTGATCCTGGTGATGCTGGGGCTTTACAAAGAGTTCATGGTGCTCTCTTTCGACCCTGTCCTTGCAGCAACACTGCGCTTGCCCGTCGGCTTCCTGAACTATCTGCTCCTCGTACTGATCGCCATCACCATCGTCGTCTCCCTGCAGACGGTGGGTGTAGCTCTCATGGTGGCTATGCTGGTGACACCGGCTGCCACCGCCTATCTGGTGGCTCGACGCCTGCCCGCCATGATGGCCCTGGCGGCGACGATCGGCGCCGCTTCGGGGATCGTCGGCCTCTACATATCCTATTACGTTCAGGTAGCCTCAGGAGCCGCCATCGTCCTGGTGTGCACGGCGATTTTCGCCATCACCTTCGCCCTCTCGCCCAGGCGCAGCCAGCTCTGGCGCAACCGCTAGAGTACCGCAGCCTGGCGATGGTCGCGATCCGACAGGCTGGTTGGCGCATTGAGTTCCGGCGCGTGATATTCGAGCCGTACTTTATGCCTCGCGGAAGCGGTAGCCTTTGCCGCGCACGTTGAAGATGTAGCTGGGGTTCTCGGGGTTGTCGTTCAGTTTGCGCCGCAAGTAGCGGATGTAGAGGCGCAGGTACTGATCCTCCTCGGCATAATCCGCCCCCCACACCTGAGAAAGGAGTTCGGAATGGCTGAGGACTTTGCCCGGGTTCTGCATAAAGCAGGAGAGCAGGCGGAACTCGGTGGGCGTCAACTCCAGGGCTTTGCCGCGCAGCGTGACACGGTGCCGCGCCAGGTCTAGCTCGAGGTCCCGGTTTCTGAGCACGATGGCCCTGGGGTCGCTCGGTGCGCTGCGCACCGGTTTGAGCAGGGCTTTCACGCGAGCGGTCAGTTCGGCCAGGCTGAACGGTTTGCGGACGTAATCGTCGGCGCCGCACTCGAAGCCCTTGAGCACGTCCGCCTCGGCCACCCGCGCCGTCAGGATAAGCACCGGCACATTGGCCATCTCTTTCAAGCGCCGGCAGGCTTCCCAGCCATCCAGGCGTGGCAGCAATATGTCCAGGATCACCAGGTGCGGGTGGTGCTCATAGGCAGCCCTGAGGCCGTCAATCCCATCCCGCGCCAGGAGGACCTCGAAGCCCTCCTTCTCCAGGTGCAGGCCAATCACCTTGCTCAGCGGCTCATCGTCCTCAATGATGAGGATACGTTCTTTCATTGCACCATGCCCACTCGCATTCCCCAGTTCTCCCGTGCCCGCTGCCTCGGTCCTCCCGCCTTATGAACCAAGGACGCTCTCCGGCCGACCTAAGAGCACGCCACTAGAGTACCGGTCGAATATCACGCACCGAGACTCAATGCGCAGACCAGCCCATGGAGCCGCGACCTTCGGCGTACTGTGCGGTACACACCACACGCCACCCACCATCATACGACGTAGTGTAGGGGTTTATCCCCGTTGCCGCGCGGCATGACGACGCCCACAAGGGGCTATACTACACCGTAGTCGAGGCCGGATCGTGTCCGCGACGGTAAGCCGCTGTGGACGGCTACACTACTCGACCGAAGTTCTAGCGCTCTTGGCGCTGAAATTCCGAGAGAAGCTCCAGGAAACGATCAATGTCTTCACGGTTGTTGAAGACGTGGGGATCGACCCTGAACAACCTGTCGTGGCACTAGGTGTCCACT
>Ga0078972_1007205_pt1 | contig 25069 bp, 25 predicted proteins | sample YelNatPaOPGAMG01_FD_67568 | JGI IMG/M metagenome (GOLD analysis project Ga0078972, IMG submission 67568) | Hot spring thermophilic microbial communities from Obsidian Pool, Yellowstone National Park, USA - OP-RAMG-01 (SPADES assembly) (version 2) | ecosystem: Environmental > Aquatic > Thermal...
GATATTGCTGAATATTCCAAAAGGATTATTTCCGTTCGCGATGGCAAAATAATTACAGACGAAAAGAATGGCAAACAGAAAATTATAGTTAAGAATTAAAATGGAAATAAAACAAATAATATCAGAAAGTTTGATTTCTTTTAAGGCCAATAAAGTCCGCACTGGTTTGGCAGTTTTAGGGATAGTGATTGGAATTGCCAGTGTGATTGCCTTACTTTCTTTAGGTCAAGCATCTCAACATTTGATTGAAAGCCAGATTGAATCATTAGGTTCAAATTTGCTGACAATTATGCCGGGAAGGATTTCTCAGGGAGGAATCAGAGGGGCATTGGGAGGAGTAACAACTTTAACTTATGATGACGCTCTGGCAATTGCCCAAAGTCCAAAGATTACCACAGTTCAAGCTGTTTCTCCTGAATTTTCCCGCAATGCTCAAGTAACTGCCGGGAAAAATAATACTAATACTCTGGTTTATGGAGTAACCCCAGCTTATTTTTCTGTTCGCAAAGTTGATATTGATAAAGGAGTGACGATTTCTCAACGGGATGTGGAAACAATGGCGAAGGTAGTAGTTTTAGGCCCTCAAGTAGTTACCGACCTTTTTGGTGAAGGCGCTAATCCCATTGGAGAATCAGTAAGAATTAACAAAATTGCTTTTAGGGTTATTGGAATAACTGTCAGTAAAGGAGGGTCTGGTTTTTTCAATCAGGACGATCGAGTTTTTATTCCTTTAACCACCGCTCAGAAATTAGTTTTTGGCGTTGACCATTTAAGCACGATTGCCGTGGAGACTACCAGCAAAGAAGTTATGACTGAAGCTGAGAATCAAATTGGCTATCTTTTGTTGGAGAGGCATCGACTGACCGATCCAACAGCCGCTGATTTTCAAATAATGTCTCAGGAAGACATTTTGGCAACTGCCTCTCAGGTGACGCAAACTTTTACTTTACTTTTAGCAGGGATTGCGGCAATTTCTTTGTTAGTAGGAGGGATTGGTATTATGAACATTATGCTGGTGACAGTTACCGAAAGAACGCGGGAGATTGGTTTGCGCAAAGCCTTGGGAGCAACCAAAAAAATTATTACCACTCAATTTTTAACGGAAGCGGTGATAATTACTTTTGCTGGAGGAATTGTTGGTATTTTGCTTGGAATAGGAATTTTTTCTATTTTGTCAAAGACAATGAGTTTACCTTTTGTCATTTCTCCTTCGTCAATAATTTTAGCCTTTAGTGTTTCCACTGCCGTGGGTGTTTTGTTTGGCTGGTATCCTGCCCAAAAAGCGGCTAAATTACAACCAATTGAAGCGTTGCGCTATGAATAAAAGTAAACTGTCAAAAAATGTTATTGTTCTTGGCTTGGTAAGTTTTTTTAATGATTGTGCCTCAGAGATGGTTTATCCAGTAGTGCCTATATTTTTGACTACTACTTTGGGCGCGCCAGTGGCGACCGTTGGTTTAATCGAGGGTATTGCGGAGTCAACTGCCAGTCTTTTGAAAGTTGTTTCCGGTTGGCTTTCTGATAAATTTAGAAAAAGAAAACTTTTTGTTGCCACAGGTTATTCTCTTTCTACTTTTTCGAAAATAGTTATTGGTTTTGCTCAGGGTTGGCCGCTGGTTTTGCTTGGTCGTTTTGCGGACCGTTTTGGCAAAGGAGTTAGAACCTCAGCCAGAGATGCTTTAATTTCAGAAAGCGCTGATAGTTCAATTCAGGGAAAAGCTTTCGGTTTTCATCGTGCTTTAGATACTTTGGGTGCAGTTGCCGGACCGCTGGCTGCCATTTTCTTAATTAATTATTTTGGCGGCAGTTTAAGACCCATTTTTTATCTGGCTTTTTTCCCGGGAGCAATTGGCGTTTTGCTTCTGCTTACTTTGGTAAGAGAAAAACCAGTCTTTAAGGAAACTTCAAAACCTCCCAAAATTTCTTTTAAAAATCTTAGTCCTGCTTTCAAAGTTTTTCTTATTGTCAGTACTATTTTTGCTCTTGGCAATAGTTCCGACGCTTTTTTGATTTTAAGAGCCAAAAATCTCGGCTTAACTACCACTTTGTCAATTTTTGCTTATGTGGTTTTTAATTTGTTTTATGCTTTGTTTTCTTTTCCCGCCGGTGTCTTGAGTGACAAAATCGGCCCCAAAAAACTTTTAAGTTTCGGGTTTTTCTTTTTTGCCTTGATTTATCTTTTATTTGGGTTTACTCAATCCACTTTTTTGGTTTGGTTACTTTTTGCTCTTTATGGCATTTATATGGCAATAACTGAAGGGGTTGGCAAGGCTTATATTAGTCAAATTGGCGAAAAGGAAAGTTTGGCGACAAGCTTTGGTGTTTATCAAACCTTGGTTGGTATTTGTACCTTTTTTGCCTCCCTAACTGCTGGTTTTTTGTGGTCTAAGATTAATCCTTCAGCCCCTTTTGTTTTTGGTTCTGTTTTGGCAACTGTCGCTGGAGTAATATTTTTGTTTTTTTCTAAAAGCTATGATTCAAGTTTCCAAATTAACTAAAAAATTTTCTGACTTAGTGGCAGTAGATGAAATTTCTTTCTCCGTGGATAAAGGGGAAATTTTTGCTTTTTTGGGGCCAAACGGTGCCGGGAAAACTACCACTATCAAGATGTTGACCACCTTGCTTAAGCCAACCTCTGGCCAAATTTTGATTAATGGCGCCGATCCTCGGTTCGAGCCAGACAAGGTTCGGCAATCTTTTGGCATCGTTTTTCAGGACCCTTCTTTGGATGACGAACTGACTGCTTTTGAAAATATGGAATTTCATGGAGTTTTATATAAAGTTCCTAAGGATTTAAGGAGAAAAAGAATTGAGGAATTGTTGAAATTTGTTGATCTTTGGGAAAGAAGAAAAGACTTGGTAAAACATTTTTCCGGAGGAATGAAAAGAAGACTGGAAATTGCCCGCGGCTTGCTTCACCATCCAAAAGTTTTTTTCTTGGATGAGCCAACTTTGGGTTTAGACCCGCAAACTCGCTACCATATTTGGTCATATTTGCGGGATCTTAATCAAAAAGAGGGTATTACGGTCTTTTTTACCACCCATTATATTGAGGAGGCAGAAAAAATGGCGCAAAAAGTTGCAGTTATTGACGAAGGAAAGATTGTTGCTTTGGGAACACCTTCCTTATTAAAGGAAAAAACCAAAACAAATTCTCTGGAAGAGGCATTTATTGCCTTGACCGGCCACGAAATTCGCGACGAAAAAGCCAGCGCCGTTGATCGGATGAGGTTGAGAAGGAGGGCTCATAGATGAGTGCAGTCTATATTCTCTGGCTACGCCAAATAAAAAGATATTTTCGTTCTCGTTCCAGAATGATTGGCTCTTTGGCCCAGCCGCTTTTGTTTTTGTTGGGATTGGGTTTTGGTTTTGGCCCGATTTACCAACGGGCTGGTGGAGGCAATTATCTTCAATTTTTGACCCCAGGAATTTTAGCAATGACGGTAATGACTACCGCTGTTTTTTCCGGAATTGAAATTATTTGGGACCGACAATTTGGATTTTTAAAAGAGACTTTGGTAGCTCCTGTTTCCCGGTTTCAAATTATGATCGGCCGGACATTAGGTGGAGCAACAGTGGCTTTGATTCAAGGCTTAATTGTTCTTTTGATTTCCTTGTTTTTTGGTTTCCAGCCAAAGATTTTTTCTTTACCCTTGGCGTTTTTGTTTATGTTTTTGATTGCCTTGTTTTTTACTGGTTTGGGGACAGCGATTGCCTCGGTTTTAGAAGACTTTCAAGGTTTTCAATTGATTATGCAATTTTTGATAATGCCCTTGTTTTTCTTATCCGGCGCCTTGTTCCCCCTGCAAGGGTTGCCTAAAGTCTTTACCGTGGTGGCTAGCCTTAATCCTTTATCTTTTGGCGTTGACGGCTTGCGTTCCAGCTTGATTAATGGCAGTCATTTTGGATTAGGAGTGGATTTTTTGATTTTGGCAATTTTGACAATGGTGGTTTTGGCTGTTGGTAGTTTTCTTTTTTCAAAAATTGAAATTTAATAATTAAAAAGATCAAAAGGAGGTGACAAGATGAAAAAAAATTTAATAACTACAATTGTAGTTGCTGTTTTAGTTGGCGGCGTTTGTTTTTTTGCTGGAATAAAATATCAGCAAGGCAAACAAAGAACTGTTGCCAGACAATTTATTGGCCAAATGGGAGGGAGGCAAGGAACCGGAGCAAATCGTTTAGGCTTTCGGCCGGTAAATGGGGAAATTATTAGCGCAGACGATAAATCAATTACGGTTAAGCTGCAAGATGGTTCAAGCAAAATAGTAATTGTCCCAGCAAATACTCAGATCAATAAAGCCGAGCAGGCAGGAAAAGAAGATTTAAAAGCGGGCGAGAAAGTGGCGGTTTTTGGAACTGAAAATGCTGATGGCAGTGTTACTGCCCAAAGCATTCAGTTAAATCCGGTTTTGCGGGGACTTCCTTCTAGTCAGCAACCAACTGGCGCGAGCAAGTAAGACAAGGGTTAAGCTGATTCTAACTTTTTGGAGGCAAAAAACAGTTTTTTGCTGGTGAAGAAGATTTTCCCTTATCTTGAGGGAAGAAAGATTATTCTTGCTTAGTTAATCCCTTCATGCCAGAGATTACTTAGTGAGATTTTTAATCGCGGCAGTCAGTTCAGGATAGTGGAAATAAGTATATAGTTGCTTTTCCCAATTTGGGTCGGTGATGTTTATGACCGGTTCTACACCAAGGCCCTCGATCGGTTTGCCGTCTTCTCTTAGGGTTAAGCGATGAACCAAAAAGACAGAATATTTTTCTGCGGGGTTAAACTGGTTTTTAATTTCAAATACCCTTTCAACTGTTCCCCAGCCTTTGGTCTTTGTTCCCACTAAAATTCCGACATTATATTTTTTAAGAACCGAAGCCATTACTTCTGCCGATGATTGGGTGTTTTCGTTAATTAAAACAACTACCTTTTTGTAGCGTACTAAGCTTGGCAGCCAGCCAATTTTAGTTTTAAAATCTTCCTTGTTTCCCTGATGATAGAATTGATAAGCGTATTGGTCATTCCCAATAAATGGTCCCAGAAAATATGGTAGTCCATCGATTGCTCCGCCAATGTTATCCCTCAAATCTAAGATTAAAGTTGTTGGTCCGGGATCTTTATCAACTTTTTGGGTAACGCTTACTAGTTCTTCAATTGTTGTTGGAGAAAATTTTCCCAACCTCAAATAAAAAATATCTGGTGTCAAAAGCTTTCCTTCTATTGTTGGTTCTATTTTCTGTTCATCATAATTTTTCTTATTAACTTCATCAGAGAGAGTTTGATAAGCTTTGTTGACTTCTGCCAATTTTTGTTTTGCTTCCTCGGTGTTTTCCTTTTTTAGTTCTTTTGTTTTTTCTTCAAAAGCTTTTTTCAGCTGATCGGGGCTAACATCTTTGGTTACTTCCAAAGTTTGGTAGTAATCCTTTTCTGTTTTATTTTCCACTAAGTTTTTTAAATCGACTTCTTGTTTTTGGGAATAGAGTCGGCTGCGGCCGAAGGGCTGCAAATTTGCCAGAACAATATCCGCCAACTGAGCAGTGAATTCATTTTTCTTATTTTCATCCTTGAAGCTATTGATGTCTTTTAGGAGTAATTTTTGTAAGCTGGCGGCATTTTTGGTTTTTGTTTCTTGCTTATTGCCTGTCAATTTTTCTGCCCCAAGCACATAAAGGTTGACTAGCTGTTCATCGGAAATTTTGTCCCAGTAATTTTGTTTAATAAGGTCGTAGACTTCTTCTAAGAAAGCAAGATGTCTTTCGTTTGTTTTGGGGAAAGAGGAGGTTGTTTGCTTATTTTTCTGCTTTTCAATGATTTTGGAAGAAATTTCTCTCGCAAATATCCCTAAAATAAAAACAAAAATGATTAATAAAATGATTGCGAAGTTACGTTTTTTTAATCTTCCAGGCAGTTTCATAAACTACATTTTATCATTGTTTTAAAAAAGTTTTAAGATGAAGTTCGTGGTAATATTTTTGGGCGAAACGATGGGCTTCGTCGCGGACGCGTTGAAGCAGTTGAAGAAGGGATGAATTCCTTGGTAATCTGAGAGTTTTCCAAGTCACAATTTTCCGGTTGGCAATTTTGGGAATAATAATCAGTTCCTCTTCTTTGGTAATTCCCAAGAGAGAGATATTGTTTTCTTGAGATTTTTCTTTGATTGCTTCAAAAGCAGCTGAAAGCTGGGTTTTTCCACCGTCAATTAAAACCAGCTGTGGATAAAGCCACTCGGGATGACCAAGACGGCGGAGAACAATTTGTTTGATTCCTTCAGGATCATTTTGGCTAACTAGGTTGTTATGAGAAGTATATTTTAGATTGAACTTGCGGTATTGTGATTTATCTGGTTCGCCGTTAATAAAGGCGACCATTGCCCCAACAATAATATCTTTACTGAGGTTCGAAACATCATAACCTTCAATTCTGTTTAAAACAACTGGATCAATTCCTTGATATTTTGTCAGTAATTTTCTTAGCTCCTGAAAAGTTTTAACCTCGTTTTGTTTTTCTTTTGGAACATTTTGCCAGCCAACAGTTAGTTGAGTCAGCGCCTCAATTTGTTTTTTGATTTTTTGCGCTTCCTCAAATTTATTTTCTTTGGCGAAAGCCTTCATTTCTTTTTCTAAGCATTTAATCAGACTGCTGGTTTTTCCGGAAAGTATTTGTCGAATTCGAGCAATATTAGTGCGGTAGAGGTCATCCCAAGCAGGGTAGAGGGATCCCTTTCTATCATCTTTTGGCACACCGGGATTCCTTGACTCTCCCGCCAAGGTGGGATTGCTCGGAATGACAGAAGAGAACAAACACACCCCCGGACATAATTTTAGATGGTAATATAAACAAGGAGATTTTGGAAGTTTTTTACATGAGCGGAAAGGGAAAATCCGACGGACAAATTTCAAAATTTGTCGGGCTTCGCTGGAGGAAGGAAAAGGTCCATACCAATCAAGGGTTTCTTGTTTTAATTGTGAAAATCGGGCAAGAAAGATTCTGTTAGGAAATTCTTTGCCAATGACAATATATAAATAACTTTTTCCGTCTTTAAATTGGATATTATATTTTGGTTTGTGTTGTTTAATAAGCTTTGCTTCCAGAAGCAGAGCTTCAAATTCAGAGTTGACCAAAATAGTTTGAATCTCCGCAATATTTTTGACTAATTCTATTGTTTTCGGGTCGTGATTTTTGTTCTGAAAATAACTGGCAACCCGGTGTTTTAAAGACAATGCCTTGCCGATATAGATTATTTGGTCTTTTGCATCACGGAAGAGATAAACCCCAGGCTTTTGGGGTAAGTTTTTAATTTTTAATTTAGGATTTGAGATCAACTTTTAATGACTAAATATTTTAATAATTTTTAAATTAATACTTTTTTCAAATACTGTCCTGTCCACGAATTTTCGTTTTTGGCGATTTCGGCGGGTGTCCCTTGGGCCACAATTTCCCCGCCTTTTTCTCCGCCTTCAGGGCCAAGATCAATAATAAAGTCTGCGTTTTTGATCATATCTAAATTATGTTCGATAACAATAACAGTATTGCCCCTGTTTATTAATTCTCTTATGACCTGAAGCAGTTTTTCAACATCAGCAAAATGCAAACCAGTGGTTGGTTCATCAAGAAGATAAACAGTATGCGATCTTGAGGATTTAACTAACTCGCGGGCCAGTTTGAGTCTTTGTGACTCACCACCAGAAAGAGTAGGAGACGGTTGGCCCAATTCCAAATAATCAAGACCAATCTTTTGCAGAACTTTAAGCTTGTTAACAATCTTGGAAAAAGAACCAAAAAAATCTAAGGCTTCACCCACAGTTAATTCTAAAACCTGATGAATATTTTTTTCCTTGTATTGCACTTCGAGAATTTCTTTTTTAAATCTGGTGCCATGACATTCTTCGCATTCTACCCAAACATCAGGTAAAAATTGCATTTCGACTCGGGTAAAACCTTGCCCTTGGCAAGCTTCGCACCGACCCCCTTCAACATTGAAAGAAAAATGACTGGAAGTAAAGCCGCGAAGTCGGGCTTCCTCTGTTTGAGCAAAGAGTTCTCTAATGTCAGTGAAAACTCCGATGTAGGTTGCTGGATTACTGCGGGAGGTGTGACCGATTGGACTTTGATCAACTAAAAGCACTTGATCAATTTGCTGAACGCCGCTTATTTTTTCAAATTTGCCAGCTTTTTCCTGAGAATATGGATTTAATGATTTGTTCAAAGCAGGGTAAAGAGTGTCATGGATTAAAGTTGATTTTCCTGATCCAGAGACACCGGTAATGCAGACATAGCGTTTTAAAGGAAAGTTTACGGTGAGATTTTTGAGGTTGTGCTCAGAGCAGCCAGAGATGTTTAAGAGATAGGGTGAGGGTGGGTTTTGAGATGTGAGTCGAGAAGTGGGGTTGAGTTGTGGGGAAGAGACGATTTTTTTGCCGCTTAAATACTTGCCAGTAAGAGAATTAGGATTTTTCATTATTTCTGCGGGTGTTCCTTCAGCAACAACTTTTCCCCCTGATTTTCCGGCTCCCGGTCCGAAATCGACAATGAAGTCAGCTTCTTTTAGAACATCAGGATCGTGTTCGACGACCACAACCGTGTTGCCCAAATCACGTAATCGTTTGAGAGTATTGATTAAGCGGTGTGTATCTCTTTGGTGCAAACCAACAGTTGGCTCGTCAAGAACATAGAGAACTCCGGTCAAACCGGTTCCTATTTGACTGGCTAGTCTAATACGTTGGGCTTCACCAACTGAGAGGGTTGCCGCAGTCCTGTCTAAAGTTAAATAATCAACTCCAACATCGATAAGAAAACCAAGGCGACTTTCAATTTCTTTTAAAAGAGATTCGGCGACTTCCTTTTCTTTTTCGCTTTCTAACTGTTCTTTAAGATCTTTTAGCCAGGGCGCCAATTTGTTTAGAGGCAAACTGGTAATCTGGGCAATTGATTTTTGGTTGACAGTGATACTAAGTGCTTCTGGTTTTAACCTGGTTCCTTGACAAGCAGAACAGGTTTCTTTGACCATCAATTTTTCAATTTCTTCTCTGACTGCGTCTGAAGGAGTAGAATAATATTGTCTTTCCAGCATTTCTGCCCGCCACGGAGAAACGCGGTTGGTATCAACTCTTAGTTTGACACCCAAGCCATTACACTGCGGACAAGCTCCTTGAGGAGAATTGAAAGAAAAAAGACGGGGTTCAATTTCTGGAAGATTGATATTGCAGTTTGGGCAAACAAATCGGCGGGAAAATTGTAAGTCTTCCATTTCTTTGGGTTTTTCCGGGAAATTAAAACTTTTATCTTTGACTGCTGTTAAAATTGCCAAGCCATCCGAAAGATCAAGCGCAATTTCAATATCATTTAAAATTCTTGTTTCATATTCTTTTTGGTCATATTTGCGGAAAAGGTTAATTTTGTCAACGACTACTTCAATGTTATGGCGATTAGTCTTGATAAGAAGAGGGACGGCTCTTAGAGGATAAATTTGACCGTCAATTCTTACTTGTTCAAAACCTTTTCTTTGGAGGTTTAAGAAGAGCTGGGAGAACTCTCCTCTTTTATCGCGGACAACGGGCGAAAGAATAAAATACCGTGCTGTTGTGTCATTAGCAATTTTTTGAGTAATTATTTTTAAGATTTGTTGAGTAATACTTGTACTCGTTTGGTGACTTATTTCTCTTCCGCATTTTGGACAATGGGGGTGTCCAATTTTTGCAAAAAGTACCCGTAAATAGTCATATATCTCTGTTACTGTTCCCACGGTTGATCGTGGGTTATGGGACAGACCATGTTGATCAATGGCAATTGCCGGAGAAAGACCTTCAATACTATCAACGTCAGGTCGTTTCATTATGCCCAAAAACTGTCTGGCATAGGAAGACAAACTTTCCACATAGCGCCGCTGGCCTTCGGCATACAAAGTGTCCATGGCTAAAGACGATTTACCAGACCCAGAAACTCCTGATAAAACCACCAATTTATTTTTGGGGATTTTAACAGTAATATCTTGGAGATTGTGCTCTCTGGCGCCTTTTATGATGATAAAATTTTGGCTATCTTCCATAAATAAATTTTTAATTTTTAATTTTTAATTTTTAATCAAAAATATGCCTAATTTTTAATGTTTAAAAATTTAAACATTTGTATATTTTAAAAAACTTGTCCCGAGCCAAGTCGAGGGATTGATTTCAAATTAAAAATTTAAAATTCTAATTTTTTTACGGGTTTTCTTAGGTAACCTATCATTATATCATTTTTTACCCCTCTTTCGTAATAGCAGACTTTAGTCTGCGCTAAAGTTGGCAGGTTAACCCGCTTTTATAACATGGCTTCTTCGAGGCTAAAATGGTAGAATACAGGTATGGAATTTAAACTGCAGGCAAGCTATCAGCCAACAGGCGATCAGCCACAGGCAATTGAGAAATTAACCGAGGGAGTGAGAAACAATTTTCCCTATCAGGTGCTTTTGGGGGTTACTGGCAGTGGAAAAACTTTCTCAATAGCCAGTGTCATTCAAAATGTTCAAAAACCCACTTTAGTTATTTCTCATAACAAGACTTTGGCGGCGCAACTTTATCAGGAATTCAAGGAATATTTTCCGAACAACGCTGTTTCTTATTTTGTTTCTTACTACGATTATTACCAGCCGGAAGCTTATATTCCCCAGACTGATACTTATATCGCCAAAGATGCTGACATCAATCAAGAGATAGACAAGCTTCGGCTTTTAGCTACCAGTCATATTTTTTCGAGAAGAGACGTCATTGTCGTGGCTTCGGTTTCTTGTATTTACAATATCGGTTCGCCAGAAGCCTACCGGAATAGGATTCTTCATCTTTACCAAGGTCAGGAAATTAAAAAAGAAAATTTGATGTCTAGTTTGGTGGCTTTGTATTACCAGCGATCAAGGCTAGAATTTGAAAGGGGGGATTTCCGTTTAAGGGGTGAGACATTAGAAATTTATCCGTCTTATAGCGACGAGATTATTAAGGTGGTTTGGGAGGGAGAAAAAATTATTTCTTTGACTACCAGACCAGTGTTTATTGGGAAAGAGGTAAATTTAGAAAACTGCTTTTTGTATCCAGCCAAGCACTATTTGGCAGATAAAGAAATTATGGATGAAGCCTTTAGACAGATTAAGGCTGACTTAAAAATTCGCCTTGATCAACTGAAAAAAGAAGGCAAGGAGATGGAAGCAAATCGTCTAGTGCAGAGAGTCAATTACGACCTGGAAATGATTAAAGAAACCGGCTACGTTAACGGAATAGAAAACTATTCTCGTTATTTTGATGGGCGGTTGCCCGGTGAGCCTCCCTATAGCCTGCTTGATTATTTTCGCCATCAGTATAAAGATGATTTTTTGGTAGTGATCGATGAATCGCATATGACTATTCCTCAAATTCGTGGAATGCACCATGGTGATCAATCAAGAAAAAAAGTTTTGATTGATTTTGGTTTTCGTTTGCCTTCGGCTTTGGATAATCGACCACTTAATTTTAAGGAATTTCTTGAGCGGGTGCCGCAGGCGATTTTTGTTTCTGCCACGCCTGATGATTATGAGATTAATCTTTCCCGCCAGAGCGTCAAAAGATTCCAACCTCCAACCCCCAGTCACCAGCCACTAACCACCAACCACCAGTCACTCTCCGGTGTTGTTGAACAATTAATCAGGCCAACGGGGCTTGTAGATCCGGAAGTAGAAGTTCGGCCGATTGATGGGCAAATTAAAGATTTGGTGGCAGAAATTTTGGCAAGAAAGAAAAAGGGAGAGAGAGTTTTGGTGACGACTTTGACAAAGAGAATGGCGGAAGATCTTAGCGCCTATCTGGCTGATCCGGCAAACACCAAAGAAGCAATTTCGGTCCATTATTTGCACGCTGATGTAGACACTTTGGAAAGGACTGATATTTTGGCTGATTTGAGGAGAGGAAAGTATGATGTAATTGTGGGTATCAATCTTTTGCGCGAAGGACTTGATTTACCCGAGGTTTCTTTGGTAGCAATTTTAGACGCAGACAAGCAGGGCTTTTTGCGCTCTAAAGTTTCTTTAATTCAAACAATGGGGAGGACAGCCAGAAATGTTGCCGGAAAAGTAATTCTATATGCGGATGAAGTGACGCAGGCAATGGCAGAAGCAATTGGCGAGGTTAACAGAAGGCGTCGAATTCAGCTTGAATATAATAAAGAACACGGAATTATTCCACAAACAATTCAAAAACCAATTCGCGATTCTTTGCGAGAAGAAATGGCAGTGGAAGCGGAAGAAGAGATTAACGAAGAATCGTTGACTCCGGCTGACGCTAAAAAACTGGTTGTGAAATTGAATAAAAAAATGCGCGAATATGCTAAGATTTTTGAATTTGAAAAAGCCGCCAAAATTAGGGACAAAATTATTCGATTAAGAAAGGATTTTAATTTGTCCTAAAATATGGGAAAAATCTTTGAGAGAATTTATGAGGAAGTAAAGAAAATTCCCAAAGGAGAAGTGGCGACTTATGGTGAAATCGCAAGAAGGGTAAGGACAACTCCGCGAGTGGTGGGATTTGCGCTTCATAAAAACCCCGACCCTAAAAATATTCCTTGTCATCGGGTGGTTTTTAAAGATGGTAGCTTGTCCTCAGGCTATGCTTTCGGTGGCAAGATGGCTCAGAAAAAGAAATTACTTCAGGAGAAGAAGAAAATTTTCTCTTAAGATGAAAAAGATTGTGGTTTGGCGCTATAATTAGTTATAAATGAGAAGAAATTTAAAGAAAGCCAAATCATCGGGGTTGTTTTTTATTTCTAGTATTTCTTTTGTTTTACTGATTTGGATGCTCCTTTTTGGTAAAATAAAAGCATCTCAGGCTTTCTCTTCATTGCTAAGTAAACTGCCCCATAATGATTCAGAATTCGTACAGCAGACAGAAAAAATTTTAGGAGCGGCTGTTCAGAGGGTGCGTGGAGGGGGAGTTAAACAGGCTGTTCAGAAAGGGAGCACCGTTTTCGAAACTTCTCAGGTTGCTGAGCCAGCAAGAGAAATAAGAGAAGATGTTAAGCAAAAAGTTGACGACACTGTTGGAGAAATGAAGAAGTTGCCGGCAAAAGAAGTAAAGACGATTCAATGGCAAATTTGCAAAGATTGGTTTGGAGAAGAATTTTTAGCGACTCCGAGCGGAAATTAAAAAAATGGAAGAAGCAAATAAGTTTGTTACCAACGAGATAAAGGAGAAAATTGAAGAATTAAAGGATAAACTTGGGGTTTTGAAGGAAAAGTTAAAGATTGAAGAAAAAAAGTCGTCAGTAAAGCAATTACAAAAAGAGATGGAAGAAAACAACTTTTGGGAGAACAGGCAGTTGTCTCAGGAGAAAACCAAAACTCTAAACATTTATCAAAACGAAATCGAAAAATTTGAAAATCTTAATTCGCGCTTAGCTTCTTTGTCAGAAATGATTGATCTACCGGAGGCTGGAGCAATTTCTTCTGATTTAACCGCGGAATTGAGGAATTTAACTCGAGAGATTGAAAAACTGGAGATAGATGTTTATCTTGGAGGAAAATATGATAGATTTCCGGCGATCCTTTCAATTCACGCCGGCCAAGGAGGAACAGAAGCAATGGATTGGGCGCAGATGTTAGAGAGGATGTATTTGCGTTATGCTGAACGTCAAGGATGGAGTGTGGATATTGTAGATATTGTTCCGGGAGACGAGGCAGGGATTAAAAGTGTTACGATGACTATTGCTGGAGATTTTGCTTATGGTCGACTGAAAGGAGAAAAAGGGGTGCACCGTTTGGTTAGGCAATCTCCCTTTAATGCGGATAAATTGAGACAAACTTCTTTTGCGCTAGTTGAAGTTTTACCAGAAATTGAGGAGGCTGGAGGAGTTCCTCTTGCTGAAGGAGATTTAGAATGGGAATTTTTTCGGGCTTCTTCCCATGGTGGACAGAATGTTCAGAAAGTTTCCACCGCTGTTCGTTTAAGGCATAAGCCCACTGGAATAGTGGTGACTTCCCAAAGCGAAAGATATCAGGAAAGAAATAGAGAGATTGCCCTTTCTCTTTTACGGGCAAAACTTTGGGAGATTGAGGAAGAAAAAAGGCTTCAAGAAAAAAAATCTTTAAAAGGAGAATTCAAATTAGCTGGTTGGGGAAACCAAATTCGTTCATATGTTCTTCATCCCTATAAAATGGTTAAAGATTTAAGAACAGAAGTCGAGGTTAATGATCCCTTCTCTGTTCTAGATGGCGAGCTTGATGAGTTTGTTGAGGCGGAGTTGAAATATCTTTCTTGATAACAAATTTGAAATTTTTTTGACCTTGTCATTTTTGGTTTTTTTGTGTTATTCTGTTAGTTAATAAAGGAGGAGAAATGGTAGACGATATTCCAAATTTAGGTTTGGCTGAAAAGCCAGCCGTTTCAGAGAAAAAATCAGGGTCAAGAAAAATAGTTTTCTTGGCAGCTACTCTCTTGGTTATTGGTTTGGGAGCGGCAACAGGATTTTACCTTGGAGGCAAAGGTGGGGGAAAGACTGTACTTCCGGGTGCAGGCGGACAAGTGTCTAAAGATCAATTAGTGAAAGGAAGCGAATTTGGTTCTACTGATTTGGCTAAGTTCAAGGATACGACGACGGGTGTTTTGGAAAGTGGAGGAATAGACGGAGAAGGCACCCACAAGCTTATTAGAGAAGGTGGTCCAAGTCAAACTGTTTACTTGACCTCTTCAGTTTTGGATTTGGATCAGTTTGTAGGCAGAAAGATTCAAATTTGGGGGGAAACTTACAAAGCCCAGAAAGCAGGTTGGCTTATGGATGTGGGAAGAGTGAAGATTTTAGAGTGATTAGTGGTTGGTGATTAGTGATTAGATTGTGTTATTAAGCGGAAAGTGCAAATACCCCGCCTCTGGCGGGGATGAAGCACCGTTTCTGCGAAGTAGAAACTATTTTCCGGTTAAGAGGCGGAAACCTTGGACTTTAGTCCAAGGTGCCTCATTTTATCATTACTTGTGATTGCTTTTACCAATGTAACCAAGAAGTTTGGCAAAATTACTGCCCTTGAAGATGTTTCTTTTAATATCGATAAAGGGGAATTTGTCTTTTTGACTGGTCCTTCTGGAGCAGGCAAAACAACAGTCATAAAGTTGCTTTTAGGTGAATATCTTCCTACTTCGGGAACGATAAAAGTTGATGATCAAAAGGTTTCTCAAATTCCTTCTCGCAAACTTTATCATTGGCGGAGAAAGTTAGGGGTTGTTTTTCAGGATTATAAACTTTTTTGGGATAGGACAGTTGAGGAAAATGTTAGTTTGCCCTTAAGAATCCGCCGCTTTTCTGACAAAGAAATTTGCGAGAAAGTCAAAAAAATTTTAGAACAAGTTGGTTTGCAGGAACGCAGCCATTTGTTTCCTGCCCAGCTTGCTGGAGGGGAATTGCAGAGAGCTTGTTTGGCCAGAGCAATTATTACTGAGCCGGAGATACTTTTGGCGGATGAACCGACTGGCAACCTCGACCCGGTTACCTCGCTGGAGATGGTGAAGCTTTTTAAAGAAATTAACAAGAAAGGCACGACTGTTTTAATGGCGACTCATAATCAAGAGATTGTTGATTCATCCAAAAATAGAGTTATTGAGTTAGAAAAAGGTAAGATAGTGAGGGATGAAAAAGAAGGAAAATACCGTAAAGAGAGTGCAAAGTGAAAAGTGCAAAATTCAAAGTTATAACTTATCTTAATTTTGGTTTGGCGCTTTGAGTTATTTTTATGTTTAAAACTTTTAAACAACATATAATCCGTTCGCCGTATCAATCAATGGCAGCGATTTTAGTAGTTTCTCTCTCGCTTTTTTTGATTTCGGTGTTTTTTCTGTTGGGAGTAGGTTCGCAAATAGTTTTGCAATATTTTGAATCCCGACCCCAACTTATTGCTTACTTGAAGGATGAGGCAAAACCTCAAGATGTGGAAGTTATTATTGCTAAAATAAAGGCGACAGGCAAGGCTAAACAGATTGATTATGTTTCCAAAGAAAAAGCGCTGGAGATTTACAAACAATTGTTCAAGGACAAACCGCTTCTTTTGGAAATGGTGACTGCCAAGGTTTTGCCCGCAAGTATTGAAATTTCTCCTTATAATTTATCTTCCATCCAAGAATTAGCGACAATGTTAAAAAAAGAACCTTTAGTTGAGGACTTGGATTTTGAAGAAGATGTGGTCAAAAATCTTGCTAATTTTATTGTTTCGCTGAGAAAAATTGGTTTGGTGATAGCCGGAGTCCTGCTTTTTATCGCTGTTTTGACAGTGGTAGTTGTTTTGGGAATGAGAATTTCTAAGAGAAAAGAGGAAACAGAGATTTTAAAACTTTTAGGGGCTTCTTCTTGGTATATTCGTTTCCCTCTTTATTTGGAAGGAGTTTTTTATGGGCTGACAGCCGCGATTATTTCTTGGGGACTTACCTATTTGATAATCTTGTATAATACGCCGTTTTTGACCAGTTTTTTTGCTGGTATTCCTCTTTTTCCTGTACCTGTGATTTTTATGCTGGAAGTTTTAGCGGGCCTTTTGCTTTTAGGAGCAATTGTTGGTATTTTAGGAAGCTTTTTGGCAATATTGCGTTCCGCTAAAACGGCGAGATGAAAAATGCATTCCTTTTTTTGGTTGGTTTGCTTTTGCCTTTTTTTATTTTTTCAACTCCTGCTTTAGGGGTGTCTTGTTCAGCTCCTGCTCCCGGAAGCTCCGAAGAAGAAATTCAGGCGATTATTGATGAATGTTCACGATTGGTTGATGAATCACATCAACAGGCAACAAGTCTAAGCCAGCAGATAGCCAAGATGGATAATCAGATTAAACTTACTCTGGCGAGAATTTCCCAAACAAAGGTTCAGATTGGAGCCTTGGAAAAAGAAATCGATGCTCTTTCCGGTAAAATTGATCGTCTTGATTCCTCGTTAAATTATCTTTCTGAGGTTCTTCTTTCTCGGGTTGCTGAAAATTACAAGACGAAGAGAATAAGCCCGATAGCGCTTTTCTTTTCTTCACAAAATTTTTCCGATTTTATTGTTCGCTACCATTATTTACAGGCAGCACAGTTGCATGATAGAGAGTTGCTTATTTCAATGGAACAGACTCGCCTCAATTACGACGAACAGAAAGCTCTCAAAGAAAAGGCTCAAGCAGATCTTGAGAAACTTCAGAAGCAATTGGTTGACCAAAACCAGCAGCTTGCGATGCAAATGGATGATAAAAAGAAACTTTTAGAAGAGACAAAAGGTAAAGAATCGAATTATCAAAGTTTGCTGGCAAAGGCTAAAGCCCAGCTGGCGGCGATTCACCGATTTGTTGAAGCGCAAGGAGGAGCTAGCATTCTTTATAATCAGACACAATGTGATTCTTGGGGATGTTATTACAATCAGAGAGATAGCCAGTGGGGAAATATTGGAATGGGAGGTTCTCCTTATACTGTTGCAGGATATGGCTGTTTGATTAGTTCGGTTTCAATGATTGCTTCTCATTACGGAAAGAATATTAAACCAAATGACATTGCTCTAAATTCGAGTGCTTTTGTTCCCGGTACTGGTTATCTTTATCACTCCTTTATTGTTAATGGCGTAAATGTTAGTTTATCTTCTGCCTCAAGAGATATCCTTGACAGCGAACTGGCGGCTGGCCATCCGGTTATTGCTGGTTTATACTCAGGTCCTGACCACTTCATTGTTATTTTAAGAAAAGATGGAGATAAGTATATTATGCATGATCCTTTTTTGGAGAATGGTAATAATCGACCTTTGACAGACAAATATCAATATTCCGACATTAATAGCTTAAGATTGGTAAGTTTTAATTAAGGTGTGGTTGGATTTTTTGGTTTTAGCTGTAAATTTCCAAAGCCATTTGACCAGCGGAGTAGTTTGTTTTTGATACAATGATTTAAATCATTTTAATAAATGGCACAAGTTTCTAGATATCCACTTTCACCAAAAGTCTATGAAAGGATTTTTGAGATTCTTTTTGAATCAATTCTGAAAATAAAAAACAAAAAGGAAGCCGAAGATTTTTTGGGGGAGTTTCTTTCTCCAACAGAAAAAATAATGCTGGCAAAACGGATTTCTATTGCGGTTCTTTTAGCAAAAGATTATGACTATCGAGCAATAATAAAAACTCTTCATGTCAGTTTTCCGACAATTGCGGGGGTAAGCTCTTCTGTAAAATACGCCGGTGGAGGATATCGCCGAGTGATTGAGAAACTCCTCGAAGAAGAAAAGATTAGAGATATTTTGTTGAGTGTTGTTGAAGGAATTGCAACAGTCGGCGCGGCGGGAGGAAAAGGAAGCGGTGACTGGCGGAATTTAAAGAGGTCCATTCAAAAGAAAAAACTTTCAAAGCCATTTTAATCACAGGCATAAATTTGGCTGGGTTTTGAAAGTCAAAGGTTTTATTTTGAATGAATTATTTATAAACAAATGCCTGCCCATAGAAAACTTTTGGTTTATCTCTTCATTGCATTAATAATTTTTTTGTGTTTTTCTAGAGATGTTCAAGCGACAAGGAAAATAATTATCGTTTCGGATAAGTCATCTTTGTTTGGAGAAGAAGAAATGACAGTTACTGCTTCGGCTTCAGGCTTTGTCGAAGGGGAAACAATTTATATAAAGGGTGCTTTTTATCAAGACGCTCCTACACCAAATTATTTCGGGTATACCCAAAAAGGTGATGTTTGGGTGAAAAATAGTCAACCTACCGCGGAGCAACTGTCTGTCAAAATAGGAGAATGGGATAACACTCTCAAAGTCAAAAGCGACTTTTCCGATTCCGGATATAAAGGAGAAGGAGATTATGAATTTAAAGTAGGCTTTTATTATACAACTTCGGGCGGAAATCTTTCTTCTGTCCAATGGTCGGATAATGTTTTAACGGTTAATCTCAACGAACCGGATCCTACTCCGACACCCACCATTACTCCAACTCCCACGCCAACCAGTACCCCAACACCAACTTTGACGCCTACACCTCAGCCGCCTACTCCCACGCCGACAACAAAACCTAGTTTGACTCCGACCTCAACCCCAATCCCTTCTTGGACACCGACGCCTACAGGTGGAGTTTTGGGAGAAGAAACGGCGAGCGAAAGCGGATTTTATAATTTAACGGATCAAGAGATTACTCCGATAGAAAATATAAGCACTGCTTCCGGGGAAACTGAAGGCAAAAGAGAGTTTCTTTTTCCAATTTTGACCGCAATTTTAGGCATTGGTTTTATTAGCTTTTCTGTCTTTTCTTTTCTAAAAGGGCGACAGCCAAAAACAGTGGTTTGACAGACTAGTTTTGTGATACTATTTAATTTATCGACCGAGGAGCTTTTTGCCTTTTATGATTAAAATTAAAAGAATAGCAATTTTTTGGTTGCCAACATTTACTTGGATGGGACTAATTTTTTTCCTTTCTTCATTTCATAAACTTCAGGCCTCGGAAGTCGGCTGGCAGGATTTTATTATTCGTAAACTCGCTCATTTTTTGGAATATTTTATTTTGTATTTCCTTTTTTACCGGGCTTTAAAAAATACTACCAAACTTTCCCCGGGAAGGGTTTTTTTACTTGCTTTTTTACTGACAGTTTTTTATGCCATCAGTGATGAATATCATCAAACTTTTGTTTCGGGTCGAACCGGACGGCCCTTTGATATTGGAGTTGATTCTTCCGGCGCGCTATTCAGCTTGATTTTTTCTTGGAAATTGATTAATCTTTTGCCAGACAACATTAAGAAAACTCTAATCACTAATCGCTAATCACTAAATGAAACTTTTGGTTTCCGGCGGAGCAGGCTATATCGGCTCCCATACAGTTAGAGAACTTCTTAAACAAGGTTATGAAGTCGTGGTTTTTGACAATTTAACTAGCGGTCACAAAGAGTCAGTTAATTGCCCCTTGGTGGTGGGAGATTTGCTCAACAAAGGAGAAATTGAGGCTGTTTTTCAAAAAGAAAAATTTGCCGGTGTTATTCATTTTGCCGCTCTTTCTGCGGCGGGCGATTCAATGAAAGAGCCGGCCAGATACTTTGAGAACAATCTTCAGGGCGGGGTTAATTTGCTTGAGGCAATGCGAAAAGCTCAAGTTAACAAAATTGTTTTTTCTTCATCCTGCGCAATTTATGGTTATCCGGAAAAGTTGCCGGTTAATGAGGAAGAAACCAAAAAGCCGGTCTCTGTTTATGGCGAAACAAAATTGATGTTTGAGAAAATTCTTTTTTGGTATGACCAGCTTTTTGGAATTAAAAATGTTTGCCTTCGCTACTTTAACGCAGCTGGCGCATCTTTGGAAGGCGATATTGGCGAAGACAAAAGACCGCTTACTAACATTATTCCGGTGGCAATGAAAGTGGTTTTAGGTCAGCAAGATAAATTTTCTCTTTTTGGCAATGATTACCCGACTCCAGATGGAACTTGTATCCGCGATTATGTGCATGTTTTGGATCTCGCAGATGCTCACATCAAAGCTATCAATTATTTGGTGGAAAAGAATGAAAGCAACTTTTTTAATGTTGGAACAGGAAAAGGGTACTCAAATAAAGAGGTGCTGGAAATGATAAAAAAAGTGACTGGCATTGATTTCAAAATTGAGATTAGTCCAAGAAGGGCCGGAGATCCGGCGGCAATTTATGCTGACAACGAAAAAATCAAAAAAGTATTGGGTTGGGAGCCACGATATTCTGATTTGGAAACAATTATTAAAACTGCCTTCAGCTGGCACAAGACTCACCCGAAAGGATTTGCCAATGATTAAAATAAGAAAAGCTGAGGTTGCTGATTTAGCAAAATTAATTGACTTACGGCTCAAAATGATCAATGCCTGTCCGGATTCGTTTTTAGATGATTATGGCGAACTTTCCGAGTGGACAGTTGCTGATTGGGGAAATTGGTTTTCGCGATTGACCGAGGCAAAGAATTCGAACTTGATAGTTGCCGAAGAAGGAAGCAAACTAGTCGGCGTGGTGGGCTGTAAAGGGGTTAAACACAAAAGGGCAGCTCACGTTGCTACTTTAGTTGGAGTTGGAGTTTTGCCGGAATATCGGGGCAAGGGGATTGGTAGGGCGATGTTGGAGAAAATGATTGATTGGGTAAAGAAAGAAACCAAGATTGAGCGTTTGCAGTTGACAGTTTATGCTGACAATGAAGGAGCCATTAAATTTTACGAAAAACTGGGCTTTGTCAAAGAAGGCTTGTTTAAAAATTACGCCAAAAGTGTTAATGGTAATTATCAGGATGGGCTTTTGATGGCAATGTTTTTTCCAAGAAGGTGAGAAGATTGAAAGGAGGTGAGGAAAAATGAGAAAAATAATTTTTTATCTTGGTTTTTTGGGCTCAATAGTCCTTTTGCTTTTGGCGGGTAAAGTTTTTACTTCGCAGGCAATTTCCATGCCGCATTTTCCCACTAACTCTGAGGCAACCTCAAGGAAAATTGTTGTTTTTAAACCAGAGATGACAAATGATCAAGAGCGGGAAGCCTTGATTCAAAGATTTGGCGGCGTCAAGCTTAAAGATTTAAATTTAATTAATGGGAAGGCCGTGCTTTTACCGCCAACTGCAGTTGAAGCCTTGAGGCATCAGGCAGGAATTTTAAGGATTGATGACGATGTGGAAGTTTATGCCTTGGCAGATCGGTCGGTATTTTTGAGGCGAGTAAAGCCGACACCTACTCCAACCCCTGCGCCAGCTCAAACTTTGCCTTGGGGAATTGATCGGATTGATGCTGATTTGGCTTGGTCAACTTCTTCCGGCAGTGGCGTAAAAGTGGCGGTTATTGACACCGGAATTGATTTAAAACATCCAGACTTGGTTGTCAAAGGCGGAGCAAGCACTGTTTGGTATACCAGCAGTTACAATGATGATAATGGTCATGGGACTCATGTTGCCGGAATTGTCGCGGCTTTAGACAATAGCATTGGCGTTGTCGGCGTTGGTCCGCAGATCAATCTTTATGCGGTGAAAGTCTTGGACAAAAATGGTTCTGGCTATCTTTCCGATGTGATTGAGGGACTCGATTGGGCAGTGGCCAATAGGATGCAAGTTGTTAATATGAGTTTAGGGACTTCATCAGATGTCCAGTCGCTACATGATGCGGTTGCCAGAGTTAACGCTGCTGGCATTGTCCAAGTAGCTGCGGCGGGAAATTCTGGAGGAGCAGTTATTTACCCAGCGGCTTATCCAGAAGTGATTGCCGTTTCTGCCACTGACAAAACTGACAGCCTTGCATCTTGGTCAAGTCGAGGGCCGGAAGTCGATTTAGCAGCGCCCGGAGTGGATATTTACTCAACCTATAAAGGCTCAACCTACCAAACATTAAGCGGGACATCGATGGCCTCTCCGCATGTTGCCGGGGTAGCAGCTTTGGTTTTGTCAGTACCTAGCAAGTGTGAGTACCTATTGGATTCTATGCCAGGTTGCTCTCCTGCCGAAGTCCAAAAAAGATTGGAATCAACCGCCGATGATCTTGGGGTTTCCGGTAAAGACGATTTGTATGGTTATGGTTTGGTTGATGCAGAAAGAGCAGTGACGTGGTAAAATCCTGTAACTGCCCTGGATAATGCAAAAAACCATTAGTGGTTTAGTCCTGCCCGTGAGAAAATTCACCCCATTACCAGAGTGCTAAAGCATAGACTTATAAACAAGGGGTAATTAATCACAAGTAAGAGTGAAAGCGCCACTAGGCAAACTGGCGGTAACGGGGTTTGCGGAAAGGAGGTGAAAATAATGGTTGCTGTTGAAAGAAAAACAGAAGGAGACCAAAGGGAAAGACTTCTGGCATCGTTAAAAGAAATGGGTAGTGTTAAAGAGGCTCTTAGTCGATTAGTTGATCAAAAACAAGTAGAAAAAGAAAAAATACTAGAAGTTTTGAAGTCAGAGCAAAATTCTTACGCTTTGCCTGCTTTGCATGGACGTTTTAGAGACAAGGCTTCAGATCTAGGAGAAATAATTAAGGGTTTTGATGAAGGATTGTTCGAGGTGAGTGATTTACTAAACGCGGCAGGAATGGGCAAGCAAGAAACAAAATCTAGGGGTGGGTTTAAAGGATTGTTTAAAAGATAGAATTTAAAATCTTAAAATTCCCAACCCAATGAGGCCAATGAGAATTAGATAAATACCCACTAAAGTGGACAGCAGTTTTGGGTTGCCTAAAATTAGGACGCCAAAAATGATTGACAAAAGTGGGTTAAGGTTTTTTAGGATATACATTTTTCCTCCTTGCTAAAATAATTATAAAATATTTCTACTATACTTTATCATAACTTCGTTTTAATTTGTAATTCTCTCTGTTTTTTTGTATAAGGAAAGATTGTTTATCAAAAACAATTTTTGCTGTTTTTTTGCCTCAAAAAGGTTATTGACAACCGATTTAAAAATACTATAAGATAAATTTGAAAGTCACTAATCAATCCTATAGTAATTTTATTATAGACATTATGGTTTTTAAGCCCCCAATAAATTTGGAAGAAACAAGTTCTTTTGTCCCATTGGCAGAAACATTAATTCCCTCTGACAAAGAGGGATTTTTTTTTGAAAAAAACTTTTCTACCAAAATTTTTTACAGAAAGTAAAGAAAGGAGGTGAAAAAAATGAAAAGAATTTTACTTTCAATAATGACTATCGCATTAGTTTCCGGAGCCGCCTTCGGCGCCACCAGAGCTTATTTTACTGATGAAGAAAAAAGCACTGGAAACACTTTTTCCACCGGGACTATTGATATCGCCGTTGACGGCCAGAATCCATGGGCCAAGACGACTCCGTACCAACTAAAAGATATGAAGCCAAGCCAAACGGATTATATTGACTTTGTTGTCCATAATGTGGGAACAAATCCTGTTAATCTTTATAAAAAGCTTGGTAATTTCGAACCTAGCGATGGTGCCCAAAGTGAACCAGAGTGTTTAGCGGAACAGGGTACTTGGAATGGGACTATTTGTACTGGACAAAGAAACCCCAAAAACAATGTGGAAACTCAAATAAGATATGATTTAAGAGTAGAGCTTTATGATCACGATCCGGCAACGGCTGGAAATCCATATTGGTGGGAAACGATTTACCAAGATAGTGATGATGTAAGGTTAAGTTCACTATTAAATCAAGATGTTTATTTGGGGATGATACCGACTGGTCACTATTTAAAGGTGATGCAAAGCTATCATTTGGATTCAAATACCGGCAATGAATATCAAGGCGACAATTTGAGTTTTGGTATTACTCTGACTGCCGAACAGTTGGGCAAGAGCTCCCTTGTGTTGGAAAATAAGTATTTAGCTAATACTGATGTTTCCCATCATGTTTGGAACCCGGGAGGAGTTTCCGATGGGAGAGATGCGATTTTGTCTTACAAAGTCAAGGAAAGGACTTTCGATTATACTCTGACGGTTAACGGGATGCCAAGCGGTGCCTATTCTTTGATTGCTTGGGAAGATCCCTCGTTGGTGTGGAATTGGGATAATCGAGGCAATGCCATCAAAATTGCTGATGTTAATGTGAGTGGCAGTCCGACTGTTCTCTCGGGAAGTGTTGAATTAAATAACACTCTTGCGAATACCAAGGTTTGGTTGATCCCCGGAACTTATGTTAATGGGAACGCAAGCACTTTCCCTTGGGACCCAACGAATACTTTATTTGAGACTGGGTTGATGGATTACTATGATGCGGATTTGTAAGTTTCTATAAGGTGACACCTTGCAGTTTAGCGAATTCGAAGGGCAAGGTGTCACCTTGAAGGGTTAATATGAAAATTTTGAAAGTAATTTTCAATACGATTTATTGGTTGATTATTTTTGCTTTGGTTGTTGTCGCTGCTTCCACCTCCGTTTCTGTTCTCAAGATTCCTTCTGGACTTAAACTTCTTGTAGTGCAATCCGGCTCAATGGAACCAGCGATTAAAACCGGCTCGGTGATTTTGATCAAAAAGCAAGATACATATAGTGTTGGTGACATTATTTCCTTTGTTTCCGGTGGCCAAGATTCTACCACTCACCGTGTAGTGAAAACAGAAGTCAAAAACGGCAAAGAAATTTTTTATACCAAAGGAGACGCCAATCAAGGCGAAGATCGCGAGTCAGTTAGCATAGAAAAAGTTTTAGGAAAAACAATTTTTATTT
>Ga0078972_1007206_pt1 | contig 25060 bp, 36 predicted proteins | sample YelNatPaOPGAMG01_FD_67568 | JGI IMG/M metagenome (GOLD analysis project Ga0078972, IMG submission 67568) | Hot spring thermophilic microbial communities from Obsidian Pool, Yellowstone National Park, USA - OP-RAMG-01 (SPADES assembly) (version 2) | ecosystem: Environmental > Aquatic > Thermal...
TGATGCGCAGCGTCTGGGGTGATCTTACCAAAGACGGCGTACTCTGCCAACCCTGGTCTCCATCCTTTCCTCGGCCGCGTCCTATGCGCGCTACCCTCTCCAAGAACGTACAACGAATTCGATGAAGCGGCCGCATTTCGAGGTATTTCCTCTGTGTCATTTCGAGCCAAGCGACAAATCTTGGCCGAGAACCAAGATTAGTCAGTCGCCGCAGCTCATTTAGTTCGAGACGGGGGCCTTGGAAATGACGAAAGTTGACTTGTCTCGGCCGTCACCGGGGATGTCGCGAGCGCCCACGAGCTGCCTGGGGCAGACCTCGTTCCGTCGGAAATCTCGAGAATGGCAGTGCACCCGATGCAAGTTCCACTGGCTGTGCAAGGGGCGGCATGTTGACATTCAAGAAGAAAGTGATTTTTATCGGAAGAAATGTTCGAATCCATCTCCAAAGGTGAAGCAAGAATGGCAAAGAAAACTGACCGACGAGACTTCTTGAAGGCTGGCCTCGCTGCGACGGCAGTCCTCGCCGTGAACGGACCCAGAGCAGTCCTTGGGGCGGACGCAGATGCCCCCTCCCGACTGCCTGATATAGTAATAAGTAGAGGGAAAGACCCTGCCGTGAACGCGCGGGCGGCAGTGGAGGGATTGGGGGGCATGAAACGCTTTGTGAAGCCTGGCAACAAGGTAGTAATAAAACCAAACATGAGTTTTGCCAGCGGACCAGAACGGGCGTCGAACACGAATCCTCTGGTGGTGAGGGAGGTTGCATTGATGTGCATCGAGGCCGGCGCCGCCAGCGTGGCGGTGCTAGACAACGTCCTCAATTCCCCTAAAGACTGCCTCAAGATGTCCAAGATTCCTGAATTGCTGAAAGACGTCCCCAATACCATCGTGAGCGTTGTTCAAAATAAAAGATTTTTCCGTGAAGTGCCGGTGACGCACGGCAAGGAGCTCAAATCCATGATGGCAGTGTCGGATGTCCTCGATGCAGACGTCTTGATTGCGGTACCCGTGGGCAAGTCCCATTCGGCTGCGGGCGTGAGCCTCGGAATGAAAGGGATGATGGGACTCATTCATGACCGACTGTCATTTCATGGCCGCTATCACCTCCACGAAGCCATCGTGGACATGGTCACTGTGTTGAAGCCTCAGCTTACCGTTATCGATGGGACGCGCATACTCTCCACCGGCGGCCCTGGCGGACCCGGTAAAGTAATTCCCCTGGACCTTGTCCTTGCCTCGCCAGATGTGGTAGCCGCTGACGCCCAAATGGTGGCCTTGGGGACTTGGTATGACAAGAAGATTCAGCCGCATCAGGTGCGCCATATACGCATTGCGGCAGAGCGCGGTCTTGGCGTCATGGACCTGGAGAAATTACATGTGAAGAATGTAGAATCCTAATGCGATTTCAACGCGTTGCTCAGACCATTTCCCTCGGTCTCTTCGCCCTCTTGCTCATTCTCGCTTCCTACCCTTATCCTGAAGGGCTGCCAACCGATCTGTTTCTGCGCCTCGACCCGTCCATCGCGGCGGGTACGAGCCTCGCTGCGCGTGAATTGCCGCTGGCGTTTTTGCCTGCGGTTGCGGCGCTTGTCGCGTGTCTGTTTGTGGGACGTATCTTTTGCGGATACATCTGCCCCATGGGCGCGACCCTGGACTGCATAGAAGCTGCGGTACGCAATCCTAAAACAAAGGCATGGCGAGATCGCGGCCGGCCATTGAAGTCGATTTCGCACAGGACAAAGTACGTCTTCCTGCTCGTTATGGTCGGCGCCGCTCTGGGAGGAGTGTCTCTCGTCTTTCTTGGCTCGCCGCTATCCCTGACGACGCGTCTCTACGCGCTGGTCATCCATCCTATCCTCGTGCTCGCAGGGGAACAGGCCCTCGCTCTGAGCGCGCCGCTGTCTCGCTTTTTCCCCGATCTCGCCTACTGGTCCCTGCCGACAAGGACCTTTGCGACAAACGTGTTTGTGGCATTATTCTTTCTTTGCGTCGCGGCCTTCGGGATCTGGCAGCCTCGCTTTTGGTGCAGGAACCTATGCCCCGCGGGGGCTTTGTTCGCGATTGCTTCCCATAAGCCGCTGGTGAGACGCAGCGTCAATGACGCGTGCAACGAGTGCGGGAAATGCATCCGACATTGCCCAACAGGGGCCATCGGCGACGACCCTCGATATACCAATCACTCTGAATGCATTGCATGTATGCGCTGCCAGGAGATTTGCCCCAACCACGCGATCTCCTTTTCGATTGCGGCCTCGGAGCCAAAGGTCGAGCCCGCCTTTGACATGTCGAGAAGGGGTATTCTGTGGTCGTTTTTTTCTGGTCTCTTCGCCGCAGGCTTGCTGCGAACCAATATTGCTCAGCAACGGTCAGGCTCGCGGGAGCGCCCCTTGCGTGACAGCGAATTGATCCGGCCGCCAGGCGCCCTGCCGGAAAGCGAGTTCCTCGCAAGGTGCGTCCGGTGCGGAGAATGCATGAAGGCCTGCCCCACCAACACGCTGCAGCCCGTATGGCTCCAGGCAGGCCTCGAAGGCATTTTTTCCCCTGTGATGTCGCCTAGGCTGGCCGCGTGCGGGATCAACTGCAATGTATGCGGCCAGGTGTGCCCAACAGGAGCGATCCGTTCTCTCAGTTTGGTGGAAAAAAATCACGCCAAGGTCGGGACAGCCTGGATCGAACGCCGTCATTGCCTCGTATGGGAGCAGGACAAGAAATGCCTGGTGTGCGACGAGGTCTGCCCCTACAACGCGGTTTCCTTTCGGCCTGTGCCTGAAAGAAAAAATGCTGCGCCTTTTGTCATCGCTCAGCGCTGCACCGGCTGCGGATGGTGCGAGTCAAAATGCCCTGTCGAAGGCGCCGCCGCGATTCGGGTAAGCATCATCGGAGAAGTTCGACTCAGCGAGGGGTCGTACGTGGAAAAGGCCAAAGAGTATGGATTCGTTTTTCGAACGAAAGATAATTCGGTGGATGTTCTTGCGCCTGGCACGTTTGACGAGTAGGCCCTTTGATGCGGGGAATGTTGCGTCGCTGCTGAAGTTGTAACGCGTAGGGGACTGACAGGGGGAGCTGAGAGAGATTTTTTTGGGGAGGAAACGCTTGACATGCTTGCATGAAAGGGATAAAAAATGTACTTTTATAGAGGAGCCACTTGCTGGCGTAGCTCAACCGGTAGAGCAGCTGATTTGTAATCAGCAGGTTGCGGGTTCGAGTCCCATCGCCAGCTCCAGAGTGGAGGGGTTCCCGAGTGGCTAAAGGGGGCAGACTGTAAATCTGTTGGCGCAGCCTTCGGAGGTTCGAATCCTCCCCCCTCCACCACAACGCATAATGGCCCGTTTCAACAACGCGCCTGACGCGGGAATAGCTCAGTTGGTAGAGCGTCAGCCTTCCAAGCTGAACGTCGCGGGTTCGAGTCCCGTTTCCCGCTCCAGCATAGACTCACGCGTCGGAGCATTGCGCGGCGATGCTCCGAAAGTGCAAAAAAGGAGCGTTCGCAGCCCACGTAGCTCAGTAGGTAGAGCACTTCCTTGGTAAGGAAGAGGTTCACCGGTTCGATCCCGGTCGTGGGCTCCACTCAAGACAACGACGAGGAGTGCCTCGTCGTTGATGTCACGCGGCGAGTATCACAAATGCGCGCCGGCGATGAGAATGTCGAAGTAAATGTTTCTGGTGATTGTTCAAGGAGGAGCCCATGGGCAAGGCGAAGTTTGAGCGAAAGAAGCCGCATGTGAATGTGGGTACGATAGGACACATAGATCATGGCAAGACGACGTTGACGGCAGCGATCACGCGGATATTGTCGAAGAAGGGATGGGCGGAGTATGTGCCGTTTGAGGAGATAGACAAGGCGCCGGAGGAGAAGGAGCGAGGGATCACGATAGCGACGGCGCATGTGGAGTATGAGACGGCGAATCGTCATTATGCGCATGTGGATTGTCCAGGTCATGCGGACTATATCAAGAACATGATCACAGGTGCGGCGCAGATGGACGGTGCGATATTGGTGGTGGGAGCGAATGATGGGCCGATGCCCCAGACGCGAGAGCACATATTATTGGCTCGTCAGGTGGGTGTGCCGTATATAGTGGTGTTTTTGAACAAGGTGGACATGGTAGATGATCCTGAATTGATTGAGTTGGTGGAGTTGGAGCTTCGGGAGTTGTTGAGTTCGTATGATTTTCCTGGGGACGAGATACCGATAGTGAAGGGGAGCGCTTTGAAGGCGTTGGAGTCGGGGGATCCATCGAGTCCAGATGCGCAGTGTATATTGGAGTTGATGGAGGCGGTGGACAAGTATATTCCGGTGCCGGTGCGGGAGATAGACAAGCCGTTTTTGATGCCGGTGGAGGATGTGTTTAGCATTTCTGGTCGTGGTACGGTGGTGACTGGTCGCGTGGAGCGAGGGCAGATACGAGTGAACGACGAGGTGGAGATAGTCGGGATACGCGAGACGCGCAAGACGGTATGTACGGGCGTGGAGATGTTTCGGAAGGTGTTGGATTCGGGACAGGCGGGAGACAATGTGGGGTTGCTGCTTCGGGGGATCAAGCGTGACGAAGTGGAGCGAGGCCAGGTGATAGCCCAGCCGGGATCGATAACGCCGCATACTCGTTTTAAGGCGGAGACGTATATATTGACGAAGGAAGAAGGCGGTCGGCACACGCCGTTTTTCAATGGGTATCGGCCGCAGTTTTACTTCCGGACGACGGACGTGACGGGCGTGATCACGCTTCCCGAGGGAGTGGAGATGGTGATGCCTGGGGACAATGTGTCGTTGGAGGCGAAGCTGATCACGCCGATAGCCATGGAGAAGGAGCTCCGCTTTGCCATCAGAGAAGGCGGCCGCACCGTGGGCGCCGGCGTCATCTCCGAAATATTGGAGTAAAAGACAAGTAATTCCCGAGAATAAAGGCTCGATAAGGTTGAATAGCATGGACATGCAGGCTCTGAAGATAAGGATCAAGTTAAAGGCCTACGATCACAAACTGCTGGATCAGTCTGCGGCGGAGATCGTTGAAACGGCTTGGCGTACTGGGGCGAAGGTGGCTGGGCCAATCCCACTGCCCACGCGGATACACAAATACTGCGTGTTGCGTTCGCCTCACATCGACAAGAAATCGAGAGAACAATTCGAGATCCGAGTTCACAAAAGGTTGCTGGACATCGTTGAACCGACCCAGCACACACTGGATGCGCTGATGAAACTAGACCTTTCGCCTGGCGTTGATGTGGAGATCAAGGCGTAAACAGTCATCCTGGTGCTGGAAGGAGCGCGATATGATTCAGGGTATGGTTGCAAAGAAACTAGGCATGATTCAGCTTTTCGACGAGTCAGGCTTTGCGGTCGGAGTGACCGTGGTCCAAGCAGGTCCATGCACGGTAGTGCGAAAAAAAGATCAGTCCACGGTGCAGGTGGGATTCAATCAGACGGAAGAATGGAAGCTCACGAAGCCCGTTGCCGGGCAGTTCAAGAAGGCTGGAACGCCGGCGTTTTCTGTGCTGCGCGAATTCAAGGCCGAAGACATAGAAAGCCTTTCTGTTGGCCAAGAGATTCGAGCCGACATCTTTAGCCCCGGTGAAGTCGTGAAAGTGACAGGCATGAGCAAAGGCAAAGGTTTTGCCGGCGTCATCAAGCGGTGGAATTTCGGCGGCGGCCGCGAAACCCATGGGTCTCGATCCCACCGCATCCCCGGTTCGGTGGGTCAGTGCGCATGGCCCTCCAGGGTATTCAAAGGCAAGAGACTACCTGGTCGCATGGGCGGCAAGCAGGTCACAGCTCCTCGAGTCCAGGTTTTGGAAGTAAGGCCAGATGAGAATCTCCTTTTTCTCAAGGGGCCTGTCCCTGGCGCAAGAGGGTCTATATTAGTCATAAGGAAACAGTGATGGTTTCTGTAAACGTTTTCAACCAAAACGGCGAGATAGTGGACACGATTGAGCTGGATGGGAGCGTCTTCGGCGCCGAGATTCACGAAGACCTCGTCCAAAGAGTCGTCACGTGGCAGTTGGCCAAAAGGAGAGCGGGTACGGCCAGCACGAAGACGCGAGGCGAGGTCAGAGGCGGCGGCAAGAAGCCCTGGCGTCAAAAGGGCACAGGCCGGGCTCGAGCAGGCACCAACAGGTCTCCCATTTGGACTGGCGGCGGGACCGTCTTCGGCCCCAAACCCCGTTCGTACGCATTTGCCATTCCGAAGAAAGTGCGCAAAGCAGCCCTGAAAAGCGTGTTGACCTCGCGGGTTCAAGAAGAGGCGCTCAAAGTCGTGGACAAGATCCAATTGCAGGAACCCAAGACGAGACTGTTCCTGGAGCCGCTCAACGCCCTTGGCCTGAAAGACCACAAAGTGCTTTTTGTCACGCCGGAAAAGGACGAGACGCTCACGAGGTCTTCTCGGAATTTACCCCAGGTATTGGTGCTGCCTGTGGAGGGGCTCAATGTGTATGACCTCCTGAGGTTCGACAAACTCGTGTTGCTCCAGGACACGGTACCGAAATTGTACGAAAGGCTGGGCTGACATGGAACCATATCAGACAATCCTCCGGCCCATCGTGACGGAAAAGGGCACGACGCTCAAAGAAGAGAACAACCAGATTATGTTTGAGGTGGACCCGCGTTCCAATAAGTCAGAGATAAAAAAAGCGGTGGAAAAACTCTTCAAAGTCAAGGTAGTTGCCGTTCACACACAGAATCGACTTGGCAAACGCAAGAGGTTGGGCAGAACAGTAGGGCGTCGAAAGAACTGGAAAAAGGCCATCGTCACCTTAAGAGAAGGAGACCGAGTCGAGTACTTTGAAGGAGTGTAGCGTGCGTGGATGAGAGGGGCGGCTAAGCCGTGGTTTCTTCCCCCTCCAGCCGAGAAGGATAACGTTATGACGATCAAGAAATTCAAACCGACTTCACCCGGCATTCGATTCAAGACGGGACTCACATTCGAGGAAATCACCACTCGTGAACCCTTGAAGTCTCTTGTCAAGGGTATGACGAAAAAAGGCGGCCGGAACAATATGGGCCGCATTACCGTGCGACACCGGGGAGGCGGCCACAAACGAAGATTTCGGATCATCGATTTCAAGAGAGATAAGCAGGACGTCCCTGGGACGGTGAAAAGCGTGGAGTATGATCCGAACCGGAGCGCTCGTCTGGCGCTCATACAGTACGCGGACGGGGATAAGCGGTACATACTGTGGCCCAATGGCTTGCAGGTAGGAGACACCGTAGTGGCAAGCGACAAGGCCGACATCAAGCCGGGCAATTGCGTGCCGCTGAAGAATCTTCCCCTTGGAACGATGATCCATAACCTGGAGCTAAAAATAGGAAAAGGCGGTCAGATGATTCGATCGGCCGGCGCCTATGGTCAGCTCATGGCGAAAGAAAAGGGATACGCCCAGGTCAAATTGCCCAGCGGCGAAGTCCGAATGGTGCTGGACAGGTGCCGGGCAACCATAGGGCAAGTGGGGAATCTTGACCACGAGAATATCTCCTTGGGCAAGGCCGGCCGCACTAGGCTCATGGGGCGGCGTCCCAAGGTCCGAGGAGTGGTCATGAACCCAGTGGATCACCCGCACGGCGGCGGGGAAGGCAAAACCTCAGGCGGACGCCATCCCGTGACTCCGTGGGGCGTTCCTACCAAGGGATACAAGACTCGGAAAAGATCAAAACCTTCTGACAAATTCATTGTGAAACGGAGGAAGTGATATTCATGCCCCGTTCGATACATAAAGGTCCTTTTGTGGACGATCACGTGTTGGAAAAGGTTAACCAGGCCAGGGAAACTGGGTCGAGGAAGGTCATTCAGACATGGTCTCGTCGTTCCACGATCATACCCGACATGGTGGGGCTCACCTTCGCCGTTCATAACGGGAAGAAATTCATCCCCGTGTTTGTGACCGAAAACATGGTGGGGCACAAACTGGGAGAATTCTCGCCCACGAGAACATTTCACGGTCACGCCGGCGATAGAAAGGCTAAGAAGGGGCGGAAGTAATGGAATTCGTAGCAACCCTGAGACATGCAAGGATATCTCCCCGTAAGGCTCGGCTCGTGGCAGACCTCGTACGCGGGATGTACGTCGGGGAAGCGCTGGCGTTGCTGAACTTCACGCCGAAAAAAGGGGCCGTCATTATCAAGAAGGTGGTGGAATCGGCCCTGGCGAATGCAACGCAAGCCAGCGGGGTGGATGAAGACCGGCTGTTCGTGAGCAGCATCACCGTGGATGAAGGCCCGACGGCAAAGCGATGGAGCCCGAGGGCTATGGGACGAGCAACAAAGATAAGAAAACGAACCAGCCACATCCGCGTCGGTGTGGAAGAAGCGTAGAGGACAAGAGGAGTTGTGATGTCCATTCAGACTCACAATGCTGATAAACAACGCGCCATCGAGGCGGCGAATTAGGATTCAGGAGGGCGTCTTGGGACAAAAGGTTCATCCACATGGATTTCGCCTAGGCATAAACCGAACGTGGGATTCCCGCTGGTACTCTCAGAGAGAATACGGTGATTTCCTTATCGAGGACTTAAAGCTCCGAGAGTTTCTAAAGAAGAGACTGGCTCAGGCGAGCATTTCTCGAATCGAGATAGAACGGGCGGCAGGCAAGATACGGGTGATTATCCACACTGCCCGGCCGGGAATCGTGATAGGTCAAAAAGGCAGCGAAATCGAGAAGCTGAGACGCGACATCCTGAAGATAACCCATAAAGACGTCATCGTTGATATCAAGGAAATCCGCAAACCCGAAATAGACGCGCAACTTGTGGCGGAAAACGTAGCGCAGCAGTTGGAACGCCGCGTCGCCTTCCGAAGGGCAATGAAGAAATCGGTCACCAGCGCGCTGAAGTCTGGCGCCAAGGGCATACGAATAGCCACGGCAGGCCGACTTGGCGGGGCCGAAATGGCGCGGAGAGAATGGTACCGTGAAGGACGAGTTCCTCTTCACACCTTGCGGGCGGATATAGACTATGGATTCGCCAAAGCCACCACCACCTATGGAGTTATCGGGGTGAAAGTGTGGATATTCAAAGGCGAGATAGTCCAGGTAGGATCAGGGGAAAACTAAAATGTTGGCGCCCAAGAAAGTAAAATATCGAAAAAGGCAAAAAGGACGTTTAACAGGACGTCCCACACGCGGCACATCAGTATCGTTCGGCGACTATGGTCTGATGGCGCTCGATCCGGGATGGATCACGGCAAGGCAGATAGAGGCAGCCCGTATCGCCATGACCCGCCACGTCAAGAGGGGCGGAAAGATCTGGATACGGATGTTCCCCGACAAGCCCATCACCAAGAAGCCTGCTGAAACCCGTATGGGGAAAGGCAAAGGCGCGCCCGAAGAATGGGTTGCGGTGGTACGGCCCGGCAAGATCATGTACGAGATGGAAGGGGTTCCAGAGGAAGTGGCCAGGGAGGCCTTCCGTCTTGCAGCAATGAAATTGCCTATTAAAACGAGATTTGTCGTTCGTGAGGATGCAACATGAAGCCGCGTGAATTGAGGGACCTTGCTCCGGAAGAACTGGCTGCGAAAGAGAAGGAATTCAGGGAGGAGGAGTTCACACTCCGCTTCAAGCACGCGACTGGCCAGCTCGAGAAAACCGCTCGTCTCAGAATTCTCCGCAAAGAGATTGCACGGGTGAAAACCATCTTAAGAGAAAAGGAGGCGTCTCAATGACGAACTCCTCCGAGAGAGTCAAACAGAGGAAAGTCCGTACCGGTGTTGTCGTCAGTAACAAGATGGACAAGACAGTAGTCGTGGAAGTGAGTCGCACGGTATTGCACCCGGTGTACAAGAAGTTCGTGCGACGCAGAAAGCGCTTTATGGCTCACGATGAACAAAATGCATGCCGCATAGGCGACGAGGTCATGATAGTGGAAACGCGGCCTCTGAGTCGTCATAAAAATTGGCGGGTTCGCAAGATCCTGAAGGAGGCGGCTCTTCCTGGAGGTTCGTTATGATTCAGCAGCAGACCCGCATGGATGTGGCCGACAATTCAGGCGCCAAGGAACTCTTTTGCATCAAGGTTCTTGGGGGCACGAGACGGAAGTACGCCAGCGTCGGCGACGTGGTGATCGTATCCGTGAAAGAGGCCATACCCAACTCGAAGGTCAAAAAAGGAGAGGTGCACAAGGCAGTGGTGGTGCGAACCAGAAGGGCGGTCCGCAGGCCCGACGGCTCGTACATCCGTTTTGATGACAACTCTGCAGTGTTAATCAACAATCAAATGGAACCCATTGGCACTCGAATTTTCGGGCCGGTGGCGCGTGAACTTCGCGCCAAGAAATTCATGAAAATAGTATCACTGGCGCCGGAGGTTCTTTGACCATGTCGCATATCAAGAAAAACGACCGCGTAGAAGTGATGGTCGGCAAAGATAAAGGCCGCCAAGGCAAGGTGTTGAAGGTGTTTCGAGACAAGGACGCCGCGCTGGTGGAACGCATCAATATGATCAAACGCCACTCGCGTGGAGGCGGAAAGATTCAGCAAGGCGGCATCATCGAGAAAGAAGCGCCGATACGTCTTTCAAAGCTCATGATCGTCTGCCCCAAGTGTTCGAAAACAACCCGGATAGGGATGAAAATTCTCGAAGACGGTGAACGAGTCCGCTTCTGCAAGAAATGCGACCAACAAATGGATTCGTAAAAGGAATGAAGTGATGGCTTCTAGACTCCAGGAATATTATAAGGAACATGTGGCGCCCGCTTTGCGCGAGCAGTTCAAGTACTCCAATCCCATGCAGGTCCCTGCTCTGAAGAAAATAGTGATCAACATGGGATTAGGCGAGGCCATTCAGAACGCGAAAGTCTTGGAGACAGCCCAGCAGGAACTGGCATTGATCACCGGGCAATTGCCCGCCATGCGCAAGGCGAGGAAATCGATTGCATCATTCAAGCTCAGGGAAGGGATGACCATAGGCTGCAAGGTGACCCTGCGCCGCGACAATATGTACCATTTTTTGGACAAACTCATCAACGTAGCCCTGCCTCGTGTAAGGGATTTTCGCGGGGTCAATCCCAAGGGATTTGACGGCCGGGGCAATTTCTCCATGGGCATCAGAGAGCAAATCATATTCCCGGAGATCAATTACGACAAGATTGACAAGATACGAGGAATGAACATCACAGTCGTCACTTCAGCCAAGACTGACGAAGAGGCAAAGCAACTGCTGGAAAGCCTCGGTATGCCTTTTAGGAAGTGACTTATCTTTTCTCCTTTAAGGAGGGAGCGTGGCCAAGAAATCGTTGATCGTAAAGGCTGCCAGGCCTCAGAAATTTGAGGTTCGTGAGTACAACCGGTGCCAAGTGTGCGGGAGACCCAGAGGGTACTACCGCAAATTCAAACTGTGCAGAATATGCCTGCGAAATGAGGCTTTGAAGGGCAACATTCCTGGCATGATAAAATCGAGTTGGTAGGAGAACCGCCATGAGCATGACTGACCCGATAGCCGATATGCTGACGCGTATCCGCAATGCCAGACAAGCCAGGAAGGATCAGGTGACAATTCCTGCCTCCAATCTCAAGATAGGGATATGCCAAATTCTCAAGGAAGAAGGATACGTCAAAAAATATAAGGTTATCAGATCTGCCAAGAACAAAGAGGGGGTCTTGAAACTCACGCTAAGATTCGACGACGAAACGCAATGCGTCATCGAGGGCCTCTCTCGGGTGTCCAAACCGGGCCGACGGGTTTATGTGGGCCATGATCACACGATGAAGAGTCACGGCGGCGTCGGCATCCTGATCCTTTCCACCTCCCAGGGTATCATGACCGACAAGGAGGCGAGGCGCCGGAAGATCGGAGGAGAGGTCCTGTGCAGTATTTGGTAACTATTCGGAAAGTGGAGCAGTATAGATGTCCAGAATAGGTAAAGCTCCCATCGTTATACCCGAAGGAGTGAAGGTGGCGTTCGAGCCGCCAACCCTGTCCGTCCAAGGGCCCAAGGGATCGCTCTTCCTGGATGTAACGGAATGGGTTACCCTCGAATTGGATTCGTCTCAGATTAGGGTGTCGGCAATAAGCCAGCATCGCAAGTCTCGTTCACTCCACGGGTTAACCAGAACCCTTATCCAAAATATGGTGACGGGAGTCACTGCGGGATTTACCAAGTCCTTGGAAATCGTGGGCGTTGGGTACCGCGCCGAGGCTGACAAAGAAAAGCTTACCCTGAATGTTGGCTATTCGACCCCTGTGGTGATGGAGATTCCAGAAGGCCTCTCGGTGGAAGTGGAAAAGAATACCATTATCCATGTGCGAGGCATCGATAAGCAGCGTGTGGGAGAATTGGCAGCGCAAATCAGAAGGGTGCGAAAGCCCGAACCCTACAGAGGCAAGGGAATACGGTATCTCGGCGAACAAATTCGCCGCAAGGTAGGCAAAGCTGGATCGAAATAGGACGTAGTGGTCAGTTCCAGGAGATGTTTGCTGAGGATAATGAATATGGCAGGCGATACAGACAAGATACTATCAAGAGCGAAACGGACCAAAAGAATCCGCCACAAGCTTATGAGGCAAAAAAACAGGCCGAGGCTCACGGTGTTTCGGTCTAATAGGAACATATACGCCCAGATCATCGACGACCAAAAGGGAGAGACGATAGTCCAAGCTTCCACGCTCGACAAAGATTTTCGGCGGCAGCCTGGGCAATCGTTTGACAAGGCCCTGTCCCGCGAGGTCGGTCGTCGGATCGCTGCTCGGGCCATAGAACGCAATATCACAGAGGTCGTCTTTGACAGGGGACCGTATCTGTATCACGGAAAAGTGAAGGCCCTGGCAGACGGGGCCCGAGAGGGCGGCCTCATTTTCTGAGGCGCTTAAGAGGAGGAACTCTTTGCTGAGTAGATCCGAGTCAAATGTAGAAGGTGAGCTGAAGGACCGGGTGGTTCATCTTAGCCGTGTGGCTAAGGTCGTAAAAGGCGGCAGAAGATTTTCTTTCAGCGCGGTGGTTGTGGTTGGCGACGGCCAAGGACGCGTCGGTTATGGGCTGGGAAAAGCCAATGAGGTGCCCGAGGCAATTCGCAAGGGAGTCGAAAAGGCGCGATCCACTATGGTTGAGGTGCCCATCGTGAACGGCACAGTGCCTCACGAGGTCATTGGAAAATACGGCGCAGCAAAAGTCTTGCTCAAACCGGCTGGCTCAGGAACCGGCGTGATTGCTGGCGGGGCCGTGCGAGCCGTGATGGAAGCCGCGGGCATCCATGACATTTTGACAAAGTGCATTGGCACCAACAACCCGCACAATGTGGTGAAGGCCACCTTTGAAGGGCTCAAGGGTCTGCGCACGCAGCATCAGATTGCTCGAAAACTCGGCAAACTCGATGCGCCAGAGGACGAAAACGATACGGGAGAAGAATTGTTAGCCGATGCTTAAAGTAACCTTGAAAAAGAGCGTGATCAAATCGACCAAGCGTCAGCGCGATACGGTGAAGGGCCTCGGATTACGGCGGATGAATTCCATCCGTTTTCTTGCGGATACGCCAGAAGTGCGAGGCATGATTCGAAAAGTCAGTCACTTGGTTGAAGTCGAGGAAGTAAAGGAATAACAACCCCTTGGTGAAGGAAAAACAGATGGATCTTTCAAATCTGCAAGCGCCAGGAGGCAAACGAAAGCGGACCCGGGTGGGTCGCGGCGAGTCTTCCGGCTTGGGTAAGACATGCGGCAAAGGACACAAGGGACAGAAATCCCGTTCGGGCGGCTCGGTATCTCCGGGATTTGAAGGCGGACAAATGCCGCTCCAGCGGAGACTGCCAAAGAGGGGCTTTCACAATCCGACGCGAGTCGAATACAACGTCGTGAACCTCAAATCGCTCAAGGGATTGGACCCCTCAGAGCCTATCACCGGGGAGTTGCTGAGGGACAAGGGCATTGTGAAAAGAAGGGGCCCGATAAAACTCCTGGCAATGGGTGAGGTCTCTGCCTCCTACGCCATAAGGCTGGATAAGGTCAGTAGGGCTGCAAAGGAAAAAATCGTCGCCGCGGGCGGCAAGGTAGAAGAGATATAACGAGACCCGACGGAAGCGTCAAAACGCCGTCTCACGAGGGCTGCAGGGAGCAATTCTGAGGAGAATCGAACAGTGATAGGTTCCATCGCAAACATTGCAAAAATCCCCGAACTGAAACGCAGGGTGATCTTTACGCTGCTCATGCTCCTTGTCTATCGCATCGGGGTTCATATACCCACGCCCGGCATAAACGCCGTCGCGCTGAAAGAATTTTTCAGCAAGTATCAACAGACGCTGTTTGGCGTCATCGACATGTTTACCGGCGGCGCGCTCGAGAATTTTTCGGTCTTTTCCTTGGGGATTATGCCATACATCAGCGCGTCGATTATATTGCAGCTTCTCACTGTGGTGGTGCCCCATCTCGAGAGATTGTCAAAAGAAGGGGAAGCGGGTCGAAAAAAGATTACCCAGTACACCCGGTATGGCACTGTGGTGCTGTCGTTGATCCAGGGCATGGGAATCAGCATCGGTCTCGCCCACACGGAAAATTTAGTCTATATCAACAAATTCTCCTTCATTGTACTCTCCATGATTACCTTGACTGCGGGCACCGCCTTCATCATGTGGCTGGGCGAGCAGATTACAGAGCACGGCATCGGAAACGGCATCTCGCTCATTATCTTCGCCGGCATAGTCGCGAGGATGCCTTCAGCCCTTGGAGGCACCGTCCAGCTCGTGCAGACCGGCGACATGGGATTCTTGGTGCTTCTTCTCTTGCTGCTCATCATGATAGTGGTGATTGCCATTATCGTTTTTGTGGAGAGGGGTCAACGCCGCATTCCTGTTCAATACGCCAAGAGAGTGGTAGGTCGGAGAATATACGGCGGGCAAAGCACGCACCTGCCGCTGAAAGTCAATACCGCTGGGGTCATTCCGCCTATTTTTGCATCGTCGCTCATAATATTCCCCGCCACCATAGCCCAATTCACCCAAATCGGCATATTGACGAGTTTGACAGGTTATCTGAGGCCGGGGACGGGCGTGTATGAGATCCTTTACATTATTCTGATAGTATTTTTCTGTTACTTTTATACCGCGGTGACGTTCAATCCCGTTGACGTGGCTGAAAACATGAAGAAATACGGGGGGTATATTCCTGGCATCAGACCCGGGAAAAAGACCGCCCAATATATAGACAAGGTGCTCACTCGTATCACGTTGGGAGGCGCGATCTACGTATCGGCGATATGCGTATTGCCCTCCATACTTATTTCTCGTTTCAACGCGCCCTTTTATTTCGGTGGGACCTCGCTTCTGATCGTCGTGGGCGTTGCCTTGGATACCCTGACGCAGATTGAGACCCATATGATCCAGAGGCATTACGAGGGTTTCATCAGGACGGGCCGAATCAAGGGGAGGCGTTAGCCTGCTCAGAAGGATGGAAGGAGCCATGATCATCGTATTGTTGGGAGGACCTGGATCGGGTAAGGGAACGCAGGCCAAGAAACTCACAGAAAAGCTTGGCATCCCGCAGATTTCAACAGGCGACATTTTCAGGGCTGCCCTGAAAGAAGCCACTCCTATGGGGCTGAAGGCCAAGACGTATATGGATAAAGGCGAACTCGTGCCTGATGACGTTGTCATAGGAGTTGTTGAGGAACGTCTTGGAAAGCCGGACCTCGCAAAGGGCTATATGCTGGATGGCTTCCCTCGAACCCTGCCGCAAGCCCAGGCGCTAGACGCCATGTTGAAAAAACAAGGCAAGGCCATCGACCACGCCATACTCGTGGACGTGCCAGACGAGGAATTAGTGGCTCGGCTTTCCGGAAGGCGGACGTGCAGAAACTCGGCATGCGGAGCCATGTTTCATGTGATGTTTAATCCCCCCAAGCAGTCAGGCGTCTGCGACGTCTGCGGCGGAGAGTTGTACCAGCGGGATGACGACAAAGAGGAGGTCATCCGGGAACGGCTGGCAGTGTACAATAAACAAACAGCTCCTTTGATAGAGTTTTACGAAAAGCAGGGCCTTTTGCGCCGCGTCAAAGGAGTCGGCCCCATCGATGAAATCTTTGCATCCATCGAAAAAGTCCTTGGGTGAGATGTTTTCAGTGTGGGGAGCGAGGAGGCGCCCATGAAAGTCCGGGCATCAGTAAGGAAAATTTGCGACAAGTGTAAGATCATCAAGCGAAAAGGCATTGTACGGGTCATTTGTGAAAACCCCAAGCACAAACAACGTCAGGGATAAGCTCTGACGGGCAAGCTGTTTTTTCGCCAGGAGGAAAATCGTGGCGCGTATTGCAGGAATTGACCTTCCAAAAAACAAGCGCATGGAGATAGCGCTGACCTATATCTACGGCATTGGAAGGACGACGGCGAAGAAGATAATGAATGAGATCGGTCTGGATCCTGGGATGAATTCGGACCAGCTCACGGAAATGGATGTGGCCAAGATTCGTGAGGTGATCGATCACTCGTATAAAGTGGAAGGTGATCTAAGGCGCGATGTGAACATGAACATCAAGCGACTCATGGATCTCGGCTGCTACAGAGGACTCAGGCATCGCCGGGGGCTTCCTGTGCGCGGACAGCGAACCCACACCAATGCACGCACGCGCAAGGGTCCAAGGAAAATGCAGATAGGCAAGCGTAAATGATCAACCAGTCCATAGCCGACACGCGTGCGCGAGGCTTCGGCGCGACGGTCACGATTGTTCCAGGAAGGGCTCGATCATATTTGTCAGGGAGAAGTGAATGCCAAGGCGGCGAGTAGTTCGTAAGAAGAAAGAAAAGCGTATCATACCCAAAGGGGTAGCTCATATTCAATCGACGTTCAACAACACCATCGTGACGATCACCGACATGGAAGGGAACGTCGTATCATGGTCATCAGCAGGTACGCAAGGATTCAAAGGATCGCGGAAATCAACCCCGTTTGCGGCGCAACTGGCGGCTGAAGATGCAGCCCGCAAAGCCATGGAGCAGGGCATGAGGAGCGTCGAAGTCCTCATCAAGGGGCCGGGGGCCGGTAGAGAAGCCGCGCTCCGTTCTCTCCAAGCTGCTGGATTCCAAATAACCCTGATCAAGGACGTGACCCCCGTGCCGCACAATGGTTGCCGTCCGCCGAAACGGAGAAGAGTCTAGCCTGCACAGGCCGTACAAAAAACTTTTTGTCTTCTAGAAAAAGGAGAGAAGCTTGGCGCGATATAGAGAATCCGTATGCAGGTTTTGCCGAAGAGAGACGACAAAGCTGTTTCTGAAGGGAGATAGATGCTACACCGACAAATGTTCGGTGGAGAGGCGAAACTACCCTCCCGGCCAGCATGGTCAAAGCCGGTCAAAATACACCGATTATGGTGTGCAGCTTCGAGAGAAACAGAAGGTCAGGCGCATGTATGGCGTGTTGGAAAAGCAGTTTCGAAACTACGTACACCTGGCTGAGCAACGAAGAGGAGTAACTGGCGAGAACTTGCTGCAACTTTTGGAATCACGCCTGGATAACATGGTGTATCGCATGGGTTTTGCGTCGTCTCGCAATGAGGCGCGGCAACTGGTCAATCACGGGCACTTTCTTGTGAACGGAAGAAAAGTGGATATTCCTTCTTTCCGGACAAAGCCCGGTATGGTCATCGAAGTTGCGGAAAAGAGCAAGAAGGTCGGCTCTATTGAAGACTCCCTTAAGACGGTGAGTAGAAGGGGCATCCCTGAATGGTTGGAGGTGGATGTCAACAACTTTAGAGGGGTCGTCAAGGCCTTGCCCACTCGGGATCAACTTCCACCGACCATAAGGGAACAGTTGATTGTCGAATTTTATTCCAAATAGGCCCAATTTCTTTTCCAACCCAACGGTCGAGGTTCTCTAAACATGCCGCAATGGCAAGAAGGAATTGGCGGCGAGTGTATCATAAAAAAACGCGCTTTCCTCTGAACACGTCAGGGGAGAGAAACGCGCCAGGAATGCGCTGAAAGCAATGAGGGAAGCCATGAGCGATACAGGGCACACCCTGATGTCAAGAAATTGGATGGAGCTTCAGAGACCGAATCGTATGGAGGTCGAAGAGGCCACGCATACTCCATTCTACGGCAAATTTGTCTGTGCGCCTCTTGAGAGAGGTTTTGGCATAACACTGGGGAACGCGTTAAGACGAGTTCTCCTGTCGTCGCTCCAGGGAGCGGCCTTTACAAAAGTCAAAATAGAAGGGGTGCTCCATGAGTTCTCCACCATCCCGGGCGTCAAGGAAGATGTGACGGACCTTATCCTGAACCTGAAGAAGGTGAACTTGAGGCTTCGGACGGCAAATCCGAAGACGTTGCGCCTGGAAGCGGTGGGCGAGGGCGAAGTTCGCGCCGCTGACATCATCACCGATGAGACTGTGGAGATCATTAATCCTGAACAACTTCTCGCGACGTTGTCCAAAGAAGGCCGACTGTCCATGACAATGACGGCGGCATGGGGAAAGGGATACGTCCCCGCTGAATTCAACAAATCCGAAGACGACCCCATAGGCACGTTGGCTCTGGATTCTGTTTTCTCGCCTATCAGAAAAGTCAGCTACAAGATCACGAACGCCCGCGTTGGAAGACGCACCGATTACGACAAGCTCACCATGGAAATTTGGACCAACGGCGCCGTGTATCCTGAAGATGCGCTTTCTCACGCGGCAAAGATCCTCCGGGAACAGTTTCTTGTGTTCCAGAACTTTGATGACATGGACAGAGCCGCAGAGGAAGAAAAGACATACAAAGAGCCTGAAATAAACGAAAACCTTTATCGCAGCGTCGCGGAACTGGAACTAAGCGTCCGTTCGGCAAATTGTCTGAAGAATGCCGATATTAAATTCATCGGGGAGCTCGTTCAGAAAACCGAATCCGAAATGCTCAAAACGAAAAATTTTGGGCGCAAATCTCTGAATGAGATTAAAGAAATCCTGGCCGATATGGACCTGCACCTCGGCATGACAATTCCAGACTTTCCTTCCCGAGCAGAACTTGAAAGAAGGAAGCAGGAGAGCGAAAACTTCCCGAATGAGTGATTGGAGGACAAGATAATGCGTCATCGAAGAGCGCGCCAAAAATTAGGTATGAGGACTTCGCATCGGGAAGCCATGCTAAGAAATATGGTCACGTCTGTATTAGATCATGAACAAATCGTCACCACAGACGCACGAGCTAAGGCGGTGAGGAGCCTCGTCGATCGTATGATCACCCTCGGGAAGCGAGGCGATCTCCATGCCCGCAGACAAGCTCTCAGCTTTGTAAGATCGGAAACAGTCACTGCCAAGCTTTTCGACCAGATAGCGCCGCGCTTTGCCCAGAGAGAAGGCGGGTACTGCCGAGTCATCAAAAAGGGATTTCGGCACGGAGACAGCGCCCCCATGTCCGTGGTGGAACTGATCGACAAAACCCCGTCAGCCAAAACGGAAAAAGGCGCTGCAAAAGGGAAAATTGGGAGCCTCAAGGATAAGTTACTCGGCGGTCTCAAAGGAGAAAGCGCGGAGAAAAAAGAATAATCCGCGGTCTTTTTAGATTTTTTTCGACGTTTATACCAGCGCTCGAAATTTCTCTCAGAATCGGGTGCGCGTTGCGCGGGACGTCATGACGGACCAAGTAGGCGTCCTGGCGGACTTCCCAAAGCGGTTCGCGAAAGGAGAGGCCAATTTCATATACTGGTTCCCGAAAATAAACGTGAATTCCATAGTGGCTAGACTCATTGATTTCTACGAGCTGAGATTGCCACGTCGCCTTCGGCTCCTCGCACTGACAATGATTTCTTGCGTGTCATTGCGAGCGAAGCGAAGCAATCTCGTGTTAAATTTTGACAACGACTATATCGATCGCCCCCCTCGCCGTGCTCAAGTTGCCGCGTTGCGCTCGATCCCGCAGCCAAGACATTCCTTATAGATTTTCTTGCGCGCGGGCATGACGCGGACAGACGCGTGTCAAAGCTGCGGCATGGAGAAAAAGATTTGGCGAGCAACGACTCCCCGCAATGATTTCTATAGAGAATCTCTGCTTCTCCTATTCAGACGGCGAACCCAACATATTTCACCAGTTAAATCTCATATTAGGGGACGTCCCGCGTACGTGCATCTTAGGGGCAGAGGGCGCGGGAAAATCGACTTTGGCAAAGCTACTCAAGGGACTCCTCACTCCTCAGGCGGGACGCATCGCCGACGGAGACGGCAATGCCCTGGCGACCAGCGCAATAGGGTATGTCGCCGCTGATCCTGACGACAACCTCGTAGGCATCACCGTGGACGACGACATCATCTTTGGGCTGGAAAATCTCGGGTTGTCGGCCACGGAAGTCCGTCAACGGCTCGCCTCAGCCATCCAGTGGACTGGCTTGAATGGCATGGAAAAAAGACTCATCCAATCCTTGTCAGGAGGGGAGAAGCAGAAAGTGGCGCTTGCATCTATGATGGCCCTTGGCGCGCGAGTGCTGGTCTGCGACGAGGCAGCCACCATGTTGGATCCCCCAGCCCGAATCATGCTCTCGGAGTGTCTCCGTTCCTTGAACACACAACATGGCGCAATTGTTATCGAAATGACAAGCCTTTTGCCGGACGCCCTCGACGCAGACAAAATCGTCCTTCTCGAAAGAGGCAACATATGCTTTCAAGGAACTCCCGCAGATTTTCTGGCGCATCCATGCGGTCAGCAATGGTTGGGCGCAAGCAGGGGAGTGCTTGGCCTCTTGAGAGAACTCGATCAATGCGGCGTGGATGGAGCGATCGAGCGCGGGCATCTGAGAAACGCGCGGTCATTTATACAAAGTCTTTTGAATGGTTAATGCGTAAATATATAAACAAGTTGAGATTCAATTGATTATAGTATATATATACTGATGTAAGTTACTCCTCCATGGCCTGGAGCCCGGCTTGGATCCTGAGAGACAACAAAATCCCCCACGCTCCCCTTTTGTCCTGAGGTGTTGGGAGTTCACCAAAGTGATATTGGCAGTCATCGCCATCGCGGCAATCGGCGTGGTCGCTGCTGCGGGCGCCTTGAATCAGAAGCAACTTCTGGAGGAAAAAAAGCACGCCTTGGAAAAAGAGAACGAACGGCTGAAACAAGACATCAAGATGCTCGAGCGGGAGATCACGTCCTTGAGAGACAACCCTCGGGCGGTGGAAAAGGCGGCAGAGAGCAAGCTCGGTATGGCGAGGCCTGACGACACGGTGTATGTATTTGAGTCCAATTTGGTCAGTAAAGATTCTCATAAGATCAAACGACAGGCCGCTTCTGGAAAGGCAAAGACTCCGTAAACCATACGTCCTGTGTGAAGGCGTGTCCCAGCCGCGCACGTAGGGTGAGATGAAAAAGTAATGGCGCATCCAAGAGTCCTCGGTCTTGACATTGGCACGCGGGTGATCAAATTGGTGGAAGTCCAACAAACCCGCAAACAACTTCAGCTCTCTTATGTCGGTTGCTGCCCTTTGCCGGATGGCGTCATCGTTGAAAAGGAAATACGGCAACCCGAGGAGCTCGCCGAAGCCATCGCCAGCCTTTATCAAAATTCCAAGAGCAAAACGACAAACGTGTGTCTGGCGGTTGCAGGCAAGTCTGTAATTACAAAACAGATCACCTTGAATTCCATGACCGATCAAGAACTCGAAAAAGTGATAATGGTTGAGGCTGAGCCTTATATTCCCTTTCCCATGGAAGACGTGAATCTTGATTTTGTGATCCTGGGCGACAGTCCTGATAGGCCCGGCCTCATGGACGTGCTCTTGGTTGCAGTAAAAAAGGATTTCCTAACGCAATACCTGGACATAGTGACGTCCCTCAATTTGACGCCTGTGGTGGTTGACATGGATTGCTACGCCCTGGAGGTCATGTTCGATTATTGCTACCCGGACGTTGAAGATGAGACGGTGGCGCTGATCAATGTGGGGGCTTCTCTTACAAATATAAATATCCTTATATCAGGGAGATCTCACTTTGTGCGCGACTTGCCTTTAGGTGGAGACCTTCTCTCCCAAGATATCATACGCGTCTTTAACGTAAATTTCATGCAGGCAGAGAACATCAAGAGGGGGGCAGTCTTGGGCAATATCAGCCCCATAAATCTCCAAAGTCTCTTTGCTCGGCACGTGGATTTGCTGGTCTCCGAACTAAAAAAGACCTTGGATTTTTTCGCCACAAATGTGTCGAGGAAAAGCGTCCAATCCATCTTTTTGAGCGGTGGTGGGGCAGCCATCCATGGATTTTCGGCCGCCTTGGAATCAGAGACGGGTTTGCCGGTCTATCTGGTGGACCCCTTCCGGCTGGTATCTGTGGATCCCAACCAGTTTGACAGCGATTATTTGAGTCGTATTGGGCCTTCAATGGCAATAGCGTTCGGCCTTTCCATGCGACACGAAAGGGACAAGCTCGGTTAGATGATCAGGGTCAATCTGCTCCCTATCCGTGAGATCCTGAGGAAGCGTGATTTGAAGCGCTTCATCGTCCATGTCGCTATAGGCGGCGCGGTCGCTATCGCTCTCATGATCGGGTCGTACTGGTACTACGACAAAGAATTAACACAGATGCAGACCAAAGTTTCAGAAATGAAAAAGGAGCGGGATCAGCTTTCAGAAAAGACGAAAGAATTATTGAGTCTGAAGCAGGAAGAAATACGGCTCAAGAACCAAGTGGAGCAAAACAGAAAGCTTGTGGAAAAGAAGGAATCCATCGCCCTGTTGCTGGAGGCGGTATCCCTGGCGATACCTGATGAGGTGTGGCTGGAAAAGTTGGAAAAGCAGCCCAATAAATCTTTTCGACTGGATGGCAAGAGTAAAGACAACAAGTCCGTGATGACGTTTGTCGAACAACTGCGCAATATCAAAGCGAATTTCACGGAAAAGAAGCCTTTCCTTGAGAGCGGCGCGAGTGATCAAGAGCCGTTCCTCGAGAATGTGAAGTTGGCAAAGCTTGAAGCGGCTTCCCCGGCAAACGAATCGGCCGAATCAGAGATGACCTTTTCCATAGAGGGTATGATCAGATAGGAGATGGTACATGGGGCTGAGCGACCTCTTCTACCGATTGAGCGCGATACAGAAGATCCTCCTCATCGTAGGGGCTTATGCCATTGTGCTTGGTCTATACTACCTCTTCGTACTCTCGTCGTTTCAATTTGAACCCATCGCACGGGATATGCAGAACGTACGCAGAGACATTGAGACAGAACAAGAGAGGCTGAAAAAGGCTGAAGAAATCAAGGCGTCCATCGAACAACAAAAAGCGGCGTTGAAAGACCTTGTGGAATCTCTCCCCGAGAAGCCTGACTTTGATGCCACATCGAGACAAATAGATCAAATCGCCAACAAAGTCGGCGTCAAGATACTGAAGTTTGCGCCTGCCAAGGAAGAGCCAAACAGGGAGTATTTCATTTCTAAAATCCCCTTTCAGTTAGCGCTCTATGGGGAATATAAGAAGCTTGGCGCTTTTTTCCAGCAACTCGATCAACTGCCGAGGCTTGTTCACGTCGATGCGCTGAGTCTCAAGCCCAGGGAGGGAAAAACGATCAAAAGACTGCAAACGTTGCCGCTGGACGCCGCCGTTACCCTTGTGACGTATCGTCGAATGTCCGAAGAGGAGATCCAAGCCATGTCCCCACAAACTAAACCGTCAACGGCTCCGAAGAAATAACGGATGCGCATGGAGATGCGAGAAACCGATGGCTAACCGCTTTTCGCCCATCCCGCTCACTATGTTGGTCGCGGCAGCCGTGCTGCCCATGTTGGCCTCCGGGTGCCATGAGGCAGACGTGGCCATCGACTTCATAGTTGGCAAAAGATCGGCGGCGGAATTGCTCGCCAGCGACGCTTCTCCCCTTGGCAGATTGTTTGCGGCGACTAAGGGGCACGCGAAACTCCCGAGCGGTGTTCAAATTGTCAGTCGCAGCAATGCTTCCCAGCTTTGGGAACCTCGACGTCGCCCCACGCCTTCCGGGGACGAGGACGTCATCGTGGTGCGATCGGACGCCCTGCCCGAGGTCGATCCGAGCCTGCAACAAAAGACAACCGCCGGTAAACCTGAGGCTGGGCAACGGCCTAGGGGAATCAATTTTGATTTTACCTTTCCACGGGATCCTTTCATGCCGCCATCTGAAGCTGTGCTGCCGACGGAGTGTCTGCCGTCCATGCCCCTGTGTCGCTACGACTACACCCAGCTCAAGCTGAGAGGACTCATTCGCTTGGCCGATGGACAATACAAAGGAATGGTCGAAGACCCGGAAGGACGCGGCTTCTTCATCACGCCCGGCGTTCAAATTCGAGGCGCCACAGTAACCCAGGTCACCGCTGAAGGCGTTATCATTTACATCCATAAGACAAAGAAGGTAGATTGGCTGAGGATCGAGGGTCGAGAAGCCAAAGGCTACTAACCAGAGGAGACGACCTCAGCCCCCTCCTGAGCCGACTCTTTCCACAAACATCCTTAGCGTGCGCCAAGGGAGCAGAACGTCAAGCAGACAGTGGGCCTCCCCTCATTGAAAGCAACCCAACTGACACGAGTGTATCTTGATCTTCATTTCGTTCAGCAGTTCCCCCACCTTGCGAGGCGCCACGCCTGCCGTTTGTGCGATCTCGAGGGCAGTCTTGCAGGCAATTCTCTGCTCTTTTTGTTTTTCCGCAATAAGTTTCTTCAATTCTTCGTCTCCCATGAGTTTTCACCTCCGTGGTTGTCTATGCTGTTTGCCTCATGTAATGATGAGGCTGGTCTGCTTCGTTGGCAATGACAGGTAAAGTCAATCTCAGATTGCCAGCGGTTGTAGGCGATGGGGCAATCTCGGCGCCGGCGACCCACAGCGCCTTCGCATGGCCACAATATATAGCTTTTGTCGAAATTTATCACCAGATTGGTTCGCTTCGTGCGCAGGGACGCGTCAACGGTCTTCTCGCCATTGCCAGGAGCCGAAAGCGGCGCAGCAATCTCAGCTCGCATAAATCCAAAAGAGCGGCGCTGGCTACCTCTCGGCGCCATTAGACCTGTTCTCGAAAGTAATCACAAATTCAATGAGGCCCCGGTCATTTCGAATGCATGGTCCCTGTCATTTCGAGCGAAGCGAGAAATCCTGGTAAGAAAACCAAGATTTCTCAGTCGCAGCCTCTCACTTCGTTCGAGACTCGCTCCTTCGAAATGACAAAGGTTGACCTTTGGC
>Ga0078972_1001372_pt1 | contig 25058 bp, 28 predicted proteins | sample YelNatPaOPGAMG01_FD_67568 | JGI IMG/M metagenome (GOLD analysis project Ga0078972, IMG submission 67568) | Hot spring thermophilic microbial communities from Obsidian Pool, Yellowstone National Park, USA - OP-RAMG-01 (SPADES assembly) (version 2) | ecosystem: Environmental > Aquatic > Thermal...
TTTCACTGAATAATAAATCAATGGCTGTTATAGTAGCGAAACCACCAGAAGATAATAGAAAGGTTCAATCTCAAAAAATATAGTTATTTATTCCAGTAATGGTAGATACATCCAATGTATTATGTTATAATAACGAAGGCAGATAGGATATGGAGTCTACTGGTTATTCTCAGTTCAACAATTTCTGATTGGAATCAAAAAATAATATAGTTCCAAGACATAAAAACAGGTGAGCTTTTCCACATAACTGCATAAGTCTTCGGACAAGGGTGTGGAAATGGCGATGAACAGTGATGAGGTTGGCGACCTGCCGTAAAACACATGCAAAACAGGTCATGCTCGAAATGTTTTGGGATCGACTGAAAATGATCATAGAATCAGAAAGCAGTCCCTGAAGCGTTTGCAGACGGGATAGAGGGTATAGGGTCATATCCACGAAGTTTAAGCATCCCCGAATTCACGGGGTTGATAACTTCCAAAGATGTCTGTTAACATGGTTAACGGAAATCGTAACTTGGTAGTGTGGCAAAAATTATGGGAAAAAAGGCGGATGTTGTAATACATGCTGCCATAGACCCTTCTTCAAAGACAGCCGGAAGCACTGGAACATTTGCAGAAGCTTTACCAGCATCCATGTAATTGCAAACCCCTCCCTCACAATGCTCTATGGATTTCAGGTTAAATTGCTGAATGCATAGAGTAAGGTTTAGGAAAGGTTGAAGAGGAAACAGGAGAAGTTAATACGAGAGGAAAAAGGATAGATCAGCAGGAAGAAGCAGATGGTCTAGGGACAGAAGATACGCCAGCAAATAATGGACGTTAGGGCAGACTTCAAGTCCTGGTGTGGATGTGATAGCGAAGCATTATGGTGCTGCGGCTATAGAGTGCCCGAGCATTGGGATAATGGGGGAAAATGACCATTTTGGAAAGAACATAACGAATCAGGTCAAATACCCGTTCAAGAGCAAACTGGGATGCAAGATGGAATGGAAAGATGTAACGCCGAAAGATACGGTACGGCCCGAACTCTGATCACAGATGAGTTCCAGATGCTGTAACACCAAGCGTGATCTGAAACTATCGGATCGCCTATATCATTGCAAACTATGTGATCTCTCGGTCAACCGTGACCTTAATGCGTCTATTAACATCATGAACAACGGAGTCTGCGAGTTGCCACACTATGGATCAGGAACCCCTGCTCCTTTGGGATAAAGAGGAAGTGAGTAAAAGGCGAGGTGGGAAAGCTGAGGAAAATAGCTGTTGAGAGAATTACGTCAAAAAGTAATATTAAACCCCTCACGACGGATAAAGATCCAGTATCAATCCATGCTTCCCCTTACCAGAAAGTCCTAAAATATGCCCTCGAAAACAACATTGCCATAGAATCGCTGCCTTCCAGATGGATAAGGTACGGTGACGCTATATTGCTGACCCTTCATGGTGACACTGCTACTCAGAGAAAGATAGCCGGCGTTTATGCAAAGTCAATCGGCGTTTCTTCTGTCTATCGTATAGATGGCGGCATCCGGGGGATCCAACGGGAACCCACATTGAAGCTGATTTATGGCCCAGGAGGCGAGGTCACCCATCTGGAAAATGGCATAAGGTTCATTTTCGATCCTGCGAGGATTATGTTCTCACCCGGGAATGTTAACGAGAGAGTGTCCATGAAATCATTTCCTGCGTCCGGAAAAAAGCTGCTGGACTTGTTCTCTGGGATTGGATATTTCTCCCTTCCCATTGCTAAGTACCAGAACCCGGAGTTTGTGCAGTGCTGTGAAATTAATCCACTTTCAGCGGATTTCCTTCAGAAAAGCGCTAAAGCGAACGGGGTGGATGGAATCATCAGGATCTTCAGGGGGGACTCAAGGACATTTTCATCCCAATTTCTCTACGACATTGTCATAATGGGGAATTTTGAGTCTACCCGATACTTCGTGAAGGCCCTCAGCATGATCAGCCCCGGCGGTCTGATAATAATGCACCATCTCGTTTCAACGAACCGTATCAATGGTATAGTGACGGAACTTATGAGGCGCATCGCTAAGTACTCTCTTTCTGCGGATCTTGTTGACACACACATCGTAAAGTCAGTTGCGCCCAACTATTATCACGTCAGCACAACTCTGAGAATAAACCAGAGATAAGAAACTAACTGATCTCAGGCATATGGGGTGTTTCGACGTAAGTATAAATATAATAAAGGGTTATTACGAGAGCAGATGTTTAGGAATAGAAATAGTTACAACAAAAAGAACAGTATAAAGAACAGGAATTATAGGGACGATACCTCTGGCAAGGCACGGCCGAAGAGAGTGAAAAAACTTGATATGCGGAAGACTGAAGAATTCAATTTCATGCTGGGAAAGATAGTTGAAGATCTTCCGGACAGCATCCGTGGAGCCATTAGGGGAAGCATCTATTCAATTGCATCCAAAACTGGTTCAAAGGAAGCTAAGGATTTCATAATTAAAAAGCACGAGGAAGGCATTATCGGGGACAAGATGGAGCAGAAGCTTATCGATCTTGTATTTGATTACAGCAAATTCAGATGACCTCTTATTCAGGCGAACTTAAGTCACGCGTAGAGAAATACATAAAGATAGAGGAGGAAGCCATAGCCAGGTTGCGTACCGCCTCTCCCAGTAATTCTTTCGCGGGGCGCATCGCCGCAAACTTTATGGAGATGATAACCAGTTATTTTTCTGACGCAAAGCATTTCTATGATCGCGGAGATTATGTCAATGCCTTTGCTGCACTGAATTATTCCTATGGATGGATAGACAGTGGAATAAGGTTGGGCATATTCGACGGTGGAGAGGATCATCGCCTCTTCACACTACTGGAATGAAAAACAGCAAATGCTCTTAGAAATGTTTAATAATATTATTTAAATCAGCTGTACACACCGAATGCTGAACAGACAATTCTTCAGGCTTGACTCGAGCCTGGTTTGTATGCAAGGCAATTGAAATGGAATTTAAAAAGTGAAGGCTGATTGAATGAGTGATACTGAAAAAACAAACCAGGAAAGTTTCCTGTACATAGTAAGGATAGCGAACCGTGACCTTGACGGCGAGAGACCTGTATATCTTGCGCTCTCAGACCTGAAGGGGGTCGGCCACAGGCTGGCGAGCATCATAGTTAATGCACTGGATCTTCCGAAGGATAAGCGTATCGGCGATCTTTCCGAGGATCAGATAGAAAAGTTAAGGGAATACATCGAGGAGAAGGAGTATGACGACATTCCCGAGTGGGCGCTCAACCACAGGCGTGAGATTGTTTCCGGGAAGAATCTTAATCTGGTATCAAACGATCTTGAGATACAGATACAGGATGATATAAACGCAATGAAGAAAATGCGTTCTTACAAGGGCGTAAGGCACGAGAAGGGGCACAAGGTAAGAGGGCAGAGAACAAGATCCAATGGAAGAAGGGGACTGGCCATTGGGGTCGTAAAGAGCAAGGAAGGTCCGCAACAGTAAGGTGAATATGAATGGGTGATCCTAAATTTCCGCATAAGAAATATTCCGCTCCAAGGCATCCCTGGGAAAAGACAAGGATAGACGAGGAAAGGGAAGTAGTAAAGAAGTATGGTCTCAAGAATAAGAGGGAACTGTGGAGGACCCAGTCAGTCCTGGAGTCATTCAGAGCACAGGCAAGGTATCTGCAGGCCAAGATAAGGTATAGCGACGAGATGGCCATGAAGCAGTTCCAGCTTATGATACGTAAACTAAACAGGTACAGCATCCTCGGGAACAACGCATCACTCGATGACGTTCTTTCTCTTAATGTTGAAAGCATACTAGAGAGAAGGTTTCAGACGCTCGTGGTCAAGAAGAACCTGGCCAGAAGTCCGAAACAGGCCAGGCAGCTCATCACTCACGGTCATATATTCCTTAATGGAAGGCGGGTCACCATACCCGGAATACTTGTTGAGGGTATCGAGGAAGAATCAATTGGTTACTCTGTTGGTTCACCTCTTCTTGACGATCTTCACCCCATAAGGCAGAGTATACTTGGAACTGAGACTCATGAGGATCAGCCTGAAAAGGAAGCTCCGGCTGAAGAAGCAGAGCCGGTCGAAGAGGAAAGTGAAAAACAATGAATAAAACAGGCGTAGCCCACATATTCGCATCCCAGAACAATACCATAATACTGGTGACCGATACGACAGGGGCTGAGACCCTTGCAAAGGCTACCGGCGGAATGGTCGTGAAGAATGACAGGGACGAATCAAGTCCATATGCTGCAATGAAAGCCGCTGATCTGGTAGCAGAAAAGCTACGGGAAAAAGAGGTAACTGAACTCATAATAAAGGTGAGGGCACCCGGCGGAAACAAGTCCAAGATACCCGGTCCGGGCGCACAGTCCGCAATAAGGGCGCTGTCAAGGGCAGGTTTCAGAATTCTCAGAATCGAGGAAGTTACTCCGGTTCCGCACGACGGAACAAAGAAGAAGGGAGGAAAAAGGGGCAGGAGAGTCTGATTTTCATGCCGCTTAAGATTATTGAGTTAAAAGACAATTTTGCAAGGTTCTCTATTTCGGACATAACACCATCCATAGCTAATTCCCTCAGGCGTACATTGATCAACGATATTCCTAAACTAGCCATAGAAAAAGTCACTTTCCATCATGGGCAGATCAGGGATGTGGATGGGAACGTTTACGATTCCTCGCTCCCTCTCTTTGACGAGATTGTTGCACATAGATTATCGCTGGTGCCTCTTATTTCGGATCTCACGATGAACTTCAGGGACGAATGCTCATGCGGTGGAAGGGGTTGTTCACTCTGCACAATGACATATTCAATAAACAGGAATGGTCCGGCTACCGTTACTTCCGGTGATATCCAGCCCATAGGTAACCCTGACCTCAAGCCGGCGGATCCTGACATACCCATAGTGAAGCTTGGCAAGAGCCAGGCCATGATAGTGAGCGCAGAAGCAATCCTGGGTAGGGGAAAGGATCACGCCAAATGGCAGGCAACATCCGGGGTATCTTACAAATATCACCGGGAATTCATCGTAAAGAAGGGCGAGTTCGAAAGATGGGAGGAGTTTAAGGCAGCATGCCCGGATTCGGTGTTCAAGGAAAACGATAAGGAAATAGTCTTCACGGATGATTCTCCATGCCGCAAGCTTTCAGAGCTTTTTGAACTGGAAAACGTGAAGATTGTGGAGGACGACACCAGGTTCATTTTCAAGTTTGAGACCGACGGGTCATTGAAGGCAATTGATGTCCTTAACTATGCGCTCAAGAGGATACCGCAGAGACTTAATGTCCTGCTTGACAGTATGGCAACCGCAGATTAGTCTTAGGAGTGCAGGTTAATCCCATAACATTTTTTCATTTAGACACCATTATATATTATTTCACGCTGATTGGTATACATCAATGGACTGGACGCTTCAGGTGAAATAGATATGGTAGCTTGTCCTGAAAGCAACAACCTACTGAGAAACCTTGATATGACCGCCGAAATTGCCATTGCCAGGGAGTCGGGCGGCACAGTCAATGAGAGAGACGGAAGCGAGTTTGACATGGATCTTGACGTACGAAAGAGAAGGAACATGATGGTATTTTCAAGTGCTCAGCTCATGAAGGTGGTTCTTTGAAAATAGCATTTGTTATTCGAAGGGACTGCAACAGGTGTGCAAATATAGTGCGGAGGATAATCGAGATCTTTCCGGAGGACTGGGAAGTGGAATTTGACAGGGACACCGCAGAATTGCTAGGACAGTCCGGAAAGGATATGAGAGAAATCTCTGCGGACATCATAATAACAATAGGCGGTGACGGAACCGCCCTGCGTGCCCTCCAGATGGCAAAAGGGGCAATCCTTGGAATAAACATGGGTGGGCTTGGATTCCTTACGGAGATTGAGATAGGGGAGATCGAGCGATCCATTTACCAGATAATTCGCGGTGAATACAAGATCAACGAGAGCATGAAGCTTGACGTATTCATCAACGGCGTGAAGCAGGTGGAATGTACCAATGAGGCAGTAATCTATACGGGAAAGGTTGCAAAGCTGAGGAAATTCAACGTCTATATCGGGAAGAACTTCATTGAAGGCACGGGTGCAGATGGGGTGATAGTTGCAACCCCCATTGGATCAACATCCTATTCATTCAGTGCCGGGGGTCCAATACTTCTGCCCGCCCTGAGTGCAATGGTAATTTCATATCTCGCTCCATTCGGTTCCAGGACCAGGCCGATAATTGTGCCTTCCGGCGAAACAATCACAGTTAAGCAGATGGGGAAGGAGCAGGACGGCCTTCTCATTCTTGATGGCCAGGTCCAGATACCACTCAGCGTTGGCGATACAGTGGAGATTTCCGTATCAAAGGACAAGGCAAGATTTGTATCGCTTAAGGGTACATTCTACGAAAAACTGAGGGAGAAGCTGATTAAACTTGTGGTCAATTAGGAGGAGAACCCTGCGCATGATAATGGAGGCGTCAAAGGATTCCATGCCGAAGGAATTCGGCGCCTATCTACGGGCAGAGAAAAATATAATCTACGAAATTTCCATTCTTCCGGGAACCATACAGGGTGACAGGCACACAATTTTCCAGACCTATAACAAGCCAATAGATTTCTCAATAGTAGGAAGCGTTCATTCCCATCCATCGGGAGTTACGCTTCCCTCAGATGCCGATGTTCATATGTTCCAGAATAGTGGGCCAATACACATCATTGTCGGATATCCCTTCGGGATGGATGATTACTCTGCATACAACCAGAGCGCACAGAAGATAAAGATCAACGTGATCTGATAGCGGTATTCCACCTCTTCATTTCCGGAATCAGGGCATCGACTTTATCACTGCGATTTCCTTGTTCTGCCCGCCAGTTCCCTGTCCTCCTTCTCATAATTATCATATCCAATTAAGCCGTAAAAGTCCTCCCGCGTCATCATCCTGTCCATAAAATCTCGTTGTGTGCCATTCCTTAAAAGATCGGTATAGGTTTCCGCTGCCGTCTTCAGGAATGCCCGGAATGCGGTTAGCGGAAAGATAACCATACGGTATCCCGCCTCCTTCAGTTCATCCACGGACAGAAGGGGGCTCTTACCGAATTCTGTCATGTTTGCCATCAGCGGTCCCCTGACCTTCCTGGCAAACGTCCTGAACTCCTCCATGGTTTCCAGGGCCTCCGTGAAAACAACGTCTGAACCAGCTTCAAAATATGCATTCGCTCTATCGATGGCATCATCCAGCCCGTTAACCGACCTTGCGTCCGTCCGGGCTATTATGACAAAGTCGGGATTTTTTCTTGCATCGACGGCCGCCCTGATCTTGCTTATCATATCATCCGTACCTACGATACGCTTCCCGTTCAGCTGCCCGCACTTCTTCGGCAGCACCTGGTCCTCCATATGCACTGCTGAAACTCCTGCACGTTCCATCACCCTGATGGTGCGCGTAACATTTATTGCTTCCCCAAACCCGGTATCTATGTCCACAATCAGTGGCACTTCCGTCACGGCTGTGATCCTTGCAGCTTCATCAGCGACTTCAGTCAGAGTGGTGACTGAAAGGTCCGGAAAACCCATGGCACCGGCCACTCCTGACCCTGAAAGGTAAGTCGACCGGAATCCGCTTCTCTGTGCTATGATGGCTGATATTCCGTTAAATACTCCTGCAGAAACCACGAATCCATTTCGCATCTGTTCTCTAAGGTTTCTGGGTCCCAGGTTAATGTTGTCTCTCATCACGGACATTTCTAACTACCTCCAGCAGTTCCCCCATGTCGCTTCTGTCGAAACGCTTTGCTATGTTTGCTATTTCCATTGCGCTCCGCTCGCTCATTACTTTCTTTCCCTTAATTATCAGATCGTCCCAGGTGTATGGCTTCCTGTGGTGTCCCTTAGGGACATCAAGTTCTTCGGTGAAGGTCTGTTTGTCGGTTTCCACGGTAATTTTTACGGGAAGGAATTCTGGATACATGCGGTTGAATCTATCCGTGACCGTGAACGACATCTTGTCAATTGCTGCAAGTATTTTCGGATCCTCAAGGTAACGGGTGGAGTATGAGTCAGGTGTTGGATCGCCATACAGCAGGGAGTAGGCTATGAGATAAGGCATGCTGTGATCCGCAGTCTCCTTCGTCTTAGGTCGGAGTTTTTCAGGATCCTTGATGATGATCTTGTTTGCCACCTCGAAGGTTTCAACTGAAATCTTCTTGATCCCGCCGTTCAGTTTTTCGTGAATCTTTAGAGCCGCTTCAACTGCGCTCATGGCGTGATACTCCACAGGATAGTTCTTTATCATGGTTCTCAGAACGCGCTTCTTTCCAAGCCCAAGGTTGAGCGGTCCCGATACCTGCTTCACAAACCCCATCTCTCCCATGAATATGGGGGATGGTCCTGTGAAACCATTAAGAGCAAGGCTGGCAGCAAAGACACTGTTCCTCGTAGCGTCAGCAGCCGTACATCCTTTCCACATGCTAAGCTCCCCGGCCCTTGTCTGCCTCATGCTTATGTTGTTGTTCAGCCCGAGACTCATCAGGTTTTCAAAGCGTTCATCGTTCATTTCTAGAAGGTACCCAAGACCAGCTGATGAGGAAATAGATATGTACGTAACATGATCCCATCCCCTGTCCCTGATGGACACAGCGTCTGAAAGTGCTCCCACTACCTCGTAGGCAACGTCAATTGCCTTGATGATTTCGCTGCCCGGGGACTCGAACGGCTCAGCCATGGCAAGGATCGGAGGAATATTGTCGGATGGATGTAGGGCCTCCTTTGAAAGATAAGTATCGCTGTAGTCAAGATATCTTGTCATTGAACCGTTTATGAAGGTGGCGATCTCTGAAGATGCCTTATCATGGGTGAAAAATATGGTCGAGTTGTATTTTCCCCTGGACGGGAGAAGTGCATTCCGTTCTATGGAGACAGGTTCTGATCTGGACGCAGCATAAGCCACGAAGATGGAATCCGCTATCCTCTTCTTTATCTCGTCCATTCTCTGGGAATCCAGCGCGGAGTCTCTTAAATCAGTCGAATAGCCGTATATGTCACTGATAATTGGATCCATATACGGAGATACCCAGATTCTATATATATCAAGTGATTGCAACCACTGCTGCCTGTCCGATGCTCCTTCTATGTCGGGGATTAAGGTGAGGATTTTTCAATACCTGAGTAAATGTTATTAGTTTATACGGGTTGCATCTTCCAGTGCCAAAATCAAGTTCCACACTTACTGGAAGCGTACTGTTGATTGCATTTTCAGCCTTTTTTGCTGATCTTGGATACCAGGCGGTCATAGTGGGACTTCCGCTCTTCCTTGTCGTGGCCCTCGGCGCTCCTGTTTATATTTACGGCCTCGCGGAAGCCCTGAACTACGGAGTCGGATCCCTCTTCTCCTTTTTTGGAGGCAGGCTCAGTGCAAGGTTCGGAAGCAAGAGGATCGCCATACTGGGAAACTCACTCATACCTATTCTCTCCTTCACGGGATTTGCCACGACGGTGCCAGAGGCTATCGGAACCTTCGCAGGTGGCTGGTGGGCAAGGAATTTCAGGTCTCCAGCCAGGAGGACCATGATGAGCGAATCAGTCAGCAGCGAGAACAGATCCAGGGCATACGGTCTTCTGCATGGTCTTGACGTTGGAGGCGGGCTCATCGCAACGCTGGTTTTCATCGCCATGATATCTCTTGGGTATCCGTTCAGGATAATATTCCTGATCACGGCGGCACCTCTGATAATATCCACACTGCTTATCGTAGCCGTGAAGACGAAGCCAACCGATGCCGCTGGCCGGGAAAAAGAGGCGGTGAAAGGCGGTCGTGCGTTTCGGGGGGTCATATTTGCCTCCGCACTCTTTGGCTTCAGCTACTACAGCATGGGTTTTCCCATCCTGACCGTGGCTACTGCAACGGGGAGTTTTGCTCTCGGGGCATTCACCTATACGGTCTTCCTGTCAGTTTCCGCGGCCACTGGATTCGTCATGTCAAAGTTCAGGTTCCGGCTGGAGATACTCCCTCTCGGCCTGCTCGGCTATATCCTGGCAGGAATCGGTGCCCTGCTGTTCGCAATTACCATACTTTATCATGTGCAGACCGCAGTTTATTATGTATCAGTGATGATAATAGGCATTGGAAGCGGGTTTACGGAAATATTCGAGCCAACGATCATATCCAAGGTTTCTAAGAGTGTCGATAAGGGTATGGGGTGGCTTTCGGCGTCGCGGAGTGCAGGTTTGTTCATGGCAAACCTGGTGATGGGTGCACTTTATTTCATAAGCCCCGCATATGCATACATTTATGCCTTTGCGGTCGCGGTAACCGCCGGGATCATTGTAATAGTGTCCGGTGCAGGTTACGACAGAAGCCTCAGATCCAGCTCTCTCCCTTGAGCGACATTTCCCAGAATCTCAGCTCATAATTTGCGGCTATCCTGAAGGTTCGTTCGTCTCCCGGGTCATGATATTCCAGCCCGTCATACACGGCAATGACATCCTCAATGTAGCTCTTCTGCTCAGCGGACCCATAGTAGCTGAACCAGGGCCTGTAATTGGCGTGTGCCGTCTTCCTGTACCTGTTCCCGATCTCGTAATAGGTGATGGAGCACGGAAGGATTGCGGAAAGTGCCCTGCTGGTGGGGGCCTGGCTACAAGCCCTGTAAAGGAACGATACGTATGAAAGGTTTGTCATGGTCGGCTCATTACGCGTCTCCATTCCGGAATTATTAATTTCACCAAGGCTGCTGAGGAGCTGGTGATGGAACATATACTCATCAAACATACCCTGTGAGAGCGAAAGGAGCGTGCGTGACGATTCCGGGTCCGTCATTCTGGAGGACAGTATGGCTATGCTCCCTGAATGTTCCTTGAGGAAGAGGCGATCCTGCTCCAGAAATCTGACAAAATCTCTGGTTTCCAGTACACCTCTGTTCATTGCGGTTACAAAATCATTCCTTGCTATGCGATCCATTATATCTCTGTTTTTTTCAATAATTCCATTAAAAGTGTCGAGCATCTCCCCCGATCATGCATGATCAGATTATTAAGGTTCATCCCACCGACTGTTGGAATCATCCCATCTGCTGGTTTTCAGGGTTTGTGCCAGAACCAGCACAATAAGCTTACAATCCGCTTTTGTGGTATCTGCCGAAGAACATGAGGTCGTAAAGTATCTTTGATCCGCCGGCAACTATGAACAGAAGTGGGGGATAGAATTCCAGTATTGCACCGCCTATTGCCGGTCCAGGAATCTGGAAGAAATTCCTCACCATTACAAATCTGGCGTTGGACTGAATTCTCTGCTCCTGTGGTATGATGGTGTTTGTGAAACTGTCTCTTGCCGGAACATCCATCTGACTTGTCGTCTGGCGTAGATAGAGGAAGACCTGGCCTATGGCGAATGAATGGACCAGGGGAATCAGCACCAGGAATACGTTGCTGATCAGGTGTGTGTATACCATAGTCCTCACGAGTCCCATCCGGTTGGAGATAACTGACGAAAGAACGATGGAAATTGCAGTTACAATGTTAACGATGACAAATATGAAACCTATCTGTGAGAGTGTCGCTGAATATACAAGCTTGAACCATAATGTAATCATCGACGTGACCACGAGACCACCGCCCAGTGAATCTATAGAAAACAAGGCAGAAAGGATTGGCACATCCTCGTTTTTCAGCTTCTGCCTGCGTTCAGCTTTAGATTTCCTGGTATCCAGAGGTATTGACAATATCCCGTATGATACGAACTGCACGAGTGAAAGGAAGAAGCAGATTTCATAGAACGCCTGGATGTTGGACACATAGAAGAAGAAAATTGATGCCGAAGCGATGGCTGCTGAGGCATACGACCCGAAGTTATAGAGGGAGAACGCTAAATTCTTGCTTCTCATTTCATTCTCGTTCATGCTGATGGAGAATTGCTCTATGGCCTGGTTGTGAGTGAAGTCACGTCCTGAAAGTGGGATTCCACCTAGAACTATGGCAATAATGTAAAGTGCTATTCCATGGTATATGAAAAGGAGGAACAGGGAAGACGAAAAAAGCAGGCTCAGAATCATGAGCTTTCGCCTCTCTCCCATGGCCAGCCTGGAGAATCCGTAGACAAAAGCAGTTGACGAGATTCCGCTAACCATGATGATAAGGGCAATGTAAACCGGAGTAATGCCCATTCCGGAGAGATAGTACGGTGCAGTGATCGCAAGTATAGAGAAAATAAATGCCCTTACGGTACGGTTAAGAGAGAGCATCCATGTGGCTACCTTCATAACACGTTAACATACAAACATATTAAAAATGCACCTGTCAAGCCACCCATAAATTCTCTGAATGTCATTTACAACAACTCGGTATAATTTTATTAATTGATTTTCAATATGACTCGGGATCAACATGATACTTAAATTCTCCGGCGGGAAAGTCATCGTCTCTGGTAACAATCAACCCGCCGACGCAATGGGTAGCCATGGCGGCGATACCCATTCGGTGCCAGGGTACATGTATCCCGATCTGAAGAAAAAATATCCTGAAGCCATTGACAATGTGTTTCCCGGCGATCCTCACCTTAACCTGCAAATGAAGGATACTCTGAGGCCATACCAGCTTGAGTCAATAGTGCAGTGGGAGAAGAACGGGTGCAGAGGGATAATCGTACTCCCAACAGCAGCGGGAAAAACACACATAGGAATGGAAGCAATTTCCAGGCTCTCCACAACCACAATAATAATCGCCCCTACACTGGAGCTGATCTCGCAGTGGAGAACAAAACTTTCTGAGGTGTTTGAAACCGAAATAGGGCAGATAGGGGGCGGGATTAAGGAGATAAGGGACATTACTGTCTGCACATATGACTCGGCATACCTGATGGCGGACACCCTTGGCAACAGGTTCAGATTTCTGCTGATTGATGAGGTCCACCATCTGGCCTCGGAGCAGTTCAGGCAGATTGCTGTCAAGTTTGCATCTCCATTCAGGATGGGGCTGACTGCAACATATGAAAGAACAGACAAACTCCATGAAACGCTGGAAGACGTTATGGGAGGAAAGATATTTGAACTGGGATACGAGGAACTGAGCGAATACATAGCGGATTACAGGATAGTAAGGATACCCGTCAATCTCACGCCCGAAGAAATCCAGGAGTATGAGGAAAACAGGGAAATTTTTGTGTCATACCTGAGGAGTCACAGCGTAAAGCTCGCTGGCCCATGGGACTTTGAGAAATTCATAATGCGTTCCTGGTCTCACGAGGGGAGAGAGGCACTGAATGCATGGAGGAGGGCCAGAGAGATAGCTTTCAACTCAAGGGTAAAGATAGATGTTGTGAGATACGTTATGGGAAAGCATCCCGGAGAGAAGATGATCATCTTCTCCGAGGATACAAACACCGCCTATATGATGTCCAGGGAATTCCTGATACCCGCCCTCACCTATCTTACCTCCGCGAAGGAGAGAAGGCGTTACCTGGAGATGTTCCGTGATGGCGAGATAAACGCAATAGCAGCCTCGAGGATCCTGGACGAGGGAGTTGATGTCCCGGATGCTTCCGTAGCAGTTGTACTCAGTGGATCCGGGAGTACAAGACAGTTCAGGCAGAGGCTTGGTAGAATACTGCGCCCCGGAGATTCTAAGAAAAGCACACTGTATGAGGTAGTAGCACGAGGGACCTCGGAATTTGGCACTTCAAAAAGGAGGCGAAAGGGTGTTCCCGACAGAACTGATGTTGCTTAGGCGACGGAAGAACGGGCAGGTTTTTCCTGTTTTCCTCACCAGGGAAAATATCCAGTACTGCACCGACGTAATTTCCATATTTCAGTCAGGCATTGGGAAGACTTCCGGAGAGATCGACAAGCAGATCAGGGAGCTTGAGTCAAGGTCGGAGAACCACAAAATAGTCAGGGCTCTTGCGCTTTTGATCATGAGAAAGTCATCTTTTGTACCACCATCTACGATTCCCGCACCGGAAATCAGGGATTACCTCTTCAGGAAGTCCAGGTTCCCGGCCTATCGCCCCGAGGAGAGAGAGGCTATCCTGAGGGATGCTGCAGAGCACTTCGGCGTGACCCCTGCAGAGATCGTCTCAGGAATGTATGGGGATAAGGAAACGGAGCAGATCATGGAATCATTTTACAGGGTAGATGAGGAAAGCCTCGCAAAGGAGTTCAATATGGAAATGCTCGAGACCCTTGTTTCAAAATCGACCACCATTTCCGTCAGGAATATCACTGAATGGCATGAGCTATCAACCAGGGCCAGACTCGCAGGGCTTGGCGTGGAAATAATATCCGAAGGCGGGGCAGTCAGAGAAGCAAGGATTTGGCCGGCTGCCGCAATGCACAGGAACAGGAGCACAGGCAGCAGCCCGTTTTCAGAAATCCTGAAGTTTGTCATTTCAAAAACTGCATGGGCAATTGAAGCGCAGGTGTCTGTAGAAAACAAATCTTGGGGAAGGAAGGATTCTTTGCTCTTACATTTGAATGAAAGTGCATCATTTTATCTTCCGGAAAATATCAGGCTGCAGGATATCGTGGTCCCGCAGTGGGCATCTGTTTCTCGAAAACCCGTTAATGCCGCAGGAAAGCTGGTGTTTCCGTGCTTTGAAACCGGAATCACGGGAAAGCATGTCTATATATTCATTTCAGTGGAGGCAACGGCGCAGCATGATGCTGAAATGTTCAGCGATCTTGAAAAGAGTGGGATTGAATTTGTCATAGTGTCCCTGAACTCCGCTGGCCACCCGCATGTAGACAGGTGGGTGGACTTCAAGGGATCCATGGACTGGGAAAAGCTCAGAGAAATCATCACCAACCCGGGGAAGGTCAGAATACGTGCACCGGCTCAGGCTAGATCTACGAAGCTCGAAGATGAGATTGATCCCAGAACAATAGAAGAGCTTAAAGAGAACATTGATAAACTCTACCCTGACTCAGGCAGGATCATAGATTATATTGAATCGAGGGGGCTCGTGGCGAACAGGGTTCTTAATGCTCTCGGGTACAGGGTGAAATGGAAGGGGCTTGACATGATCGTGATCAGGTAATCTCATTTCTCAAAGGAATCGGCAACAGTAAAGATTTATTAGGTACCAAATATACTATATGGCGTGGTCGATAAAAGCCCCAGTGACAATTCACAGGAAAGAGTCAGGGTATTCATCTCAAATTCATATCTTGACAGGTCAATGGCCACGAAGATAAGAAACAGGCTTGGTGAATACGGAATAAGCGTATATATTGCCCACAATGAACGTGAGGTTTCACCCCTTATCAGGGAGAAGATTCTTGAGAACATAACTTCGACTGCAGTTTTTATCCCTCTCCTGACAAAGAATTTTTTTGCATCTGAATGGGCCATGCAGGAGTGCGGAGCAGCGGTTGCTCTTGCAAAGATGGTCGTCCCCATTGCCATAGAGGCGGATCCTGTTGGCTATCTTTCAAAATACACCGGCGTCAAGCCGGCCAGGGAACCAGACGGTTCCATTAATTCCGAAGCTCTGTGCAACGAGATACTCAAATTGCTTTACATCAAGGGGATAATCGCCACCGCCGATGTAATCAGGGGGTTCACAAACGCCATGACATTTACGGAAGCAAATTATGCCGCAGAGTTTCTGAAGGAGGTGGATGAAACCGACGGCATACCAATAGAAGACGCAACGAGGCTTTTCACTGCCTCCATGGATAACCTGATACTCAAGGGAAGCTTCAAGGCTTCAAAAATACTTGCCGACATACTGGAGAAGTACAAGGGAAGCCTTTCTCGGGAAACAATGGAGCAATTGTCTCAGAGAAAAATACTCTGATCGTGCCTGCAGTTATGCCTGTTAATCTGTACGGAAATACAGGACAGAAAAGTTAAATAATGAGATTGCAAATAGTATTACCGGTCATAATGGGCAAGAGAAGATTTGGCAAAGATGACCTGGAAGAAGTAGGCAGCTACGACGAGCTTGAGAAGACCATTTTTGGAGACGATGAGAATAGGAGAAAGAGAAGTTCAGGGAACAATTCTCGTGCGATCCCTAGGAAATAGGGTTGCTTCCCTGATGTTCTGAAGGTTGCACAGTATCATAACAAGCCTTTCAAGGCCCAGGCCGAATCCGGCGTGTGGCGGCATTCCATAACGGAAAGCCCTAATGTAGAAGTCGAAATCATCGGGATTCAAGCCCTTGCTTAAAAATCTTTTAGTCAGGAGTTCCGGATCGTGAACCCTCTGGGCTCCTGAAGTAATCTCTTTTTCATTGTACTGAAGGTCAAAGGAATTTGATATTTCCGGGTCTTCCTCTGATGGCATTGTGTAGAATGCTCTCAGTGATGATGGCCAGCCGGTGATGAAGTAAAAACCCCTGTATTGAGATCCAATCTCCCTGAGCTGTTCAGGGGAGAAATCCTCACCGAAGGTGACGTCAACCCCTCTGGTCTTAAGGAAAGCAATGCATTCTCTGTAGCTTATCCTGGGGAATGGCACCTCTGGAATTTCCATCTTTATTCCAGATGAGGCGATTTCCTGGCCAAGTTCTTCCAGCGTATTTTCAATGCCTGCCCTTATGGAGTTTTCAAGCATGTGCATGGCATCACGGTGATCAGCGAAGCTCATTTCAATATCCACAGAGGTGAATTCGTTCAGATGCCTTACCGTGTTGTGCTGTTCGGCCCGGAAGGCAGGCCCAACCTCGAAAACTCTGTCCAGGCCTGCGGACATCATTATCTCCTTGTAAAGCTGTGGGGACTGGTTGAGATACGCATCCTTCTCAAAATACCTTACTCCGAAGAGATCCGCTCCACCCTCCGTGGCCGCAGCGACTATTTTCGGGGTGTGTATCTCAATAAAGTTATTGGAGTGGAAGAATTTCCTCATTCCCCAGAGCATGCTGCTCTCAATCCTGAATACAAGCGCATTGTCTCTCTTCCTTAGATCGAGAAACCTGTTGTTGAGCCTGGTCTCAAAGTCGGCGGATACAGGGTCTGTGATTCCAAGGGGAAGTGGTTTTTCAGCCCTGTTCAGTATGACCAGCCTGCTGGCAACAATCTCCCTGTTACTGGTGCTCTTGGTCTTCTCGGGTATGACGCCTGTTACGCATATTACGGACTCCCTTTCCAGCTCCCTGACTTCATTGATGTTTGGGATGTTTTCCGGCTTCAGGGTAACCTGCACTGTCCCGGTGTTATCCCTCAGGACTATGAACACGATGTTTTTAAGTGCCCTCAGTTCCTGTATCCATCCGCAGACATTTACTTCCGAGTTCACGGCTGCGCCCTGAACCTTGGCGAGGTACGTCCTTTCCATGAAACGGTTAGGGCATATCCACATATAAAAAATAGCCATAGTGACTTGGGGAGGCAGAGAGTATCACAATGAAGGTTAAATCCTTATAATCCCGTTCAGATTGTGTGATAACATGAAGATTTCCCGCATATTACTGTCTCTCATCGTCCTATCGGTGTTCATCATCCTTGTTGTCCCCGCACACTCGGTCGCGCAGCAAACCTCCCCAAAGAACTTGATGATAATAAATCTCTACGAGGAGATTGATCCCGGTTCTGCGAGCATGATAACGCAGGCCCTTTCACCATCCAACACAGCAAACACTGCTGCCGTTGTTATCAGCATGAACACACCCGGAGGGATACTTGACAACATGATACAGATGGTCGATGCCATCAACGCAACAGAGGCAAGGGGCATCCCTGTCTATACCTATATTATACCGGATGGCATGGGAGCGTCCGCAGGATCATACGTTGCTATGGCTTCCACCGGCATATACATGGGTCCGGGGTCATTCATTGGGCCATCAACCCCAATAGTGGTTGGCGGAACGGCCCTTGAGCAGAATCACACAGAGGCTGCCATGTTCTCCCTCATGCAGTCAATGGCCTATGCACACCACAGGAACGCAACTGCTGCCGGAATCATGGTGTCACAGAATTACGCCTACAATTACACCAGTGCCATTGCTGTGAACCTTGTCAACGGTTACGCGGTCAACATGACGGTATTCTTGCAGGATGCCGGCCTTTCCTCCTATCCACAGACCATCATCAACCCGACTGTATACGATAACTTCCTCAGTTTCCTCAGCAATACCTACGTTGATGGAATACTGATACTTGTCGGGGTAATCGCCATACTCCTTGATCTGTACCACGGAACTGTTCTCCTGTCGGTTGCTGGCGTTGTCATGATCGCACTCGGCCTCATAGGTGCGGAGATAGTCGGCGCATCGCTGGTAGGGTTGATATTCCTGCTTCTCGGTGCTGTACTCATAATCCTGGAATTCAAGACCGGGCATGGCATAGCCCTTATGGCAGGGGTTCTTGTTGGGATCCTCGGCGTTTTCATGCTAGCTTCCCCCTATCTCGCAGAAAACCAGTATGGCTATTCCCCCAGTCCGGTCAATGATTCCAGCATAATTGCGGCAGTGATTGTGATATTTCTGGCTCTTGTTCTTGCTATATACCTTAGAAAGCTCATAAGGTCCATGAAGTCGAGGAAGTTCACCGGATCCGAGGCTCTCATAGGATCAACCGGGATAACGAAGGATACTGTGGGAAAGGAGGAGGGGACCATCTCTGTCGACGGCGTGATGTGGAGGGCTGAAAGCGTTGACGGAGAGGAAATCCCAAAGGGTTCAGAGGTTGTGGTTGTGAGAAGGGACGGGCTGAAGGTGTACGTCGAAAAGACAAAGAAATAGTGCCTAAATCAGCTTTATAAGGAATAAGCGGATTATAGCCCGTGTCGCAGTCAATACTGGGTTTTGACGTGGGCGGTTCAAAAATTTCTGCTGTGCTTGGCGACGAATCGGGCAACATACTGGCAAACGTGAGAAGGCCAACCATCAAGCATCTGGGAAAGAAGAGGCTCGTTGAGCAGCTCGTTGAAATGGGAAATGAAGTGATGAAAGCAGCCGGTGCAGACCGCATAGAGAGCATAGGGATACTCTTTGCCGGCCTGGTGGACAGGGACAGGGGAATCGTGCTGTCATCCCCGAATATCCTCGGACTGAACAATTTCAACATAACCGGCGAAATAGGCTCACGTTTCAACGTGCCCGTTTACCTCGAGAACGATGCAACGGGGGCAACAATAGCCGAGCGGATTTTTGGAGCCGGGAAGGACATGGACAACTTCGTTTACATGACCCTGAGCACCGGGATCGGCGGAGGCGCATTCATCAATGGTAAACTTTATCGCGGATCGCACGGGCTTGCGGGTGAGATCGGGCATATGGTTATAATGTCAAACGGCCCTACCTGCGGATGCGGAAGGCGCGGATGCCTGGAGGCAATCGCGGGCGGAAAGGGCATTGCACGGCGGGTGTCTGAGAACATAAGTGCGGTGAGAGACTCCCAGCTGTTCTCGGCAATGAAACCGCAGGAGATAGACGCACATGCGGTTTTCGATGCAAAGCGGCATGGGGATATGTTTGCGCAGCTGATAATTGAGGAGACGGTCTACTACCTTGCAGTGGGAATAGTGAACGTCATAAACATACTAGACCCTGAGGCCATAATAATCGGGGGCGGGATCGCACGGGCCGGCAATGATCTGTTCCGACCGCTTCGTGCTGCGGTGAAGGAGGAGATGAGGTCGATGTACAGGCCGGTAAAGATCCTGAAAGCACTGGACAACGGGTCCGATCTTGCAGCCATAGCCGTTCCAATTTACCATGATCAATAATCTAAAACAGTGGTCAGAGGCCACCGAAGACTCTTTTCTTGAATGAAGTCGGCATGAGCTTTGCCAGGGTCATGTACCTGCCTATGGATTTGGCCCCGTTCTTATGCAGTTTCTGGTGCAGCAGGTGATGCTTCATGAGCCACGGCCTAATCGCGCCATCCCATTTCTGCTGATAAAGCAGCGGATTGTTTGCAGCTGCGGCAATGCCCGCGGTCGTCCCTGACCAGAAAGCTCCCTGCAGCCCACCGGCAGTGGTGTTCAGCACGGCGTTCACCATATCACCCACGTACATTACATTTCCATCAATAACCTTCTCTGCCGGCTCTGTCAGAGGTATCTGGTGAGCCATGGTCTCCAGCATCTCTCCCTTGAGTTCTGGAAATTTTTCTGTGAAATCCGCAAGGACATCCTTTGGAACCCTTCCGTTGAACGGGTAGTAGCAGACACCTATTTTTCTCCGGTCAGGACCATCTGCAAAATCCCAGAAATATCCTCCGGGTGCATTGTCGCTGAACCAAAGGATCATTTCATAATCATCCCTCTTTGGCAGCTTCCTTATTTCCTCGTAGGCGACAAGCACCCTGTCCCTTGGGAGCTTTATGCCCATGTTGGATTGTGGGCCAGCGGCCATTATGATGTATTTCGCTGTAAATTTTTCATTGTCCGTGAAAACAGTTTCATCCTTTACGGAATTTACCCTTGTCTCCAACTTTATATTCAGCCTGCCGGCGAATTTCTCAGCCAGATATCTCTCATACTGCGTAAAATTATAGACCAGTCCCACAGCCCTGTTGAAGCTCATAGATATGCTCTTTCCGGTATCCGTTCTAAAGCTCATCGCGTGAATTTCTGATGCTATGATGCTTCTGTCAGTAGGCATACCTATGCGGTTAACCCATTCAAGGGATACGGCTCCGGTCGATCTGACGGGAAGACCTATTTCCCTCTTCTTGTCCAGTATGATGTAACTCTTTCCAGCCTTCTGAAGGGCAGAACCGGCAGCGAGTCCGGATGTTCCAGCCCCTATAATGATGGCGTCGTAATCATAGCTCATAATTTTGTTCCTAAGATTATGGATTCACTATATTAATACTGTTCTTTAGACACGATGCTGATGGTAGCATCACCCATCACAACCCTGACCCTGGATTTGTCTCTCCCATAAGTATACTGAAGGCAACTCGGCCCATTTTGCCTGAGTCCACTGAATTCTCAAGCGAATTTGCGTAGGCCCAGTCCTCAAGCTTCGCGTATCCCAGGAAGGCGAGCCTCTTTTTTATTGATTCTGCTTTCTCTGCCATATCAACAGTGTTTCGGTCAAGGCTGGTTGCCTTCCACAGCCCTATGATCCTGTTTAACTCTCCGAGAGGGTCCCTGTGATCCTCTACTCTGATATCGTACACAACATCTGACCCCTCTTCGAATGACCTGCTCTCAGAAACAACAAGCAATGCTGAACTCTGCCGTCCCCTCCTGTCACCGCCTTGACCATCTGCTGCAAACAGAGCCCTAATTATCCTGTCCTCTATCATGCCCGGCCTGTTCATTTCGGAAACCATGGCATCAATAACACCCTTCCCTGCAAGTATGTTTCCCTGCACGGAAAACCCGTTTCCACAGAAATGTCCCGCAAATTCATGGCATTCGCTGCCGGTGAAAGCGAAGGAATTTCCCTTTGAATCCACAACTCCCAACTGCCGCTTATCCCTGAGGGCATCCTTCCCTGTAAGGATCTCTGCAACCTCCATGGCGGAGTGCCCCTGAAGAAGTTCCAGTCCCTTCGGGCCGTAGGAATAGTTAGCATATGACTGGGTGGCTATTGCACCTACACCGGCCTTTGCCCATGGGACGACAGATCCAACTGAAAGGTACCTGCTTGCAACACCCACACCCCATTCCCTTTTCTCCTTATCATAGGCTACAACTGAAAATGTCATGATCGCTAACCTAGGTCCGAGCTTAAAAACGTTTGCAGGAAAACGTGGAAAAATGTTTCTCGCATTGTATGGCTACTGACAATAAGGAATAAGCCGCCGACGGGATTCGGACCCGCGACCTTGTGCTTACCAAGCACACGCTCTACTAGGCTGAGCTACGGCGGCAATGAGCATGTGAAAGCTACAACGTATTTAACTCCTTTCCGAATCTGAGAATGTCAAATTTTTGTTGATGGCAATTGAAAAATGTGGATAGAATCATTTGAGAGTTCACACAAACGAGAGGTCACACAAACACTTGAGGGTAGGAACTAGAATCATGCTTAGACACGATTTCGTGTCAGGCCATTAGAAATCAACTAATTTTTGAAAATGTCATTATATAGAAAAATTAATACACATCTTATTATTATTTTTATTATTATGGAATCAAATATTTTGAATCCTACATATAAGGAATTGATTGCCATAGAGAAGTACCGTAACGGTGATACGGGAAGGATATACAGTGACAGACATACAAATAACTGGATAAAAGCAATAATATCAATATTTGCAATAGCAATGTTGCTAGGGATGATGGGAGTGCCAATATATAATGGGATATACGCAATGGAATCAAACGCATTGCCATACGATATGGAAATAACCACTAATACCGGTAACATGGTAACATCATCAGGTAGTGTAGGAGATATCATAGCATATGAAATATTTCATTGGGGGCAATTGCCGACAGCTCGCGCTCTTGCTGAAGAGCTTACTGGATTGTTTATCGATTTGGGTTTTGGTACCTTTCTGAGTACAGAGGTAATAGAAGAGGTATCAATAGATGTGGCTACAACTTTCCTTGCTGATGGCACCATAGATGAAATTGCTCTGGATGTGGCTATAGATTCTGTTATATATGTTGACCCGGTAACTCTTGCAGCTATTGTAGCACCGGTTATAGCATGGTAAACAATCAGTTCAATGCAAATCAACTTATGGTGCCCTTATGAGAATACGTTTTTCCAGAATGAAGGGAAACAGTAGATTTGATTTGCTCATTTATTTTATTTCTGTAACAAGTGGATTGATCAGTTTTACTTTTGAAACTTTGAAACAGGCACCATTTTATTTCAACTTTGCTCTTGCCTCTTTTTCTATATCAGTATTCATGCTCTATAAGTATTTTAATCCTATATATGTAAAAAAAGTTGATAATTTATCTCTTTTTATGAACAAGAATAGATTTTTAAATGAATTTGGAGTAATAGCTTTTTTAGTGGTACCATGGATTCAGTTTGTTAGGTTAGAGAACTTCCCTATAGTTAAGGAATACCTGATCACATTTATTGTTGTCTGGTTAACTCTCACTGTGGCAATCACGATTTCTGCTACACTTCACCTCAAAAATATTTCTCCTGAGATTAATCATGGAGTTGAAGACAGAAATGTGATGACTTCATTTTTTGAAAGATATCCCGGAGTCACAAAGAACATTCCAAAAATACTAATGTTTGAAAAATCAGGTAAGAGAGGCGGTGCATGGGTGAGCGGGATATTAAGAAAGAAAATTTGCATTGATAGAACATTCTGGAATACAATTTCTGAGGATGAGAGAGATGCACTTTTACTTCACGAAATCGGGCACATAGTAAATAATAGCTATGGATTGCCTGTTACATATTCAGTTGCTGTATCTTCTATAAACGCATATGTATATACCAACTTAGTGTATTTTGCAATAAATATTGATGCCCTTGAAACAGCATCACTTCCAGTTTTTAGCATTATATATAATGTAATGCTCCTTCTCACTACATTAGTTGCCGTATTAATTGTTCTAAAGATTAAAAAGTTCGGATTGAAAATCAATAGATCCTATCAGATGAAAGCTGACAGGTTTGCATTAGAACATATGAATGGTAACAGTGAGGCAGTTATATCTATGATAAAAAAGCTAAGGGTATACGAAGAGAAAAGAATTAGTGGAAAAAGGTTGCTATATGTTGATTCCACTTCTGAATTAAGGATTGAAAAATTGAGTGAGAAGCCTTGATACCTATGTTAGCCCTACTGTAATACTACAAATTTCTGAATAATTGGTATTTTATCAGTTCAGATAACAGAAAGATCATAAGATGAGGGAAAGTCTATCTGTACATGGTAACAGGTTACGGGGGACGGGAAAGGTGAGACAGCGATCTGAGTATCAGGGAAAGGAGATCCTTCAGGATAATGTCAAGGCCATACAGAAACCATGAAACAGTATCCCGGTCAGAAGGGTGCTGGAATCACCACCTTATATCTTTACAGGCATGTGGGAGATTTCGGCTTCAATAATACCCTCATCACAGCCCATGCAGGGTCTCACAAACATGAGGGAGGCTGCCGGGCGGACCAGCAAGATGGCAGCCTCGACCGTTACTGAGACTTTCATTTACACTGGTGGACGTGGGAATCAGGGATGGTACAGTGAGGTAAAACCGTGATCTCATCGATTTCATTGGATCGAAGGATCCTGATATGATAACAATCCTGGATCGTGTAGTATCTGAAAGAATCATCAAGGCATACGGTTCACAGGGGATCGTCTATGATCTTAGTGCCCTGAGTTATACGGGATCGAAGAATGATCCTGCCATGTACGGCCACTATTACCATACCAATGGCGGAAACAGGGAGATCAACTTCGTCCTTGCAGTAACAAGGACCGGCGGAATCCCGGTGCATCACAGAATAATGCCCGGGAATATAGTATCGGTGAGTACAGTTAGATCATTTGCCATGGAACTTCGTGATCTTGGAATCCGTACAATAATGATAGTCATGGACAGGGGTTTCTACTCAACCCAGAATATCATGGATCTCAGCGACTATTCCCTGATAGGTGCCATACCGGCATCACTTAACATATTCAGGGATCTCCTGACAAGATCCAGGGGCATTGAAAACTCAAGGAACTACATACAGTACAGAGAGGAGACTGTATTCCACATTGAATACCGCATGGATAGGATACGCTATATCGTCTATTACTCCGCCAGAAGCAGAGCGGAAAGGATACAGTCCTTCTATTCTCGTATATGGGAAGCTGAAAGGGATCTGAAAGATCTTCAGGATAAGATATTCGACACCGATCAGGACATGATGCATGCAGCCATGTCTGCTGCAGGCAGGATGTCCAGGTACTTTGACATAAGGGTATCAGGGAAATCTTTCACATACAGGCTGAAGCACAATGCCATACAGGCAAGAACAAACAGGATGGGTTTTTTCATACTATTCACCAACACCATGATCGGTGCGGATGATATACTAAGAATATACAGGGAGAAGGATGTGGTGGAGAAGGCTTTCATGCATTCTCGACCATACATGGAGCCGCTGTATGCAAGGACAGAGGAAGGCACCAGGGCAAGGATATTCCTCTCAATCCTGGGATATTCCTTGATGAGGATGATCGCACACAGGTGCGATCT
>Ga0078972_1007208_pt1 | contig 25055 bp, 19 predicted proteins | sample YelNatPaOPGAMG01_FD_67568 | JGI IMG/M metagenome (GOLD analysis project Ga0078972, IMG submission 67568) | Hot spring thermophilic microbial communities from Obsidian Pool, Yellowstone National Park, USA - OP-RAMG-01 (SPADES assembly) (version 2) | ecosystem: Environmental > Aquatic > Thermal...
ATGCTCCTTCAAACCAGGGAGAATATACTTTTCATGATGATGTTCCCGGCCACCAAAATCTTACAGGCAAAATGATTGTCCAATAATGATTAATAAACGATCAATAACCGATAACTAATAACAAATAACGGATATTTAGTAAAGAGTTGACATAATTTTTGTTTTATGCTAAAATATAGCGTCCTTTAAATAAGGACGAAAAGTTCTTTAAAAATTTAATAAAAAGGAGAAAGAAATGAAAAATTTTTATTTGTTTTTGCTTGGCGTACTCTTTGTGAGTGCCGCCGTATTTGCTCAGACCACTCATACGGATACGGAAAAGATTCTTGTGAAAGCCACCAAAGACGAGATGAAATCGCTAGGAATTCCGAGTCACGATATTGTTCCGGGATGGCAGGAAATAACAGCTGCGGATTCTACTACTTTAGAGAAGTTAAAAAGTAGTGGTGTTTATATTGAGCCGGATTATAGGGCTCAGCTGTATTATGTTTCTGGAAATGGTGCCAGTCCAGCTGATGCATCTTCATATACATGGTGGATTACTGCCAACAATAATTTGTGGCATGGAAATTTTGAAGATGCTTGGAAAATTACAGAGGGGGATCGCTCTGTAAAAATAGGTATTCTCGATTCTGGAAGTCCTCTGAATCATGGGCGTTGGACACATCCTGGACTGGACAGTGCAAGGTTCATAGTGGGTCCCAGTTTTGTAAGTCCGGTGGGTGGCCAAACTATGGATTCAGATTTTGTGAACACCGATTATTTAGGCCACTGCACTCATATTGCTGGTATTATAGGCGCGGTGCCTAAAGATAGTGTAAGGGGGATTGATCAAAATTGTAGGATGGAGATATACAAGACGTTTGATATGTTTGGATTTGGGTTTTATTCATGGATAGCCGATGCTGTCTATAGGGCCGCCCATGATAGTTGTAGAGTGCTGAATATGAGTTTCGGTGGGTTGTTTTACAGTAGGCTATTGGAAGAGAGCATACTGTATGCTAAGAAGGCAGATGTACTCTGTGTCGTGGCTGCCGGAAATTTTGGGGATGAGGTTCAATCATTTCCCGCTTTCTTTAGCAAGTTCACGACGACCCAAGGGGGCCTAGATAATGTAATTTCTGTTGGATCTATTGATCCCAACGGAAACATTTCCTTGTTCTCAAACCGGGGATACTTCGTGGATATCTATGCCCCCGGCGGATCAGGAATCCGCCGTGACTGGAACATATATAGTACGTGGCCAATGTACTATGTGATGTCTGATTTTCCTGATACAGTTGGATATACCACTGGATATGGGTATATGTGCGGCACAAGTATGGCCGCACCAATGGTCACTGGAACGGCTTCTCTTATGCTTGCCGTAAATCCAAAACTTACCGCGGGGCAGATAAAGAACATAATACTATCCACCGCAGATAGTATTATGACAACAGCAGGAGTTGTGAAAGTGTTAAACCCCGGAGCAGCAGTACGTGCTGCAAAAGATTATAACAGCACGATAGCCGCTGTTAGCGGCACCCCAAATCCACCAAAATCTTTCTCTTTATCTCAAAACTACCCCAATCCATTTAATCCAACAACAACTATTGAGTTTTCCTTGCCCGAGAGAAGTTTTGTTAAATTAACAATTTATAATGCTCTCGGACAGGAAATTAAAACACTTGCATCGGGGGAGATGCAAGCTGGCACTCATCAAGTTCTTTGGGATGCTAAGGGATATCCTAGTGGGGTATATTTCTATCGTCTCCGGGTTGGGAATGTTCAGGTGGAGACGAAGAAGATGGTTTTGATAAAATAATTTTTCACCCGAAGTTTTAAACTTCGGGTTTTTTTATTTTCGTTATGCTCCCATTCGTTATTAGTTATAAGTTAATCGTTATAAATTAATTATTGTCAGTTACGGGTTGTTATTAGTTAATTATTTGTAGAACTAAGCTGAAAATTATGATAAAATATACATAAAAGAAATATAAAAATTTGTTAATAAATTTATGCTCAGAAAACAACCACCTAAAATGTTTAAACCACTTTTATGGGGATTAAAGTGGAATGCTCTTAATATTTGGGAAAATAAAGAAGAAATAATTTTAGCAGCGTTAAATTATGGCAAACTTAAGCACATTAGTTGGATTATCAAAACATATGGTAAAGATGAAATTAGAAAAGTTCTTGCTCGTCGTTTAGAAACAGAAATTTATCCTGAGTCTCGCAATTTAGCGCGAGTTCTTTTTTCAGTTTCTAATTTTCGTCAAAAAAGATAAAAATATGTACGAACAAGTATTAGCTGACAGGGAAGTAAAAAAATTGTTTCCGCAATTTAGTAAATTTCAAGATTTTTATCTTGCTGGCGGCACCGCTCTTGCCTTACAAATTGGTCATAGAATTTCTATTGACCTTGATTTTTTCTCCAAAAAAGAACTTCCGCCCAATTTATTACAACAAGTAAAAAGAAATTTCTTAAATTCTGTCATAGAAGTTATTTATAAAGAAACAAAAGAGCAGTTAACGTTTTTATTAAACGGATTTAAAATAACTTTTTTGCACTATCCCTATCCTGTAATTGAGGGGTTTGTAAAATATCAAAATGTACCAATAGCAACCGTCAAAGAAATTGCAGCAATGAAAGCGTTTTCTATTGGGAAGCGTTTATCTTATAAGGATTATATTGATTGGTACTTTCTTTTAAAAGAAAAGTATGTAGATCTTAAAGAGGTTATTGAACTGGCTGAAAGAAAATTTAATGGGGATTTTAATGATCGTTTATTTTTAAGTCAACTTGTTTCAATAAGCGATGTCCCCACTCTGCCAATAGATTTTCTTCGTGGTAAGGTTAATCGAAAAACAGTAGAAAAGTTTCTGACTGCCGCCGTTCGTAATTTTGGTTTTTAGCTCACAACTAACTTACAATATTTATAATTCATGATTCTTGATTCATAATTCAAAACCGCAGTTATTTGTTGTTGGTTGTTAATCCTAATATGTTATAATTTTAGTAATGGATAATAAAAAACAAATTGTAATTAGTGTTGTTGCCGCATTTGTGGTTTTGTTTTTAATTTATTTTGTTTTTATTTCCAAAAAAAGTGGGATTGAATATTCTCAAGTTGGAAATAATTCTCAAAACACCCAATTATCAAGCACTTCTTCCGGATCTCTTTCCAAATCCACAAACACTAACGCCTTAGTAACTGTGCCGGGCGGAACAAGAGAAATTATTCAAGAAAAAATTGCCACGCCGGATGTGGGTAGCAATGTTCCTCAAAACGTTGCAAAACCAACCAATGTGCTTGCAACCGACGCAAGCGATTTAAGGCAGTTTGAAATTAAAGCGCAAAATGGTAAATATGATCCATCAATCATTGTCGTTAACGAAGGTGATCTTGTAAACATTGTGCTTAATGCTATTGATGGTGATTATAATATGTATTTTCCTGATTTTGGAAATACTATTATGGCAAAAAAAGGAGCGCTTGGTCGCGGCCAATTTACAGCCTCGCCTTACGGCCAGTATAAATTCTTTTGTGATCCAAAAACTACACCAACTTGTCCGCCAAATATGAGCGGCACATTAATTGTTAATAAAAAATAAATATAAAAATTTGGTATTTCTTAAAATATTTTGTCATTTTGCCAAAATTTGTTTATAATCTAATTATTAAAGTTTTAAAGGTCGTTTTTAGTATTTGAAATTTATAAATTTAAAATATGCAAGATAAAAGAAAAATTATTATTGGTATTATTTTCGTAGTTGTTGTGGCAGCAGTAGGTATTTACTTAGGTGCAGTTGGTGGGAAACGCGGTCAAAATCCAAGCCAAACCACAGGTATTCCGGGTAGTGTGCCAACTCCGGGGCAGGCAACTAACGTGGGAACAGTTGTTGCTCCCAATGCCAGCCCAATTAATGATAAGGGTCAGGTAGTTACGCCAACCGGACAGCCAACCGACAATTCAGCTACTCCAGGAATGGGTAACGCTCCAACACAGTCCGCTCCGATTTCAAAAGATCAAATTCCTTCCGGCGCAATTAAAATGGAAATTACTACCCAATCCGGTTTTAAACCAAATAGCTTTACAGTTAAAGCCGGAAGCGCGGTTATTTTTGCTCTTACATCAGGAGATGATCAAACTCATGTTTTAAGATTTGATGATCCATCTTTAAACGCTGTGGCAATTGGGATTGGTCCTCAAATGACAAGATTAATTACATTTAATGCGCCTCAAAAACCGGGAGAATATACTTTTCATGATGATGTTCCCGGCCACCAAAATCTTACAGGCAAAATGATTGTCCAATAAAATTTAATCCTTTGGTTTTAGTATTTGAATGCATTTAGCGTGCAATTTTTTTCTAATGGAAAAATAAATTAAAAATTTATTTAGGTGGTAGCGCAAAATTGTTATTGATAATAAAAACAGTTTAAAATTATTAAAATATGAAATGGACAAGTATAGTTTTAATAGTGCTTGGAATATGGCTTTTGCTTTCTCCTTGGGTTTTGGGTTTTTCTTCGCTAAATTTACCTGCATGGAATAATGCTGTGTTTGGAATTTTAATTATCCTTTTTACATTATGGAATTCATCAATTAGCAAATAAATCAGAATTTCTGATTCTTGATTTTTAATTCTTGATTCATAATTCAAACCCCACGTTATTTGTTGTTGGTTGTTAATTGTTATATAATTTTTTCTATGGATGATTTTATTTATGATTTAATAATTGTAGGCGGAGGACCAGCTGGAGTGGCTGCAGGTATTTATGCTGCAAGAAAAAAAATAAAAACCGTTCTTGTGACCGACACTTTTGGCGGACAATCTGTGGTATCAGATGAAATTGGCAATTGGATTGGAGAAATTAAAATTTCCGGATTTGATTTGGCTCAAAAAATGGAAAAGCATTTAAAATCCTTCCCCGAAATTAAAATTGACGAAAATGATTTGGTAGTTGAAATTAAACCAAAAGAGCAAAAAGAAAATTCCTTGCCCTTGTTTGAAGTTTTAACTCAAAACAAAAAAGTATTTGTCACCAAAACAATTCTTTTAACTTGCGGCAGCTCCCGCAGAAAATTAAATGTTTTAGGAGAAAAAGAATATGAAGGCAGGGGAGTTTTTTATTGTGCAACTTGCGACGCTCCATTTTTTGGAGGAAAAGATGTAGCGGTTGTAGGTGGCGGAAATTCTGCTTTGGAGTCTGTTGTCGACCTTTCCCATTATGCCAAAAATATTTATCTTTTAGTTCGCAGCAATTTGTTAAAAGGAGATGATTTAACGCAAGAAATGGTTTATAAAGATCCGAAGGTAAAAATTATTTTTAATTCTGAGGTGCAAGCAATTTTAGGTGATGGAAAACTTGTGACGGGTGTAAAATACTTGGACAAAACAACTGGAAAAATTGAAGAAATTGCTGTTAATGGCGTTTTTGTGGAAATAGGCAGTGTTCCTAATAGCAACCTTGTGAAAAATTTGGTCAGGGTTAATGAGGTGGGAGAAATTGTAGTTGATCACAAAACACAAAAAACAAGCGCGCCCGGAATTTGGGCAGCGGGAGACGTCACAGATGTTTTATACAAGCAAAATAATATTTCCGTTGGCGACGCGGTAAAGGCGGTTTTAAACATTTACGATTATTTAAAAAGACAGCAAAACAATAAATAGCTGGTAACGAATACATAAGAATTATGAATTAAGAATTATGAATAAAAACCACATTTCGTTATCAGTTAATTTTTAGTCATTAATTGTTGTTTGTTAACAATAATGATTATGTTATAATTTATAAAAAATGGTAAAAGGAAGAGGGAAACACCGCAAGGTGAAAAAATTAAAATTAAATTGGTTTAATCGACCAAGCCTCTTTTTATCTTTTGCCTTGATTTTGTTTTTATTTTTTGGTTTTTTAACTTTTGTTTTAGCATTTAGCGGGCCAACCCAAAATCCTCCCGGAGGAAGCGGCGTGCTACAGGTTGATCAATATGGCAACTTTGGTGTTGCTCCATCAATTACTCAAATCACTCCTTCGCAGGGAACATTTGGTAAAGTTTTTACAATTGCTTCAAGTTCAAATCCCGGATTTTCGCTTTTTAATACAGCAGTTGGAAGGCAATATACGTGGTATGTAAATAGCTCTAGTAGTTTACTCTTGTGGACGAACACTGCTACTGCCGGCTCTAACATCTTTACAATTGATAGCGCAGGAAACGTCACTCCCGGAGGCGGATTAATTTTTGGTTCCGGCTTTGGTGTCTCCGCTCAGTCAGTCAGTGCAGGATCGTTTGCCGCTAACACAGGCGGAGGATTTTTTGGCTTCCCATCAAAGGTAAGTATTGGTTATGGTGTAGGTTCTACTCCATCCTCAATTGGGCAGGGTGGAGATTTATCAGTTTCAGGTTCCGTCGGCATCGGGACGACGAGTCCACTAACTAAGGTTCATATATTTGGTTCAGCTTCTGGAGGAGTTCCTTATAACGATGGTAAAGGAAATGGTAGGTTGACAATTGAGAATGCAAATCGTTCATCAATACAATTACTTACTTCTAACACAGGTGATGAATATATTCATTTTGGAGACCAAGATGACCCCAATGTTGCTTATGTTGCCTATACTCACAGTGATAACAAAATGTATTTTAAAACTAATGGTAGTAATAGGGTGGTTATAGATAGCGCTGGTAACGTCGGCATTGGGACGACAGGACCAATAAGCAGATTTCATATGAGAGCCGATTATGGTGATTCAGATTTATCAGCAAACATGGCAGGCTTTAGATACGAAACCTATTTTAATCCAACTGTTTCCGCATCTACATCTGGCGGAGCAGGAACTGCTTTATTACAAATAAACACACCGACGGGCGTTACAATTACTTCAAACGATAATCACTTTAGTGCTTTTAGGCCCATTGTGCGAAAATTTGGTCCTGGTACAGTGACGCAGATGATAGCAGTTGGCGGTGCATGGCATTGGGTAAATGAAGGCAATATCGACAATTTCTATAATTTCTTTGGTGGAAATGTTAGACAGAATGGTGGGACAGGAACTGTTACTAATGCCTATGGTCTTTATCTTACCGGTCTTAAACAACCATTTGTAACTAATGCGTATGGTGTTTACCAAGCCGGATCTTCAGACATCAATTATTTTGCCGGCAACGTCGGAATCGGTACAACGAGTCCGGGAGCGAAATTGGATGTGAATGGCTCACTCATTGCTCGCTCATCTGTCACCATCCCTCTCCTTGCGCCGGGAGGAATTGTAATGGCAGATTCTTCAGGAAATCTCTATGCCACCTCCACCGCAGGAGCAACAGGCATCAGCGGCACTCCAAACTACATCCCTGTCTTCACTGGCACCTCCAGCTTAGGCAATTCTGTCATCTATCAATCAGGAAGCTACATCGGCATCGGGACAACAGCACCTTATGGAGTTTTGTCTATATCCGGGATGGGTTGGGCAGATCAAACAAATGCACCAGATTCTCCTACTCTTCCTAATACTACTCCAGTTGGTGGCCTTGTTTTTGATGGCAGTTATACAAACGGAATGTATCGTACAAGGTTTGTGAAAATAGATAGAGGTGGTAATCTCCCTCTTTATATCCAGGAATCGCGCGGCACCGCTAATTCATTTTCAAATATTGCAAGATTTGGAAGTGACTCATGGACTAATAGTGCGTTTGAAGTTATGGGGCAGGCAGACTTTACGGGCTACGTCGGCATCGGGACGACGAATCCTGGCACAAACCTCGATGTGGCAGGCAACATCAATGTGGGATCTGTTCTCTATGATCGAGCAAATACCAACTACTACCTGAATCCATCAGGAAATATTATGCCTTATGCTTTAAATAGTGGTAGTGTTAATATTAATGGAATTGTAAATGTCCCTTATGCACCCACAGGGAGTGTATATGGTATAGAAACGGGGGGAAGTTATGCATTAACTTTTCAAGGCACTCAAGATTGTTCTGCAAATTCATTTATTTTTCAAAATGCTTATTCTGTAAAAGGTGACTGTACAACCCCTCAGGCATTTAAATGGGTAACATCTCATTCTACTTTTGGTAGCAGGGGTATTGGATTTTTCTACGGCACCAGTCCGAGTAGTGGAATTATTTTTTATGCTGACAGTGTACCAACAACAGCTGGAGCTACATTTACTCCAACTCCAAGAATGATAATTAATAATTCCGGCAACGTCGGCATCGGGACGACAGCACCAAATGGAACATTAACTATTTATAAAGATAATCTTTTGAGTGCCACGCAGGGGGATTTACTCCTTGAACATCCTACTTCCGGAGGTGCAAGTAGTATCGTATTTACCTCAAGGTCAAATTATGGAAGTGATTATGGTTATCTCACCTATTATGATTCAAATAGCACTTATGCATTTTGGGGCACAACGGGTGAAAATAGTGCTTTAGTAATTGGAACACAAAACGATGGAATGAATTCAGTTTCAGATGTTGTTGCTCTGCGCGGTGCTGCCGCTGATGTTTTTGGTACGAATACTTATCCTGCTACTATGATTGTGAATGATGCCGGCAACGTCGGCATCGGGACGACGGCACCTCTTACAAATACAAAATTAGATGTAAACGGAAACTTAGCATCATCAATATATTATGATCGTGATAACCCGAGTTCCTACTGGATGGATCTCGCAGCAAACACCATGCCGTACTCAATCATCGCGGCGGGCAACGTCGGCATCGGGACGACGGTGCCGAAATACAAACTCTCCGTCGCTGGTTCGATGTACTCAATTGAGGTGGATAATGGAACAGCAACGGGCGCAACAACTATTGACTGGTCAAGGAGCAATACCCAAACCTTAGTTCTTGGCGCATCGTCTATTGCACTGACATTCTCGAATGGCCAGCCAGGCGGCCACTATACATTGGCTCTTCAGCAGGATGCGACGGGAAACAGAACTGTAACTTGGCCGAATAATGTCCGCTGGTCAAGTGGCGTTGCACCGACTCTTACCACAACTGCCAATAAAACAGATTATATTGAATTTATTTATAATGGACTTTCCAATACATTTGATGGTGTTGCTTTCAACGCAAATTTCTAAATTTGAGTGTAAATTAAATTTAGTATTCAAGTGAACATTAATTACAGAATTTGTTATAATATGTAATATAACCAACTAATATGCTATAATATTTATAAAAGTATGGAAGAACAAAAAAATAACACTTCTACAAAATGGATAATCTTAGGCATAATTATTATAATTCTCATTGGAGTATGGGTTTTTAATACTACTTTAAAAAACAATCAAACTTCTTCTAATAATCAACTATCAAAAAATATAATCTCAAATAACACATCGAGTGTTAAAATTGCCACTTCTACCATCCAATCACACTTTGCAATTGTAAATCTACGCGCAGAAAACGGACAGTTCATACCTAAAACATTTACAGTATCAATGGGAAAGGTTGTAATGATAAACTTTACAGCTATTGATAATACTTATGATTTTGGCTTTGCTGATCCAAAGATTGGCTTTGATGTGATTGTGAAAAAAGGTGAGACACAATCCTTTGGATTTGATACGGCTGACAAAAAACCCGGAGAGTATATTTTTCATTGCATCCAATATTGTCCAAAGAATGGGGCAATGGAAGGAACGATGACTATTAAATAGATTTAAAATTATAAAATTCCTTCTATTTTTTGTAGACGGTTTTTAATTGTTTCTCCAACAATTTTAGGATTGAGATGAGTTGCTATAAATTCTTTTGCTTTAAGAGAACGGCGGCGTCTCACTTCTTCATTTTCAAAAACCAAGCGCATTAGCTCCGCGGCATTTTGGATGTCCGGTTCAGCCCACATTCCTCCTTTTTTATATGGTCCGTAATCTTTATCTAGTTTTCTTAATTTAAAGTTAACAGGGAAACTGTTTTCTTCATTCATAAAATCGACATTGCCGGAATAATTTGTTGCAATGACCGGTTTACCAACAGCCATTGCCTCAGCAATGGTGAGACCAAAACCTTCCGAACGGTGGAGGGAAACATAGCAATCAGCAACATTAATTAAACTTTCTACCTTCTCTTTATCAAGGTACTGATTAATAATAGTAATCTTTGCTCCTTGAGCCGCACTTTGCAGTTTATTGAAATTTTCGATATCTATATCGGCGTTCGAGCATTTTATTACTAAACGTGCGTTTTCGTTTTTATGAAAAGCCATAGTAAAAGCTTGAATAACCGCTAGTGGATTTTTCCTTTCAAAAATACTATAAAAATCAAACATAAAAAGAAAAATAAATTCATCTTTGGGAAGGTTAAAGTGTTGGCGTTGATACGGTTTTTTGCCGACGGTAATCGCGTGCGGCACAATGGTTACTGGTTCAATACATGCTTTCACGACAGTGTCCCGTACAAAAGTGCTTGGCACCCAAACCTCGTCGATGGTGTGCCGCAGAGCACGCCAGCTTTCGGGTAAGGTATCAAGTTCCCACGCCCAATAGGCAATGTTGTAACGGTTGCGAAATTTTTGACGGCCTAAGCGGTTGAGCACGTCTTCGAAAACATCACCATACACTGCGATGACATTAATACGGTAAGGATTTTCTTTAGAAAAGAAACGAGCAAAAGATGTGTCCATCTGACGATGAGGATTAGCGTCGCTATTTAAAAGGGTGAAAGGTAATTCTGTTGTTTGCAGCGATCGGGCAAGCGAACGGGCTGCTTCACCGACGCCGCTTTCGGATGTAAGAAAACCAAAAAGATTGACTCCAAAAGGAAGCGTGTGGTGAGTTTCAGTTGTGGTTGTGGACTTTTTTCCCCTCGTCAAGTAATTGTACCAAGCGTGAGCCAAAGCAGTGATGTGATGCAAGAGTGTTGGTTCAAGATATGCTGCTGCATAAAGGCGTGTCCAAATATCCCTTTTTCCTTGCAAGTATTTTTGGATGTTAATGCGTGTTAAGAAAAAGTTTTGCGCTCTGGAGCCAACGGAAGCTATGCGAGGTATTATCTCTCTAATAAACGTCTTTGTTTTTTTATTTTCTAAGCTTTCCAAAACACGAAGATAGAAAAAAAGCGGAGAGGCGGCGTTCGTTTCAGTGGCGAGAGTAATTACTCGATTCCAGTCTAATCCCGCAAGATTTTCTAAATTCTCGGTTGGCGGTGTTTCCGGCTTCCAGTAGCCAACTGTTCCAATAATAAAAAACTCAGCAGCTCTCACTAAAGCTGCCTCACGACTTGTAGCCGCCTCTTTTTCGGAAATAAAACGGAAAAATACTGCAAGCGCGCGAGCATTTAAAGTGTGGTTATTGAATTCAGTCTTATTATCCAAACGTGGAAGAACTCCGATTTCTTCGTCCGTCGTGCGACGTTTTTTTTGAATTTGTCGACGGTCTAAAAGAGCGCTCGGTAGATGGCAGATATTCCAAATGATTGCCCAAAGAGGAATGAGTGCGTAGCGTAATCGTTTAAACCAAGAAAAATTATCTGCGCCGCTTTGTTCAAAAACATATCCAATAAAATAAAACCAATCACCGAGAAAAATGTCATGCAAACGTTTCCCCAAATTTTTTCTCTCATAGTTTTTAATAGCGCAGCGCAAAGCGTTTCGTTTTGTGAGGAATAATTTGCGGTAGTTATTTTTTCCAAAACTTGCGCTGCCTTGATGATATACAATTGCTTGTGGTTCAAAAACAATCCGATAGCCAAAAAGGCGCGCTCGCCAACTCCAATCTAAATCTTCGAAGTAAGCGTAAAAAACTTCGTCAAGCGGTCCTACCACTTCCCAAGCATCACGCCGCACGAGCGCAGCTCCAAAACAAGCACCTAAAACGTCGCGCGCTTTTTGATACCCGAGTTCTCGTCTTACCCCAAAGTTCACATCACTGCCATCGCCATTCCAAGCAATTTCACCTCCTTGGCTATTGAGTATATTTGGATGATTAGCAAAGAACATATTTGATGTCACTGCAGCAATTTGAGAATCGGTTTTGGCTCGCGCAATGAGTGCTGAGAGCCAATTTTCTGTAACTTGGGTATCGTTGTTTAAAACTGCAATAAAAGTTGGATGCCACGTCTTGCAAGCATATGTAAAACCGGCGTTGACTGCTTTCGCAAACCCTTGATTTTTCGACAGGGCAAGGACAGTAACTGCAGGGAAATTTTTGCGAAGCCATATGACGTCATCGGTCGTTGAACCATCATCCACGACGAGCACTTTGAAATTGTGATAAGTTTGATTGTGTAGCGAAGAGAGGCATTTTTGGAGTAGGTGTTTTCCATTGTAATTGGGAATAAGAACAATAACATCGCTATCTGCGCTATTTGCTGTATTGATACTAAATTGTTTTGTAGTATTGAACAACATCTTTTGTTGGCCCAAACATTTTTAATTCTCCTTTATCTAATAATATAGTTCGTTCGCATTGTTGTTCTATAGCGGAGAGATCGTGACTCGCGAAAAGAATAGTTTTTCCTCGTTGGCGGTATTCGGCTATTTTAGTGAGGCATTGCGGAATGAAATCTTTGTCGCCCACGGAGAATATTTCGTCCAGGAGAAGAATATCTGGATCCGCTTGCACCATTGTCGAAAACGCTAAGCGTGCTACCATTCCTGAAGAAAAGTGTTTCAATTTCATATTTCGAAAGCGTTCCACTCCAGCGAAGGAAAATATTTCATCAAGTTTTTCTTTTATCTTTTTTCGCGGCATTCCGAGAATAGCCCCATAGAGATATAAATTTTCCTCCGCTGAAAGCTCGCCATGAAATCCAACTCCTAAACCAATAAGCGGTGCGACAGTTCCTTCAATAGTAAATGAACCACTTGACGGTTGTATGATTCCACCAAGGATTTTCAGTAGAGTTGTTTTTCCACTACCGTTTTTCCCAATTAGTCCTACCATTTCTCCTTTATGCAAGGAAAAGCTCACGTCGTTTAAAGCGCGAAAATTTTCATAAGTTGTCTTCCCTTTGAAACGCCCAAGTATTTGCCCAAAAAGAGTGTTGGTCTTTTCATGAGGTATTCGATACTCCTTTATAATATGACGCGTTTCAATTACAATGTTGTAGTTTTTTTTATAATTCTTCGATAAATTTTTTTCCATATTTTTTAAATATCACTGTTCCTATGAAATATATGAGAGCAGTAATAGTAAGTGTAATAAGCATTTGTTTTGGTTCTGGAAAAAATCCGTAGAGCACTGCGTTTCTCATATCAACAATCACGCGCGTGATTGGATTTAAGAGGTACCACTTAGCGACGCTCGCCGGCACAATCTTGTAATCATATACAATAGGCGTTGCCCAAAAAAGCATTTGGAGGAGAATATCCCACATATGGCCGAAGTCGTTGAACCGCATATAAAGCGGCGCGATACACAATGACACCCCGGTGGTGATGAGTACGAGGAGGGGAATAAGTATTAAGAGCATAATAGCGCTTCCTGTAAGGTGAAGTCCAAGCGCGAAGAAAAAAATGAAAAATATAACAAGCGTGATGAGAAATGTCCAAAGGGAATGAAGAATAGTCCCCGCAATAACCGTGGCAGGAGTCAAGCTTGTGCTTTGAAGAAGATGTGCTTTGGAGCTAATACCGGGCGCAATATCTTTGGTGGTGTCGGCAAAAAAGTTCCACGTGATGATTCCGAGAAAAAGATATATTTCATAGTTTGGGATAGTAACTTTAAGAAAATAAAAAAAGACAACGTAAAGTATACCGAGCATTAAAAACGGTTTTAATAAACTCCATAAAAATCCCAGAGCTGAGCCGTAATACTTTAGTTTAAAATCCAAGCGCGCAAGTTCGTAAATGACATTCCAGTGATTTTTTTTTGCTTTCATTGATATAATACTATTATGCGCATTCTTACTCACCCTGTCCATACGGCATGGGAATACGAATTTGCGAAGACCGGCCACGAGATCTGGATCGTGGTGGAAAAATTTCCATCCAGTGCAGACGGCTGGGTGAACTTCCGCGGCACGCTCGTGGGAGGCGGCGGTGTTTGGAATCAAAAGAGCCGGCCGCTCCCCGATAACGTCTCTTTTATTTCGTTGACAGAAGCCCTCCGCGGCAGTTTCGACGTTTGTGTCGTTCACACGGTGGCTTGGCTTGAAAAACTCAAAGACGTCGCCTGCCCGATAATCTTCAAGGTGCATGTGATACCGCCACCGGATTTCTTGCCGGAATGGGCGGAAGAACGTTTAGCCGCCCTAACGTTCAATGGTGATTTAGCAATGAGTCGTGTGGTGACCCGCCGCAATATTTTAAAAAGTGTCATTCACGTTCCGGTCGATCCGTCATTGTTCAAAGGATACATAGGTGATCAAGAAGCGTGCCTTTCCGTGGCGCATCTCGCGCCGCTTCGGCCGGAAAAAAGACTTGATCGCTTGAATGCAATTGCTTCTCGCGTGAAGGTTGACCTTGTGGGAGGCGGCAACGAGGGTGTTCCGTACGCGGTAGGTGAAGCAGGCTCGCTCGAGGAACTTATCTCCGTATATCGGCATCACGCCGTGTTCCTCGAGGTTGCCGATCATGTTGGGATGGCGTGTATTGAAGCGATGACAATGGGAATGCCAGTCGTGCTGTTTCCTCCGGAGAATCGGCGTGATCTTTTTTTCAGGAATGGTGAGAATTGTATTATTGTGGAAAACGAAGAAGAAGCCATATCCGCCATTCGCGCGCTTTTTAAAGATCCCGGCCGGCGACGCGCGCTTGGAAAAAATGCGCGTGCCGCGGCGAGCGCTCGTTTCAATGCGGAGATATTCAGAAAGAAGTGGAATGAGTTGCTTTTAAGGGTCGTTCGTGAAAATCCAAAGATATGAAGACACTCGCCCTTATCGCCGTGCGCGACGAAGAACGGTTCCTCCCCGGATATTTCGCGCACTTAAGAAATTTTGTTGATGGGTTTGCTGTCGTGGATGATGGATCCGTTGATGCGACGTGGTCATTAATCCAAAAGGAACAAAAATTGAGTTTCTCTTTTCGACGGGAGGTACGAGCGGCCGATCATTTTTTTGAAATAGAAAATCGAGAGTTGCTCCTTAATGCGGCTAAGGACTTGGGAGCGGAGTGGGTTTTAGGGTGCGACGCCGATGAAAGGTATGAAATGGCTTTTCTGAAGAATATGGCAGCGTTGCAAAACGAGGCGGAAAAACGCGAGAAGCGGGCCATAGCCCTTCAAGTATTTGGATTGTGGAATAGTCCAGTGACATATCGTGCCGATACACCCCTCGGTCGGCTCTCAAAGTTCGTTCTTTTTAAAGTACCGACAGAGATTTCTTATGCCGATCGCCCCAAACGCGCGTTGCATTCTTCTTGGCTCCCCGTCGCTATGATGAACCCAGCATACCACTGGTCGACGGACTACCGTATTTATCATCTGCGCAGTGTCCACCCGGCGGATAGGATACGGCGCTTTGAGAAATTCAGGCGCATTGATCCGGAAAATAAATGGCAGCCGGTCGGTTACGACCACTTGGTGAGCGAGGTCGGCATAGAACTTAAAACTATTGAGCCGGGCCGGGAGTTTGACCTACTTTCTCTGCCACCAGACATGATGATCAAATGATACATTGGCGGATCTCGGCGATAAAGCGGCTGGTATCAAATGCCTGAGCGCGCTTTTGGCAGGCATCGCGGTAGTGAAGAGGATTTTTTTGCAACTCGGAGTTGATACTTGCGACCGCTTTGGCAAGTTTTTCCGCATTTATGTCGTGGATAAGAATTCCTGTTTTACCTGAGATAACCGATTCGCGATAGCCGCCGTCATCGGGAGCAATGACCGGCTTCCCCGACGCCATTGCTTCAACAGCTGTCATACCGAAATCTTCGCGCTCCGCCGTTGTGATGAACCCAATGCATTCGGCGTACAGTTTTTTCAATTCTTCGTCGGAAACCCAGTACCGGAATGCGACATTCGCCGGTTTTATTGCCTCGAGTTTCTTTTTGTATGTTTCGAATTGTCGCGCGCCTTTTTCATAACTTCCTACGATAATAAGCTTTTGATCTGGCATTTGTCGGAAAGCTTCAAGTTGAATTTCAATGCGTTTATGTCCAACAAGGCGATTTACAGAAAGCCAATACCCCTTGGAATTTTTATATGAATATTCTGAAACTTCGATCGGAGGATACACGACCGTTGCGGAGGTGCCAAATATATTTAATACTCTTTTTTTAACGTTTAATGAATTACATACCCACTGATCAACGTGTCTCGCATATGAAAGTATGAGTTTTTGATTTATAGAAACCCATAAATAATACAAGGGTCGCATCCACCAGCTAATAACTTCATTACTAATATGTTTTTTAAATTCCCAAAGTTCATTTAAAGGACCGTGGATATACCAAATATTAGGATGATTTTTCACAGCTGCGCTAATTGCCCAGTCTCCTGATATAATAAATTGATTATAGCGTCCAGATAAATTAAGCATTCTCATTTTCCACAACGCGAGTTGCTGACGAAAGGGTGCGCGGCGTGGAAGAGTGCCAATTGAATAAATGCGGGAAACAATATCAGAAAAACCACAAGCGATGATATTTTTGTGATTGATGTTTGTAGTATAGATATCGGCATTAAGTTTACGCGCAAGGGTGAGAGTTACAATTTCTGCACCGCCAATATTATCAAGAGCTTGGTGAAATATAGCTATCTTCATTAATTTGAAAGAGGAGGTGATTGATTTGTGTTTATAACAGAAAGAATAAAAAGATTAATAATAAGAAGGAAACCAAAAATCGTTGAAACAAACAAGAGATCGAAAAGTTGCTGAGCTAAACCGGTAAATCGAAGTATTATTGGTAGAAGGATGAGAAATAATCCAATTATAATACTAGTTTTGAATTTGAAAATCGAATGAAATTTTGCTGCAAAATTATTTTTCTCTTGGAATTTTATCCAAAGAAATGTTTTTGTAAATATTCCTAAAAAAAATATTTCAAATCCAATAATTGGGAAAAAAAGCCGTACCGTCGCGGAAGAGAGAAAGTGTGGAAAATTTGGAGAAATTAATGGAAGAATAAGTGAAGTAATGCCGATAATGAAAAGCATTGATCCTGTTGCAGCATACCAAAAAAACGGAATTTGGAGAAAAATGTAGCGGAGATGTGTAATTCCGTCGTGATACCGTCGGAGTTTTGATGTCCCGCGGCGAACGGAATAAGTGATAGGAACTTCGGTAATTTTTAAATGGAGATGTTTTGCTTTGATAATCATTTCTGTTGCAAATTCCATACCGTTTGTTTTGAGATTAAGTTCTTTAAAAGTTTTTTTAGTAAAAGCACGATAACCTGACTGACTATCAGAAACTCTTATGCCAAAAAAAATAAAAAGAAGAAAATTAATAAATGGTGTGCCGAATATTTTATGGGAAAAAGGCATTGCTCCTTTTTCTATATGACCTTTGAATCTGCTACCAATTACAATATCAGACGATTCAAGTAACTTAAGGAACTTTGGTAACTCACGCACATCGTATGTACCATCCGCATCAAGATAAACAATAATATCTCCTGATGACGCGCGTATGCCCTCTGTGATTGCGAGACCGTACCCTTCCTTGTTATGTCGTACTACATTTGCGCCGTATTTTTCTGCTTCTTCTGCAGATCCATCCGAGGATGAATCAGAGACAATTACTTCCCCATTTAAGTGATTTTGTTTAAGTGTTTCAAAAGCATTTTTTACACACATTCCTACCGATTCATATTCGTTGCGGCAAGGAAAAATGATAGAAATTTTCATAATGCCAAAATACTAAAATCCAAAAATTTCAAACATCAAAACATTTTCTAATTTTCGTTGTAAAATTGGTGCCGATTTAGTATTTGAATTTTTATTGGGCTTTTAACTTATTCTTTCCCATTTTATAATTGAAAATATATAATGTCAATTTTTGCCATACCATTTCTTCTAATTTTTCCAGGATATTTAATAACTATTTTTTTATCTTCAATTTCCGGATTTTTTAAGCGATTGGCATTTTCCGTAGTTCTTAGTGTCTCACTCGAGGTTGTTTTAAGTTATCTTTTAGTTTTTTTTAATTCGTCTCTTATTCATTACTTTTTGCTCCTTATGACCGGCATAATTTTAATGTTATTAGTTTTAGGGTGGAAATTAGAGTCATCAGCAGGTTTAAAGGGAAACGGAATAACAAATAAAGGAATGACAAAAATAATGGTGATAGTAAAAGAATGGAAAGCACTTCAAAAAAAAGAAAAAATATTTTTTGTGGTTATACTTACACTTTCTTTAGCGGTAGGAATTTTTGTATTTTATCCACATTTTCAATATCTATGGCCAATTCACGCCGATGAGTGGTGGGATGTAAGTGCTGTAGAAAGTGTACTTCAAGGAAGACCGTTAAACACAAACCCCTATCTTTTAACTCCTTATCCTGATTACAAACCAGGCTTTACAAGTTTATTAGCCGGCGTTTTTAGCGGAGGAATTGATCCGGTTAAGGCTTGGGCGTATTTGCCAGCATTAAATTTATTTATGATATCTTTTATTGTATCGCTCCTTCTGTATGATAAAACAAAAAATTTTTTGGTTGCGGGATTAGTACCTTTGTTCCTTGCTGCGATTCGGTCAAATGCTTATGTATTAGGATGGTGGTTTTTCGTGCCATCGATGTTTGCTTTGCTTTTTGTATTATTTCTTCTTCTCACTGTGGAAGACCTTTTAAAAAATTTTTGGTCTGGATTGGTCATTGTGGGTGTTATTTCAGCGTCCTTAGGACTTGTTTATTTGCCATTTTTAGGTTTTTTGTTTTTGTCATTTATTCCGCTTATTCCAAAACTCTTTCAAAGGTTTCCTGTGGTTTTTATCATCATTTTGTTTTTAGTAATAATTTCTATTATAACCCTTTTATTTTTAAGTCCTTACAAATCATTTTGGCCGCAGAACGCACCTCTCTTATTAAAGTCGTTTTTTGTACCAATTAATGCTACACCTGCTATGATTAAATTTTTGGGATTTTTCAAGGTAGTGCCAATTGTATTATTTTTACTTGCAATCTGCGGGTTTTGGTTTTTAAGGAAAACTAATTGGTCAAAAAGTTTACTTACCGCTGGAATTATGGGATTAGTTTTTCTTCTTATCATCTATTTTGGAGGAATTTCTTTTTTAGCTTTTTACCAGAGAGAATTTTATTTCTTGGGTGTTGTTGTGGCTGTTCTTGCAAGTGTTGGTTGGGGAACATTTTTGTCAAAAGTAAAAATGCCGAATATTTTGCGTTGGTTCGCAGCCGCTTTAGTAATTTTTATGATATTTTGGGGTTATTTTAATTTACCTGGAGGAACGCTTTTATATTATTTAGTTACGCCAGCTGATTTTAAGGCTCTCACCTGGCTTAAGAATCAAAGCGATTTACAAAATATGCGTGTTTTATCTAATGCTTTTACTGGTACAATTGTTACGCCATTAAGTGGTTTACCAGTTGCGGTAGCTGGTCTTACAAGTCAAGGAGTTGGTATTGGTAATGATCTTATGCAGTCTTCTTCTTTTTTTAACACAACTAATTGCACGATAAAGAAGAATATTATGATAGTATTTAATGCGCAAATTGTTTATGGAAATATTCCTCAAAACTGTTCATTTCTTAAGGAGGTTTATGCTAAAGATGGAATTTTTATATACAAACGTGTGTTATAAATTGAATATGTTATAATATTATTAAAATATGAAAGATAAAATATATTTAAAATGGTTAATGTTGGGTTTAGCTATCACCTTATTTATTGGAGGAAGTATCTTTTACGTTAAGAATATTATTGCCACAACTTATATTCCCAATGGAAGCTCGGATAACATAACGAAGGTTCAACCAAATTCTCAAACAAGTTTAACCATTACTTGGCAAGCTAGCTATCCAAGCGGTAATGTGGAGAATATTAATAGATGTATTGGTTCTGGTTGCAGTAACTTTACACAAGTTGCCACTACTACAGCAGGTGACTTAACTCAGTCCTGGGTGGACAATGCCGCTTATTGTGGAACAACCTTTACATACAAGGTATGTTCTACGTACGGATGTACACTTCCTGCTGGTGCTTCAACAGATGCTTGCACCCCCGGTGCTCCAACGAGCGTCACTGCAAGTCCAACAAGCCAGACCACAGCTCAGGTTTGTTGGACACGGAATTCACCTTATGATGAAAGCGGGTTTACTATCTATGAAGCAAGTCCCAATGCAGGGGTGAAAGTTGGTTCTGCTGCAGCTGGGGCAACCTGTGGTACCGCAAGCGGTTTAACTGCAAACACAACGTACAGTTTTTTTGTCGTGGCGTACGTGAACACTAATGGCCGCACCTATTCTGCTGCCTCAGGATCTTCTAATTATATAACAACCGATGCCGTGCCTCCTGGTCCTCCAACAATTGGCACTGCAAGCCCAACTGGTCAGACAACAGTTAATGTTACATGGACAAGAAACAGCCCTTATGATGAATCAGGTTTTCAAATTATGGATTATGTATCGGGTCTAATTGATGGTGGCGCAAGCGCTGGATCAACCTCTGGGAGTGCTAACGTTTCTAATGTGGGGTCTTGTTATGTGACCGATTCATTTGCCGTGCGATCTTTTGTAAATACCAATGGTCGCACTTACTACTCAAACTGGTCTGCGTGGAGTAATAGTGTAACTACTGATCAGTGCCCAGCCGGTCCTCCCACGTTGAACAGCGTAAACTGTAACTACAACGCAAGTACTGGTTATATGTCTACTAATCTCAGCTGGAGCGACGGTTCTCCGCAGACACAAACAAGATTTGAAGCTACAAGAAATGGAACAACGGTTGTTACTAATATTCCTCCTTCGGCTCTTAGTTGGACCGATCCAGCAAATTTAATTGAAAACACAACCTACAACTACCAGATGAGAGCTGATACGGATACTAACGGCAGAACCTACTATTCATTATACTCAAACACACTAGGAGTAACGTGTCCTGGTGTTGCACCTTCGACGCCAGGAACGCCTTCAGTGCCTACTTATTCAAAGACCGGTATTTTTACTATTTCATGGGCCGCTTCAACCGACTACGGTGGATCTGGGTTTAAACAGTATAATATACAAATGAGTTCAAATGGTAGTGCTACATACAGCTCGTATGCTGTTCAAACAACCAATTCTTATACTATTCCTTCAACTGCTCCTTTATCTCAAGGAGTATACGCCTTTAGGGTTAACGCTCAGGATAATGCTGGTAATCAAAGCGCATATTCAGCTGCTTCGCCTAATGTCATAGTTGATACCACAGCACCAACCTGCGGCACGTGGTCACCAAGCTCACCTTCATGGACAAATACATCACAAACTTTCACTCTCTCCGGTTCAACTGACTCTGGTGGGAGTGGTATTAATGTGAGTGGTGGTAGTTGTTCTGTTACAACAAACGGCGGTACCTGCAATGTTACAATCTCAGATAACGCAGGAAATACTACCACTTGCACCAGTCCGGCGGCAAAGATTGATAATATTGCGCCTACAGTTACTGCTTTTGCGCCGCTTGGTGCTGTGACGAATAGCTACCCGGTTTTAAACTATACTGTCACTGATACCGGCGGCAGTAATCTCTCAAATGTTCAGCTTTGGAGGACAACTGATTCAGGAGGGAGTCCGAATCAAAGCGGTTGGACGCAGGTTGCTTCGGCTAGTATTTCCGGTTCCAGCTATAGCGGGAGTTTTACTGATACCACTGCTTCCGGCAACACTACGTATTGGTATGGGATTCACGTTGTCGATGCGGCGGGGAATTGCATTAATGAATCCGGTGGGCACTGTGGTGGAGTTTCAAGTGATTCACTAGATACAAGGGCTGCTGTTGGTCCCGATAAAGTAATTTATGATACTACCGCTCCAGCTACTCCTTCCATATCTGCAAATCCTTCTGGATGGACAAATGGGAATGTTACAATATCCGTTTCTGCATCGGATAGTGGTGGATCAGGACTTAATACCACTTACTACCGTTGCAACACCAGCAATTCGTGGAGCACTACTCAATCTACATCATTTACATTTACTTGCTCTTCAACTGGTGGTCAGACAGCGCAAGCATATTCAACCGACAATGCAGGAAATACTGGCGCTACTGGAGGAGTGAATTACTATATTGATACCACAGCACCGACAGCCCCTTCTTTAAATCCAACTTCAAAAATTACGAATAATATCAACATCACCGTTTCTTTTTCAGCTACTGACAGCGGAGGATCGGGATTGGGTGGTTATCGCTATTGTTATACCACTAATGGTTCAACCTGTTCGCCTTCAACTGTAGGATCGAGTGTTACTTTCTCGTCAGTGAATTCATATACAGTGTGTGCTAACGCTTACGATAATGCTGGGAACACAGGAGGGACAACATGTTCTGCCGCAAACGCATATCAATATACATCTGTGTCTGCTCCTACTTCTATTACGGCGAGCGCTGCACCGGTAGCGGGATTGACATCTATTAACGCAGGATGGTCTGGAACAGCAAACGGTTTCAATGTGTATATTCAAAGGATAGGATCTTCGACATCAACTCTTATGAGTAGCTCGAACTCTACGTCGGGAACTACAATTATGAATTCTCTGCAATGCCCCAGTGATTACTATGTGTACATAGTTGCTTATAATACAGATCTTTCTTTGAATGGAACAACATCTACAAGTTGTATTGGCTCGTGGGGTCAAATTCCAAACGCGCAGTGCACGGTGATAACAAAAACTGTTCAACTTCGTACCTGCACACAAGGATTTTTTGGGCAATAATTTATGAAAAAGAGTAACAGAAAAAAAGTATTTAATGAATTATTGATAGGCATTATTCTAATAATGGTGCTTTTAGTGATTTATCTTTTAATCTCTCCACGATTATCTGCGCCATCGTCGAGCACAGCGTCAAATGTTCAGGTTCCGATATCAATATCAACACCCGCATCAACTACAACTTCAACATTAATTACGCCCTCAACACCACCAACTTCTTCTGTTTCTACGACATCTTCATATCAGCTTACTATGCCCGATGGTCTATTACCTTTGTATCCGTCGGGTAATGCTAAGTTAAAAATTTTTGGTGTTTCTATAACGAAAGATGGTTTTAGCCCGTCACTGATTGTTGTCAATCAAGGTGATGGGGTAGCGCTGAGCGTAAAAGCCGTCGATGGAACATACGATGTGTTTTTCCCAGCTTTTAATTCAGGCTCCGGCCAAATTCAAGAAAGACAAAATACATTTATTAGTTTTGTGCCGCCAAAAGCAGGGGAATATGTTTTTGAATGTCGCACATATTGTCCGTATGGGCATCGTATATCTGGAAAAGTTATTGTTTTATCTCAATAAAACAGCTTAAAATTTGACTTTTCATTAAAATGTGGTATTCTATGTTTAGTTCTTAAAATTTTTATTTTAAGGGTTAAATATTTATTAACTTAATTAAGAAAGGAGAAGTTAAAAATGGTTGCGTTAGTTTTTATTGCCTTTTTGCAGATCTTTAAGGGAGACTTTAAGGGAGGAGTAGTGTGCTATCCTTTTTTAGGAGAGAAGGTTCTTGCCTTTGCTCCCGTTGTGAGCGGTAATACACCATCACCACCAAAAGATTACTTCAGATTTATTTGGCCGGATTCGTTGGTAAATAACAACGTAAATAATGCTGAGTCGATTTCGATCGACAGTTTGGGTGATATTTATGTTACCTGTACTATAGGTGATATGATTTTAGTTTCCACCGATCGTGGGAATACTTGGAGGATATCATGTTTGTATCCTTACGGATTCGGTGTTAGTAAATCTATTGCTGCTGGGAAATATGTTTTTGCTGGTGGATTTGTGACCGGAATTCTCAGGACAGAAAGTGGCACTGATGATTGGTGCCATATAAACAACGGCTTACCAACTAAATATCTTTGGGTCAATGGATTTGCATATAATAAGAAACTTCAAACCGTATTTGCTGTTTCATACGACGGAGCCGGTATTTACAAATCTGATAATTTTGGTGATATGTGGATTGCATCTGACTCCGGATTTGTAGCTCCTGTCTTTCCCGGTTTTACCACCTATCCTATAGTACAGGATATCATCATTGATACTGTCTCTGGCTGTATGTATTGCTGTACTGGAGGATTTGATAGTACTGGTAATCAAATTGGTGGTAGTGTTTGGAAATCAACAAACAACGGGTCATCTTGGGTCAATGTAGGATTGAATGGCCATTACTACGTTAACTCACTTGCCGTTTGGAACGGAACGCTGTATGCCGGCACTGCTAGCAGTGGAATATTTTATCTGGTGGGAGATAGTACATGGCAACCGCTTACACGCCCTCCTGGTAGAAGTAATAATATTTGGCCACACGCACTTTACCCGACAAAATTTGGATTACTTGTCGGTTTTAGTAACTGGAGTATTGGCGTGTATCTTATGCAAGGTACACCGTCTTCTCCAAAGTGGAAGTACCTTGGGTTAGCTGGGTATGATCCGCAATCGTTTGCTATGGACGACTCAGGATATGTCTATGTCGGTGAACAGATGGGGGTTTGGAAAAGTATAATGCCTCTGGGGAAAATTATCGCTGCTCTAAACTCACCACCACAAATTAATTCGTTTACTCCTGTGTCGATTGATTCGGTAGGTGTCAATACCCCGACTATTTTTTCTGTTCTGGCGACCGATCCTGATGGAGACCCTCTCACATACCACTGGAAGGTCAACGGTCTACTAATTGATTCAGCTAAAACAGATTCTTTAGTATACACATTTCACACGCTCGGGTCACGACAAACTGTAACATGTGTTGTGGCTGATACCTTTGGTGCAGCCGATTCCGTGACGTGGAATTTCCGCGTTACTGCCATTAATGAAATCACTCAGCCATTCGCATTCGCGCTCTCTCAGAACTATCCGAACCCGTTCAACCCCACAACGAGTATCAAGTATCAAGTAGAAAGTAGGCAGTATGTGACGCTTACAGTCTACGACATACTTGGACGACTGGTTACTACGCTGGTGGATGGAGAGAAGGCTCCGGGAAGCTATACCGCCACATTTGACGGTTCAAAGCTTCCGAGCGG
>Ga0078972_1007209_pt1 | contig 25048 bp, 22 predicted proteins | sample YelNatPaOPGAMG01_FD_67568 | JGI IMG/M metagenome (GOLD analysis project Ga0078972, IMG submission 67568) | Hot spring thermophilic microbial communities from Obsidian Pool, Yellowstone National Park, USA - OP-RAMG-01 (SPADES assembly) (version 2) | ecosystem: Environmental > Aquatic > Thermal...
AGATTGAATCATTTATATTATTGTTAAACTCTTTTATTGAATTATTTATCATTTCAACAACTATTTTCTGCATTTCATTTAATTTTTTATACCTCTCATCCTTTTCAAGAAATCTCTTTTCTTTTTTATCAACCATTGCGTATTCTATCCTTGAAATAACATCATTACCATAAATAATCTGTGGATTTGTTTTTGCAATGGTTCCAATAATATCTCCATTTTCAAGATTTACTATATCAAAAACAATTGTTGTCGTTCCTATATCTATTGCAAGTCCAAAAATTCCATCTCTATAAATATCAATTTCTTTCCCATTTTTATAGACATTTCCATTTTTCTTTATGTAAGAAGGGCATATTTCAACTTCTCTTTCCATTCCATATTTTAAAATTTCATATTCACCAAATTCTTTTATATAAACAACAATATCCGAAATATCCCTGACAATTCTTGCCTGACATGCCAAACGATGTTTTTCAGGTAAATTAATTTTTTTTTCTGATGAGGTTGGCTGATTTAGATTTTCTTCTCCTTTTTCAATTCTTACAATACACTTTCCACATTTTCCAACTCCTCCACATTCAGCATTTATTTTTATCTGTAATTTCTGAGCATAATCAAGTATTGTTAACCCTGGATGAATTTTTAAACCTTCTTTTCCCTTTTTAAATTGAGGAAAAAATATATGTCCCATTTTATTTAAATGCCTTTTCCCACGCTTTTAATAAATAACCACCTGTCAATCTTACAGCAATTTCATCAGGAAGTTCATTTACCCTTTTATTAAATGGTTCAGGTGTTATAGGTCCATCATATTCAATTTCTTTAAGTATTTTTAAAAAATTCACTATATCAATTACTCCTGTTTCTCCTGGTAAAAATCTTTCATTATCAACCAGAAGGTCTTTTGAAACAGGTGGTGCATCATTTACATGGACATAAACAATATCTTTCCCTTTCAATTTTTTTAAATCTTCAATTTTTCCACAAGATGCATATAGATGCCAACTATCAAGTAAAATTCCAAGATTCTCCATTTTAACCTTTTCTATAAATTCATACATTTGCTCAAGATTCCAGATAAATTCATATTTATGCCCACTTCTCACTCTTTTTGTGCCTATAAATTCAAGCCCGAGTAAACAATCATATTTTTCAATCAAAGCACATAATTTTTTTGTTCTTATAAGATGAAGATTAAAATTTTCTTCAAAGGGAAGTTCATCTGAAAAAGGAAGTATCCATGTATATATTCTGAATGCTTGAAGTTTTTTTGCGGTTTTTAAATATTTCTCAAGATTTTCAATATTATCATTAAATTTTTCTTCTTTTTCTCCAATATTAAAAGGTAAACACCAGCCACCAATTTTCATATCAAAAACTTCAAACATACTTTTAATTTTATCTATTTTGTCATTTTTTGAGAATTCAAAGCATTCTTGAATTGAAATATCCATCCCTTCAAAATTACCAAGTTTTGCAAGTCGCAATCTTTCAAGTAAAGTTGTTTTTATATTTATTGCTTCAGGTGATAAATTTCTGAACATTTTATTTTTCCTTTTTTATCAATATTTCAGGATTTTCCATCAAACCACAAGGAACAATTTGATATTTATCTGTCCATTGCTCACCTTCTGAAACAAATTGAGAAGGTCCAGTCCATACTGGCCATTTTTCAAAATAATGTAATGGGCCATGAGAATTTCTTCTATGTCCAAGAATTTCAATAATTAAATTGCTTTTTTCTTTTCCTTTTATAAAGTCAGTTATATCTATTTCATAAGGTTCCCATGCAAGAATACCAACTTCTTTTCCATCTATAAATATTCTTACTCCTACGCCTCTAAATTCAGGAATTCTTAAAAAAACTCTCTCTTTCTCATTAAAATCAATTTTTTCAATCTGTAATAAATATCCAAGGTTTCCTGAATAAAAAGGCAATCTCTGTTGTGTCCAGTCACCTATTTTTAAATTTTCAGGAAGAGAAATAATTACAGGTTTTTCATCTTCTAATTTTACTCCAAAATCACCAAGTAAATAGATAATTTCAAATCCAGGATGATTTTCGTTATAATCTGTTTCAAGTAAGATTTCATTTTTTCCGTTCCTCAGAATTGAAGGTTCAAAACTTATTGTTTCAAGAGATTTGTCAACCCACCATCCATTTTTCATATCAGTACTCAATTTGAAGTTATTGATATAAATACTGTATAATTCTGGCTTTTCAATTGCAATTGAAATTTCTTTTTCAGGCAATTCTTCAACATAAAATTCATATTTTAAACTTACCTTTACACTCTTCGGATTCTTATTTATTTTTCTTGCCCATGGCTGAACCATTGCACCACCTCTTGGAGATAATCCAAGATATTTTCTTACATCTCTATCAACTTTAAGTATTTCTTTTTTCTCCTGCCATTCTCCATCCTTAATTTTAAAATATGGCATATCAAGAACAAGAACATTCCTTTCAGTTAAAATATATTCCCATTTTTCTTTTTCAATTTTTAAACTTCTGACTGTTTCATACCTTTTCATATCTTCAATTTTTAAATCAATTTCCTTTTTCTTTGGAATAATATAAAGATGGCTTGCAAGTGGTGGAAAATCTGTTTTAATTTTATATCCGTTTTCATCTTTAATTGTTTCGGGATAATAGATTTCTCCTGTTTGAGGATTTAATTCTACCGGTCTATATTTCCATTCAGGAATTGCCTTTATAATTACATCTTTAAATTCTCTTTTCCTTTCTCTCACAGGATAATATTTACCTATATTGCTGTCCCATTCCATACCTGTATTGCATAAAAAGAGATAAAAATAGTCCCTGTCCTCTCTTAAAAGATAAAGAATTTCCTTTATTTCTTCTCCATTTTCATCTTTTATTGAAATCTTCCTTATTCTTTCAAGATGTTTTAAACTTTCTTCAATAGATTGAACAACTATACAATTTCCAGCAAATTTTTTAACCTCATCTGAAAACTGGCAGTCAACAAAAGAAGGAATATTTTCCACAAATATAACCATACCTCCCTCTTCTCTGAATTTTTTTAAAAGTTTTAATGTAGAACTTCTGATTGTATATAAAGGAGGAACTAAAACTGCCTTATATTCTGCTTTATTTACCTTTAAAATTGCTTCTTTCTCTTTTTTCTGAATTTTTGTCCATCTTGAAAGAATTTCTTCATCTCCATAATCAAAATCAATATGATTTGAAAGAAGGGTATCGCAAAGTTCAATAAACATTTCGTCAAGTTTTTTTACTTCTTCTGAATATTCCCATTTTTTTTCTTCATCTTTCCAGGAAGGCATTTTAAAAACTGCCCACATACTTTCAACTGGATGAATAACAAGTAAATCCCTGACTTCTTCTCCCTGAGTCATAACAAGATGTATTCTTGCAAAATAATCTTCAACATATTTATATGTATTCCACCATGGAGATTGGTAAAATATACTTGCTGGGTAATCCCTTTTTGCCTCTCCAAGCATTGTATACCAGGAAAGATGCTGACATCTTAAATTTATTCCAAGCGCTACCTGCCAGTCGCCAAGTGCCTTATGTCCTGAAAACGAAAAATCCCATCCTGTGCAACCATATGTTTCTGTTAATCTGAATTTTCTTCCAAACTGTCTTGCCACTGAACTTACCTGTTTTGCAGTATTAAATATTCTCCAGTGTTCAGTTAATAAATCCATTCCAGGTGCCTGCATATATTCATAAAATCTCAAACAATTACCAACAACATTTGTCTGGGAAGTAAGTGTATCTTCTGCAAGAATATGTCCTGTAAAAAGTAATTTATTTTTTTCACACCAGTTCCCAATTTGTTTTGCAAATGAATCCACAAAAAGATAAGTAATACAATCAAAATAATCATGCCTGATTTTTGAAATTTTCTGTCCCTCTATATCATAATAAATTTCTGGCAAATAATCTAAAATATTATATCTATATCTATTTTTGAATTTTTCCGGCAATCTATCTGTCCATGGAATAGCAATATTTTCTTCTTCTGAAGGAGGCCATTCATAATGAAAATAAACATTTCCATAATTTGGTTCATCAGTAAAAATTCCGGGTATTACAGAACCAAAATATTTTCCACAGTGTTTTTTATAATTCTCGTGAGTAATTTTTATGAATTGTTTTACTGCTTCTGAATCCATTGTATCAAGATATGTATAACCATTATACCAATCGCTTTCTTTTGAAAATTCTCTTGTGAAAATTAAAATTTTTTCATTCTGTGATAATTTTCCTATTTTTTCTCCTTTTTTAACTTTCCTGTATTTTTTCATAATATTCCCTTCAAATTCCACTATAAAAACACCAAGAAGATTATTTGCATATTTTATTTTTTTAGGGTCATTTATAATTTTCATAACAAGATGTTTCATTCTATATTTTTTATTTTTTGTTACAAGACCACCCGCTGCACCTGAAGGCCATCTATCCTCATCATAAAGGAAGGCAAGCATTTTATTTTTTTCTCCCTCATCTGCACAGGCATTTATACATTCAAACCATTCCTCTGATAAATATGGTGTATTAAGCCCAACCCTTGAGTGCATGAAATATCCACCAAGCCCCATTTCCTTCATTATCCTTATCTGTCTTCTCAGTTCCTCTGTTTCAAGTTTACCATTCCATGCCCAGAAAGGCGCTCCTCTATATACACTGCCAGGATTTTTAAATTCCTTTAAAATTTTTTCCATTTTTCCCCTCCTTTTATTCAAATTTGGATTTTATTCCAAATTTAAAAAAAAGTAAAATATTTTTATGGAAAATACATTTCATATTCAGTGGCATATAACGGATAATTGTAATTTAAGGTGCAGACACTGTTATCAGGAAAATTTTACATCAGAAAAAGAACTTTTATTTGAAAAACTTATTATTATTTTTTCAAATATCTGTGAATTTCTGGAAAAAGAAAAAAGAAAACTTGTAATAGATATAACAGGTGGAGAACCATTTTTATATTCAAATTGGTGGGAACTTTTGCAAGAAATTGTTAATTCTAAATCAGTAAAAGATACTGGAATAATAACCAATGGATTTTTTATTGACACAGACATAATTAATAAAATTGAGAAGAATAATATAAAATTGAAACTTTCTATTGAAGGAGTTGATAAGGAAATTTTTGAATTTTTCAGGGGGAAAAACTTTGAGAAATTTATAAATATTTGTGAGATGGTAAAAATGGTAAATACTGAAAAATTTTTAATGTTTACTTTACTTGAAAAAAACTGGGAACAGATTTTTAAAATTTTTGATTTTGCAGAAAAATATAAATTTGATGGTGTTATTATAGAAAGGTTTATTCCATATGGTCTGGGTAAAAAATTGAAAAAAGAAGTAATAAGTTTTGAGAAATGGGTTTTAATAACAGAATTTTTACATAAGATATGCAACCTTGATTTTAACATAATGGACATTGTAGAGTACAGAGGTTTTGTAGTTAAGATTAAGAAAAATGAATTTGAACTTTATGGGAGTGAATGTATTGTAGGAAGGGAAGGTATCGCTATTATGCCCGATGGAACAGTATTCCCTTGTAGACGATTTCCTTTATCTATCGGTAATTTATTAAATGAAAAACTTGAATTTATATGGAAAAATTCAGAAGTTTTAAACAAAATAAGAGATAAAAAATTTTTGAAAGGGAAATGTAAAAACTGTATAATTCATAATTGTTATGGTTGTAGGGCTATTGCATACAGTTTATATAGAGATTATCTGGAAGAAGACCCTCATTGTTTTTTAAATTTTTTAAAAGGAGGAAAAAATGAATTTCCTTGAGAAAAAATTTTCTTTAAAAGGTAAAGTCGCAATTATAACAGGTGGAGGTGGAATTCTTGGTTCTGAAATAGCAAAAGGACTTGGTCTTGCAGGTGCAGTTGTAATTATTGGTGATATCAAAAATTATAAAGAGGTTTCTGATAATCTTAAAAATTCGGGAATTGAAAGCGAAGGAGAATTTCTTGATGTTTTTGATAAAGGGAAGATTGAATATGTTTCAAAAAAAGTTATTGATAAATATGGGAAAATAGATATTCTTATAAATGCTGCAGGTGGAAACATTAAAGAGGCGACAACTTCCCCAGAACTATCCTTTTTTGATTTACCTTTATCTGCACTTGAAAAAGTAATCTCGCTTAATCTTTTTGGTGGAGCAATTTTGCCATGTCAGGTGTTTGGAAAGTATATGATTAAAAATGAAAATGGTGGTTCAATTATCAATATCTCTTCAATGAATGCTTTTAGACCCTTAACAAGAATTCCAGGATATTCAGCAGCAAAAGCAGCGGTAAGTAATTTTACTCAATGGCTTGCTGTCCATTTTGCAATGGAATATAATAAAAAAATAAGAGTGAATGCAATTGCACCCGGGTTTTTTCTTACACAACAGAATAGATATTTACTTCTTGATGAGAATGGAAATTTAACAGAAAGAGGAAAATCAATAATTGCACATACCCCTATGGGAAGATTTGGAAATCCAGAAGAACTTATTGGAATATGTATTTTCCTTTCATCTGATGCTTCTTCTTTTGTTACAGGAACAGTTATTCCTGTTGATGGTGGCTTTAATGCATATTCAGGTGTATAAAATGTAAATTTCTGATTATATAAACATTATTGAAAGAGCCCGGGGAAAGTATATAGAAAAATTGAAGATGAGGATTTAATTTTAATAAGAGACCAATTTTAAATGTTATTTTAAATTATGGATTTTGGATTTCTTAAAAAACTTTATTTCGTAAAAACTGAATTCTCATTAAAATGCCTTGGCAAAATATATCTTTCAAAATTTATCATCTCAACAATAAGGGGAGGATTTGGTTATTCATTCAAAAAAATTTCATGCATAAACAAATTAAAGAAATGTAATGAATGCAAGTTTATAAAAGATTGTGTTTATATAAGAATTTTTGAGCCAAAGATATTTAATGAGGAAAGAATAAAAGAGATACCAAGACCATTTGTTTTTGAATATCCTCCGGAGACAAAAAATGTTTATGAGGAAAATGAAATACTGAAATTTAACTTTATAATTTTTGGAAATGCAATTGATTTCTTTCCATACTTTTTCCTTTCATTTTTAAATCTTGGAAATGAAGGACTTGGAAGCACAAGAGAAAAATTTATTATTGAAAGAATAAATCAGATATATCCTTTTGAGATGAATATTTTTAAAAACTCTGAAGGAAATATAAAATTGCCTGAAAGGAAAGAAATAGAACTGGTTGAAGGAAAAGATATAGAGACACTAAAAATAAAATTCATAACACCCTTGAAAATAAAATATGAAGGAAAACTTATCTCCTATCCTGAATTTCATATCTTCATAAGGGCAATTTTAAGGAGGATTTCTTTATTACTCAAATACTGGTGCGGTTTTGATGGGAAAATTGAATTTGATGAAATAATAGAAAAAGCAAAAGAGGTAAAAATATCTGAATGTAAATTAAAATGGTTTGACTATGAGAGATATTCAACAAGGCAGAAAGAGAGAATAAAACATGGAGGAATAAAGGGAGAAATTGAATATAAGGGAGATATAAAAGAATTCATGCCTTTAATTGAAATTGGCTCACATATACATATAGGAAAAAATACATCATTTGGTCTCGGTAAATATATAATCTTGAATAAATTTTAGCGCAAATGTGTTTTTGGGGGAAAAGTAGGGGGGTTTTGCGGAAAGAGGGATTGATTGAAAGACAAGGGATTTGACAAAGTTGAGGTTTTATGATATAAAAAAATTAAATGGTAAAATTTTTCTTTATTATTTCCTCTCCCTTAATGGGAGAGGATAAAGGTGAGGGTGAAAAGAAAAATTGCCCCCTCACCCTGGCCCTCTCCCGCCATGCCTGTGGCAGGTCGCTACGGCGACAGAGGGGAGAGGGAAAAAGGATTATAAGCATTGATACACTTGCTCTTTGACAATACGGAGTCGGAATGACTTGACCCGCTTTTAGGGGATTGCGACACTTCTCTTTAACCGCTGCAAATAATCTTCCATCCTTTGTCGGAATGACTTGACCCGCTTTTAGGGGATTGCGACCAAAATAAAAACAAGGAGGAGATATGGGACAGATTATTGTCGGAATAACTTGACCCGCTTTTAGGGGATTGCGACCCTTAATATATCTCATTTTTACCTCCCAATTTGATAAGTCGGAATAACTTGACCCGCTTTTAGGGGATTGCGACAATGATAGTGGTATAGAGCTGAAGCGCTGAAGTCCTGAAGTAAAATACATGTTTTTTTCTAAATTCTTTGGCTCTCTTCCACAAGGAGTGAATAAATGGCTAATTATAAGAATTTGATTGTATGGCAAAAGGCAGATGAACTTGCTTTTAAAATTTATCAACTAACAAATACATTCCCAAAGGAGGAATTATTCGGAATTACACTTCAGATACGCAGAGCAGTTCTTTCTATTCCAACTAATATTGTTGAAGGATATAACAGAAAAAGTAAAAAAGAGATACATAGATTTATTGACATTGCTTTAGGGTCTCTTGCTGAGACAGAATATTTAATAGGATTTTCTAAAAAACTGGGTTATATTAAAAGAGATATTAAGGACATAGAAGAACTTATAATAGAAGTTGGAAAACTTTTGTGGAGTTTTCAAAAATCTCTTTGACTATCAACTAATCCCTTCAGATCTTCAGTTCTTCTGGTCTAATGTATGGGATTGCGACGATGATAGTGGTATAGAGCTGAAGCGCTGAAGTCCTGAAGTAAAATCAATGTTTTTTCTGCCTAATCCCTTCAGCTCTTCAGTTCTTCAGCTCTAATGTAGGGGATTGCGACGGAAATAGTGCTGTAGACCTGAAGGGGAAATTATGCCTCCTTAAATACAATTCTTTAGATACCTCTTGATAAATTTGTAAAAAATGTGAAATAATAATTTTAGGTCAAAAACTATTTGTGTTATTTGAGATGATTCAAGTATAATTAAATTGTAAAAGTGTGAAAATTATGGAAAAAACAAAATATCAATCCATAGAAAATAGGCCTTTACTTATAAGAGAAGAAACAATAACTGACTATCAAATCTATAGAGAGACAATAGTTAACAACCTTAAGAATATCAAGAAAAACTTTGGAATATTTTTTACACCTGATTGGGTTGTTGATTTTATGGTTAATTTAATTGATTTTTCAAAATTTACTAATAAAAAAGATATAAATATTCTTGAACCTGCCTGTGGTTTAGCCCAGTTTTTAATAGGAATAAAAAGGAATATACCTGAAATTTTTAATAAAGCAAAAGTTTATGGTGTAGAAATTAATGAGGATGCAATTAATTATTTGAAAACTTTAAACCTTGGTGAAAACATAAAAATAATAAAAGAGGATTATCTTTTATGGCAACCTGAAGAATTTTTTGATTTAATTATTGGTAATCCACCGTATGGTATTCCCAGTATGTCATATCATTATCCCATTAAGATTGAACCTACTACAAAGGAAAAATATAAAAATCAATTTGAGACATGGTATGGGAAATATAATGTTTATGGTGCATTTATAGAAAAATCCATCAAATTGCTTAAACCAGAAGGTCAATTAATTTTTATTGTTCCTGCCACTTTTATGATACTTGATGACTTCAAAAAACTCCGGAAATTTCTTTCTCAAAATGGTGGGATTGCCATAATTTATTTGGGCTCAGATGTTTTTAAGCCAGAAGCAGATATTTCTACAGTAGTTATAAATTTTATCAAATCCAGTAAATTTATCCATAGACTTGAACTTCTGGAAAACCTTGATAGTAAGATTAGGCAAATTAAAATTAAAACTAACTGGAAAGGTGAAACTATAACATTTGAAACTGATTTTACTCGTATATTAGAAAATATTTGTTCTTACAGATTAGGAGATATTTATGAAATAAGAATTTCTCCTCGCACTCCTGAAATCAAAAACAATCCTTACATAATAAAAGAAATTCCTTCTAAAAAAAATGAGTATTTACCTCTTTTAAACGGGCAGAATTTAAGATGCAATAAAATAATCTATAAAAATTTTACGGGATACTGGATTAAAAAGACAGACATTCAAAAACTGCGCGGTTATTTCAATATTCCGCATATTGTGGTTGGACTTGGTTTCAGAGAAAATGGTAAAGTAGGTTCTGCATTTGATAAAAAATGTTTTCCCTGGATGGGAGATGTTTATCATCTTTTAAGGAGAGATGGTCTATTTAATCAAAAATTTGATATGAGTGATAAGGAAGTAGTAAAATATCTCAATTCAGATTATGTTAAAAAATATATAAAAGATACCTATCGTGAAATTACCTACCATTTAAACATTTCACAGATTAAAAGTATTCCTTTACCAAATAGAAAGGAGTGGAAAGAAATACAAAAAAGAGGGCTTTTATGAAAAATCCAATTGAAGATTTGAGGAAATATCGTGGATTCCTTGAAAGTATTCCTATGGAAAAATACAGGAAAGAATTAAAAGATGTTAAGTGGGTAGAACAGGACCTACCAAGAGAAATTTTACCACTTAATTCAATATTTAAACATTACTGGGAAGAAAGGAAATTTTTAGATTTTGAAAAATGGTTTGAAGAATTCTGGATAGAAATAAATACCTTTTCTGAAAGCAAAAAGTCCCTTGAAGAATTTAAAAAATATTACTTTAATAGAACAATTGAGGAAAACGATTGGTTTAAAAAGGGATTTAAAGCAAGAATGTATAGAACCTGGATATCAGTTCTTACGCAATTAGATTTCTGTTATGTATTTGAATATGTTTGTGCTATAAAAGGAATAAATTTACAATTAGAGTGTAGTGCAGAGTTAGATGAAAAAGGAATTGATGCAAGGGTTAATGATATAGGATTTCAAGTGGCAAAAATAAGTCAGAGAAAAGAAGCAAGAAGTGGAAGCAAAAAGAAAACAATTATCACTATCCCTTATTCTGTATTTAATATTGAAGAAATTAAAAGGAAAATTATCAGTAATCGGGTTAAAGAGGAAAATAAGATTCGGTATCAGAAAATACTGGAAGCATTTAATAGGTATTTTATTCAACTTAAAAATGGATTTATTGTTTTTGGAGAGAAATACATTGAAGAGATAGTGAATAATATAAATGATATTGAAAAAGTAAGAGAAGCAGTGAATAAAATTTGGAAGGAATTGTCTGGAGAATTTTAAATGGTAAAATTAGGTAAAAGCGCAAATGTGTTTTTATGAGAAAAGTAGGGGGTTTTGCGGAAAGAGGAATTGATTGAGAGATTGTAATTCCGACATTAAATAAAGAGAACATAAGTTTTTGGTTTTCACAGATTTAAGATAAGGAGATTGATAGAAAAAGGAAATTTAACTTGGCAAGAGGAATTTAAAAATTTTTAAATCCATTGTGTATCAAAGGTTTTTATATCTATGATAAATCCCTGGGGAAGGGTATTAATGAAGTGTGATATAATATAAAAAATTTCTTATGTCATAATTTTAGGTTCTGAGACAAAAATTGACAAATAGAATTATATGGGGTAAACCAAAGGCAAACGCAGTTCACTAAATATTTATTATATAAGAAAATAGAAAAATATTTTCCCTTGGCGAAGAGACATATTTTTTTATTACAACTTATTATTACATTTATTATGTTCTGGCAGGGAGATTTTTTATGCGAAGAGAGTAACAATACAATTCTTTTCCCCAACAAGTCAGATTCTCCATCTGATATAACCATATGGGAGAAACAGATTGACAATAATGGAAATGCTGATGGAGCAACCAATATTATTAAAGGAACTGATGGCAACTTTATCATCGTGGGCTCAACTGGTCCAGTTTGTTTAAAGCCAGAGTATAACTCTGATGGCTTAGTCATAAAAATTAATCCAGATGGTGAGATAATATGGCAAAAACAGTTTGGTGGTAAAGGAACTGATATGCTATCTTCTGGAATTGTGAAAGGGGAGCATTTCCTTATTACAGGGTGTAAGTGGATACCCCAAAAAGGAAGAGACATATGGTTACTGGAACTAGACAAGGATGGAAATATCGTTAAAGAAAAAACATTCGGTAGCAATTACAATGACGGTGTTGCACAGATTATTTCAACACCTGACAATGGGTATCTACTTATAGGAGAAACAAAATCATCCATTATTAAAAAATCTGATGTATGGTTGATAAAATTGGATGAAAATTTTGATATTTTATGGAGTAAGACATATGATTTAGGAGGAGAGGATACGGGTGTTTCTATTGCTCCAATTGGAAATGAAAACTTTATCTTCATTGCGAATACCTATACAAAAAACTACGGAGGGCTTTTTCAACAATCTTTTGCCAACTATGTTGTAATTGACCAAAAAGGAAATATTTTGAAAAAACAAATCTTTAACAAAGGTCCTAAAAACAAATTTACAAGGATAAAACCCACTATTGATGGCGGTGCAGTAATTGTAGGTGCGACAAGTATTTATGAAAAGTTTCCAAGTGAGGATATATGGATATTAAAGTTAGATAAAAATGCTGATGTAGAGTGGACAAAAGTATATATTAGTCCCGGTAGATATGATGGTGGATTTGATATTCTTCAAGTAAGTGATGGGGGTTATGTAGTTATTGCATATTCTCAGGTTCAACAGACACCGGATATGAACTTTGATAATTTCTGTTTAATGAGATTGAACTATAAAGGAGATATCCTCTGGACAAGGATTTGGGGAGGTCCTGACAATGATGACCTTCTTTCAATCATCCCTGTTGGAGAAAAGACATTTATCGCAGTAGGAGTAAAAGGAAGTATTTCTTGGCCATTAAACAGAGTGCCTGGTAACTCTGATATTTATGTGATTAAAATACGAGTTGATTAGCATAGGTTGTATAATTCAAATGTTTTAAAGGGATGCTTTTGGCTTGATAAATTGTTGGAGTATAATGAATATTTGATGTAAAATAAAAAAGTTGGAAATGAAGGGAAAGAGGAGAAAAAGTTTTTTATATAGATTTGTAGAAGAAGAGAGGAGGTATGGATGACTTTTAAAGAGGAAATGGAAAAAGAAGGAGAAAGGTTATATAAATGGAGAAGTTATATTCCATTATTATTTCTGCTCCTACTTCCTATTGCATTAAAAAATTATGAATTTATAGAGCGGATATTTGGTGACAGAATTGGTGATTTATGGGAAGGTATTGCTTTTATTATTTCTTTTTTAGGTTTCATTGTGCGCTGTTTTACGGTGGGATACATACCTAAGAATACATCAGGCCGCACTAATTCCCTAATTGCTGAAAGATTAAACACCACTGGTATGTATTCTATTGTTCGGCATCCGTTATATTTGGGTAATTTTTTAATAGTGTTTGGGATTGTATTGTTTATTCAGGTCCTGTGGTTTGGAATTATTGTTTTGGCAGGGTATTGGTTTTATTATGAACGAATTATTTTTGCAGAAGAAGAGTTTTTGAGAAAAAGATTTGGCGATGAGTTTATTTCATGGGCTGAACGCACTCCCATGATTATTCCAAATTTCAAGAATTGGCGTAGACCAGTTCTGCCATTTTCATTTAAAACTGTTTTACGCAGGGAATTTACAACTTTTTTTGCGATGACAGGGACATATTACTTTTTAGAGATAACAGAAGATTCTTTTATTGAAAAAGATTTGTCTGAACGCAATCTATGGTTGATTTGTTTTCTTTTGGGTATTACGATATATTCCATTTTAGTTATATTAAAAAGAAAAACTCGTATTTTAAATGTTAGCGGTAGATAGTATATATTTCAAAAATTGTTTACTGGATTTTCAAAAGTTAAATAAATTCTCTGTCAAGGCATCTATACTGAATTGCTTCTGAAATGTGATGTGGTAAAATTTTTTCTGAATTATCTAAATCTGCTATTGTTCTTGCTACCTTCCTTATCTTATCATATGCACGGGCAGAAATTTTTAAGTTTTCAAGAGCATCCTGTAATAATTTTTTACTTTCCTCTGTCATAATACAGTATTTTTTTATCTGGGATGTATTCATATGTGCATTAAAGTAAATTCCTTCATTTTTAAATCTTTCCTTTTGTATTTCCCTTGCCCTTTCAACTCTTTTTCTTATTTCCTCTGAACTCTCCTCTTCATCTTCCTGGATTAAAAATTTTCCAGGTAAACTTGTAATTTCAATATGTATATCTATTCTATCAAGGATTGGACCTGATAATTTTTTTCTATATTTTAAAATCTGTGAAAGTGTGCAATGACATTCTCTCTGATTATCTCCATACCATCCACATGGGCATGGATTTGTTGCTGCAACAAGTAAAAATCTTGAAGGAAATTCTATTCTGCCTTTTGCTCTTGAAATGCTTACCTTTCCATCCTCAAGTGGCTGTCTTAAACTTTCAATAACATCCCTGTGAAATTCACTGAATTCATCAAGAAATAAAACTCCATTATGTGCTAAACTTACCTCTCCTGGTTTTGGAATTGCTCCTCCTCCAATTAATGCAATATCTGAAATTGTATGATGAGGACTTCTGAAAGGTCTTTCAAAAACAATTGGTCCATTTAAAAGTCCGCTTACTGAATGAATTTTTGTTATTTCAAGTGCCTCCTCAAGTGTTAAAGATGGTAAAATTGTTGGTATTCTTCTTGCAATCATTGTTTTTCCACTACCAGGAGAGCCAATCATTAATATATTATGAGAACCACTTACTGCCACTTCAATAGCCCTTTTAACATACTTTTGCCCTTTAACTTCCTTAAAATCAACATCATATTTTTCCCTGTTTTTAAATATTTCATCAATATTCAATTTGACTGGTTTTATTTCTTTTTTTCCAGTTAAAAATTCAACACATTCAATTAAACTCTTTACAGGATAAACATCTACATCTTCAACAATTCCACCTTCAAAAGAATTTTCAAATGGTATAATAAACTTTTTCTTTTCAATCTCTTTTAATTTCAATACCATAGGCAGAATACCATTTACTTTTCTAACATTTCCATCAAGTGCAAGTTCTCCAACAAAATAAAATTCATCAATTACTGATTGTTTAATTATATTTAAAGAAGATAGTATTCCAATTGCAATTGGCAGGTCAAAATAACTTCCTTCTTTTTTTAAATCAGCGGGTGCAAGATTTACAACAATCTTACCTGATGGAAATTCAAAACCAGAATTTTTAATTGCTGGTTTTAATCTATCCTTACTTTCTTTAACTGACTGGTCTGGAAGTCCAACAATTGAAATAGAAGGAATTCCTTTTGAAATGTCAACTTCAATATCTATTGGAAATGCATCAATTCCCCATATTGTAAATGAATTTATTTTTGAAACCATTAAATTTTTCTATAATCAATAATCCTTAAAAAGGAATCAATTTTTAGACATGCACCTCCAACAAGAACTCCATCTATATCCTTTTCTTTCATAAGTTGGTCTATATTTTCTGGTTTTACACTCCCTCCATAAAGAATTATTAAATTTTCAGCAATTTCATTATTATAGATTTTGCCTATCAATTCTCTTATAGAAATATGGACTTCCTCTGCCTGCTGTGGTAATGCAGTTTTTCCTGTTCCAATAGCCCATACAGGTTCATAAGCAATAACAAGTTTTTCTATATCTTTAAAATTACTTAAACAATTCCTTATCTGATTTTCAACAACTTCAAATGTCTGGCCTTTTTCTCTTTCTTCAAGTTTTTCTCCAACACATAATATTGGTCGCATCCCATTTTCAGTTACCTTTTTTACTTTTTTATTTATAATTTCATCTGTCTCGCCAAAAATATTTCTTCTTTCTGAATGACCGCATATTACATACTCAACTCCTATATCTTTAAGCATAATTGGTGAAATTTCTCCAGTAAATGCACCTTCATTTTCAAAATAAACATTTTGAGCACCAAGTTTAACTGAAGAATTTTTAATAATTTGAGAAACAGGGTAAAGAGATGTGAAAGGAGGACATATAAGAATATCCCTATCTTCATAATTTTTTAAGTTTTTAATAAGTTTCTCAACAAAATCAATTGATTCAGAAGGTGTTTTATACATCTTCCAGTTACCTGCAATAAGTGTTTTTTTCATTTTTCTCCCTTCTTTAAATTACTCTTCTTTTAAAACTTCAATTCCCGGGAGTGTTCCTTTTTCAAGAAATTCAAGTGATGCTCCTCCTCCTGTGCATATATGTGAAATTTTATCACTAACTCCTGCTTTATTGACTGCTGCTATTGAATCCCCTCCTCCAATAACTGAATATGCTTTTGAATTTGCTATTGCCTTTGCTATTTCAATTGTTCCTTTTGCAAATTTTTCTATCTCATAAATTCCCATTGGTCCATTCCAGAAAATTGTTTTTGCCCTGTTTATACAATCTGTATATTCCTCTATTGCCTGTGGACCTATATCAACTCCTATCCATCCATGTGGAACTGTTCCCCTTTCTGTTATAATTGGAATTGCATCTTCTGAAACTTTCTGAACTATTACATGGTCAAGAGGTGTATGGAATTCAAGATGTCTTTTATTTATTTCCTTAATTATTTCCTTTGCAAGACCAACTGCCTCTTCCTCCACTTTTGAATCACCTACTTCCCAGTTTTTTGCCTTAATAAATGTATATGCCATAACTCCACCTGTAATAATTGTATCAACTTTATCAAGAAGATTTTTAACCATATTTATTTTATCAGCAACCTTTGCTCCTCCAAGAATCAATAAGAATGGTTTTTCTGGATTTGTTAGTAATTTAGATAAAGCACCAACCTCTTTCTCAATCAAAAAACCAGCAGCAACATCCTTTACAAATTTTGTAATTGTATAAACAGAGGCATGCTCTCTATGACATGTTCCGAAGGCATCATTTACATAAGCATCACATAGAGAAGCAAGTTCTTTGGCAAAATTTTCATCCCCCTCCTCTTCCTCTGGATGAAATCTTAAATTTTCAAGTAATAAAATTTCTCCTTCCTTTAAACTATTTACCATTTTTTTAACTTCATCTCCTACACAATCAGGAGCAAATTTAACATCTCTGTTTAATAACTGGGACAATCTTTCAGCAACAACCTTTAAACTTAATTCAGGAGTAAATTTACCTTTTGGTCTTCCAAGATGGGATGCAATAATTAATGAGGCACCTTGAGAAATTAAATAATTAATTGTAGGTAAAGTTGCAGTAATCCTTGTTTCATCCATTATAACACCTTTCTCAATTGGAACATTATAGTCAACCCTTAAAAAAACCTTCTTTCCTTTATAATCTTTTCCCTTAATAGTTTTTATTTTCATTTTGCCCTCCTTTTTATTTTATTTTACAACTTCAGATTTTTATGTCAAAATTTTATTGACTGATTTTGAGTTTTAAAATATAATAAAATTAAGGAGAAAAAAATGTATATGATTTTGTTAGTTTTGCATATTATAATTTCATTGCTTTTGATTTTTGTTGTTTTGATTCAGAGCGGGAAGGGCTCTTCAATGTCAAATATTTTTGGAGGAGGAGGGATGGAGACAGTTTTTGGAGCAGAAACACCTGCTATTATGAATAAAATAACTGCATTTTTAGCAACTATGTTTATTATAACATCTGTTTTACTTGCAATTATTCCTGGAAAATTAACAACAAGAAGTATTTTAAAAGAAGAATTGAATAAACCAAAAAAAGTCCTCCCTATGCCTCCATCCACCTCCAAATAATTATAAAAAATGAAAAATTTAGTTGAATTGCCAAAAAAAGGGAAACTTGTTATTGTTGGTGATACTCATGGTGATTTTGATACAACAAGAATAATTGTTAAAAATTTTTTGGATAAGAAAAATTATTATCTTTGCTTTCTTGGTGATTATGTTGATAGAGGTCCAAAATCTAAAGAAAATATTGATTTTTTAATTTCTCTTAAAGAAAAACATGAAAATTTAATATTACTTGCAGGAAATCATGAAATGTATCCAGTTGTGGAATGCAGTCCTTCGGATTTCTGGGAAAATTTGGATGAAAGAGAGTTTAATTTTTATAAAGAAAAATTTTTGAATTTACCCATATGTGCATATGGAAATGGTTTTATTGCTTTACATGGAGCATTACCTGATATAGAAAAAATTGAGGATATAGAAAAAATAGAGATTGGAGATAAGGAATGGTTTAAAATTATGTGGGGAGATTTTAAAGATAAAGAAGGCGAATATCTTGGAGATTTTCTTGGAAGACCTAAATTTGGAAAGGATTATTTCTTTAAGGTTATGGATAAAATAGGTTTAAATGTCCTTATAAGAAGTCATGACCCATATGCTCCTGAAAGAATGTTTAATAATAGATGTTTGACAATTTTTACTTCAATTGCATATGGAACGGAAAGAAAAATTGCATTAGTAAATTTAAGGAAAAAAATTAAAAGTATAGATGATATAGAAATTATTTCTCTTGATAAACCAGATGTTTAAAATGAGAATTAAAAATTTTGGTGGTTATACACTTGGTGAATATCTTGGTGGTGGATTATACACAAAAGTTTATAAAGCATATTCTTTTCTTGCAAAACCAACATATGGTAATCCTGTTGCAATAAAGATTCTTTATTTAAAAGGCGGTCTTTTTGAAAGGAATAAATTAATAAAACAATTTGAGAGAGAAGCAGAGATAGCCATGAATCTTGAACATCCAAATATTGTAAAGGTTTATAATTTTGGGAAATTTGACCACCACTATGCTATGATTATGGAATATATTGATGGTAAAAATTTAAAAGAATATTTATATGAAAGGGAAAAATGGGATTTAAATAAAATATTAAAAATCTGCTATGAGGCAGGAAAAGGACTTGAATATATACATCAAAATAATATTGTTCATAAAGATGTAAAACCAGACAATATTCTTGTTTCCAGTGATTTTAAAATTGTTAAAATTACTGATTTTGGAATTGCAAAATTACCAAAGAGAATATGGAGAAAGGATATATTTCCAAAATCAGGAACTGTAACAAAGTTTGGAATAATTTCCTATATTGCACCTGAACAGGCAGAAGGAAATGCAACATTTCAATCAGATATATATAGTTTTGGAGTAACAATGGATGAGATAATAACAGCAAAACTTTTTATTGAGGGCAAGGAAAATGAAGATTATTTTAAAAGAATTGATATAAGGGCTTTCAGAAAAAATACAGGCAAACAGAAAATTTTATCAGAGGATTTGCCTATTCCTCATGAGTTAAAGGAGATTATTAAAAAAGCAACAGAAGAGAATATAAATTTAAGATATCAGAGTATGACTCAACTATTAAATGATTTGAAAAAAATCGTGACCGAATGAAAAAATTATTTCTTCTTATTATTTCAGTATTTTTATTTGCGGGTTGCTCTGAAAAAAAAATAAATAAATTCAAAAATGCAATATCTCTTTCAACTTCTTCTGACCCAAAATCATTTAATCCTATTATAGCAAAGGAAACAAGTACAACATTAATAACTGGATTTATATTTGAGGGTCTTACAAAGATTGATGGAATAACCCTTGAAGTTAAACCATTGCTTGCTGAAAAATGGGAAGTTGATAAAACTGGTAAAAGATGGCTCTTTTTTTTAAGAAAGGATGTTTTATGGTCTGATGGAGAAAAATTTACTGCAAATGATGTTGTTTTTACCTTTAATGAACTGATTTATAATGAGAAAATTCCAACAAGTAGTAGAGATGTATTTACAATAGAAGGGAAAAAAATAAAGGTCAGAAAAATTGATGATTATAAAGTTGAATTTATTTTACCAGAGAAATTTGCCCCATTTTTACAACTTATGACACAGGAAATTTTACCTGAACATAAACTTAAAAAGGTAGTTATTGAAAACAGATTTACAAGCACATGGGGAGTTAATGAAAATGTTGAAAATATAGTTGGAACAGGTCCTTATAAGATAAAGGAATATAGACCTGGAGAATGGATAATACTTGAAAAAAATCCGTATTACTGGAAAAAAGATAAAGAAGGTAAAATTCTTCCATATATTGATAGAATAGTTTTTTTAATTATACCTGACCCAAATATGGCTATTTTAAAATTTAGAACAGGAGAAATTGATGTTTTATCTGTAAGAGGGCAGGATTATTACATTTTAAAACCACTTGAGAAAATTAAAAATTTTACCCTTTATGATGTTGGTCCTTCACTTGGTTCAGAATTTTTATCATTCAATCAAAATGTTGATGCAAAGATTCCAGAATATAAAAAAAACTGGTTTTGTGATATAAATTTCAGGAAAGCAATAGCCCATTCAATTGACAGGGATTCAATAATAAAAAATGTTTATAATGGTTTTGGAACATATCAGTTTGGTCCAATGAATTCTTCATGTGGTTTTTTTTATAATGATAAAATTATAAAATACTCCTATGATTTAAATAAGGCAAGGGAATTTTTGAATAAAAGTGGTTTTTACTGGAAAGATGAAAAATTATATGACAGATATGGCAATAGAGTTGAATTTACAATAATAACAAATAGTAATAATTTTGAGAGGATACAGATTGGCAATATAATTCAGAATGACCTTGAAAAAATCGGGATGAAAGTAAATTTACTTCCTGCTGAATTTAATACCCTTGTTAATAAATTATCAATTACAAAGGACTGGGAAGCAGTTATTGTTGGTTTAACAGGAGGGATTGAACCACATGGAGGGAAAAATGTCTGGAAATCAAATGGTCAATTACATTTCTGGAATTTTAACAATAAAAGAAATTATGAATGGGAAAAAGAAATAGATTTATTATTTGAAGAAGGAACAAAGTATCTTGAAAAAGAAAAAAGGAAAAAGATTTATGATAGATGGCAGTATCTTGTGAGTGAATATTTGCCTTTAATTTATACTGCGAATTCAAATGTTATATATGCAGTAAGAAATAAGTTTGAAAACTTAAGAGTAAGTGTTTATGGTGGAGTTTTTCATAATATAGAGGAGTTAAAAATTAAAGAAAATGGAGAAATATAGATTAAGGGTTTTTTATAGAAAAGAAGGAATTTCAAGGTTTATATCCCATTTAAGTTTCTGTAAAATAATTGAGAGAACTTTAAGAAGACTGGATATACCATTAATCTTTTCAGAAGGTTTTACTCCACATCCTAAAATTTCTTTCTGTCCTCCATTACCTATACCTTTAATTGGAATTAATGAATTTTTTGAAGTTGAAGTTAAAAAAAAATTTAATATAAACTTATTTATTGAAATGGCAAATAGAATTCTACCTGAAGGAGTGGAATTTAAAAATTGTTTCTGGGTAAAGGATAAATTTTCTTTATCTCAGGTTTATGGAATATATTACATCCCAAAAAATGAGAAAATTTCAAGAGAAGATATTGAAAAAAATGGTAAAATTTTGGAAGAAGGGGAAAATTTTATAAAGGTTATTTTTAAAATGGAAAATTTTAATCACAGAAAAGTTTTTAAGAATGGTTTATTTGATGGGATAAAAAGGGAATTATTTATAAAGGAAGATGGGTAAATATAGAATTTTTATTAATAATGAAAAGGTTCTTTTAAGAATTATAATTGAGAAAGATGGTAAAATTGAAAACCTATTTTTTTATAAACAGGATTTTGAAACCGGGATAGGAAATATATATAAAGGTAAAATAGAAAAATTTTTGCCATCACTAAATTCTGCCTTTGTAAATATTGGTGAGATGAAGAGTGGTTTTTTACAATTTGATGAAAAGGATTTCTATTTTAATGAGAATTTTGAAGAGGAAATTCATTATAAGAGAAGTTATTTCCCTGAAAAAGATATTTTAATTCAAGTATGCAAACCAGGAGAAGATGAAAAATCGCCAAAACTATCAGAAAAGATTGTTTTACCGGGAAGATATTTTGTTTTATTGCCAAATGTAAAAATTCAAAAGATTTCAAAAAAAATAAAAGATAAAAAAGAAAGAAAAAAATTGATGAATATTTTTAAAAAGGCATTGGGTGAAAATACGGGATTTATAATAAGGACTGCAGCAAATACAAAAAAGGAGATTTATATTTATAGAGAAATTAAGTATCTTTTGAACATCTGGAGAAAAATAAAAAGGGATTACAAAAGAAAAAATAGTCCATCTTTATTGTGGAAAGAATTGCCTTTATATTTAAGAGTTTTAAGAGATTATGTGAATGAAGAGTTTATAAGTGTGGAAGTTGATGACCAATATATTTTCAATGAAATTTTGAGATATACAAATTTATTTATTCCTGAATTAAAGGGTAAAATTTATCTTTATAAAGGGAATATACCCATGTTTATAAAATATGGTTTTGAAGAAAAAATTGATAGTTTCTTTTCAGATAAAATTTTACTTCCTTCTGGTGGATATTTAATTATAGAAAAAGGGGAAACATTAACAGCAATAGATATAAATTCAAGCAGAACAGAGGGTAAAAATTTTGAAGAAACAAGTTTAATAACAAATTTAGAAGCAGTAGAAGAAATACCAAGACAGATTAGATGCAGAAATATATCAGGAATAATAATCATTGATTTTATAAACATGAGGGAAGAGGAAAATAGAAAAATCATCTTCAAAAAATTTCTTGAGAATCTAAAAGAGGATAAAGCAAAAATAGATATCTCACTTTCTAAACTCGGTCTTATTGAATTGTGCAGAGAAAAAAATGAATATTCAATTTATAATTTTTTATTCAAAAGATGTGAAAAATGTAATGGAGCGGGTTTTAAAAAAGATAAGGAATTAATTTTTATTGAAATGAAGAAAAAATTTTTTGAAATTTTTTCAAAAAGTTCCTATAATAAATTTGAAATTTTACTTTCTTCTTCTTTATATGAATTTATTTTTAAGAATCAACTTTTTAAAAATTTTGTATTTTTGGATAGAATAAAATTTAAAATTGATAGCAACTTAAAAGAGGATGAGTTTAAAATCATAGGAGAAGTTTAAAAGGAGGATTGAAAATGGCAATGCATTTAAAAGTAGAAGAAAAAAATGGATATCAGGAAATTATAAAACCAGAAAATTCTGACTTAAAACTTTTATCATTTGGAATTATAAGGGATAAAAAAGGTGTTTTTAAAGGAAATACAGGGAAAGAAGAAAAAGTTTTTGTTATAACAGAAGGAAAGTGTAATTTTTATGTTGAAAAAAATTTGCTTGGTGTTATGAAAAGAAAAAATGTTTTTGAAGAACCACCGATTGCAGTTTATCTACCGCCTTTTTATGATTATTCTATAGAATTTGAGAAATTTTCAGAAATATGTGTTGTTGGATGTAAAGGGAAAGGGATTGGAAAACCAAAATTCATAAATTCAAAAGAGATTAAATTTAGAAGAGTAGGAGAAGAAACATATTTCAGAAATATTACAGATATTATACCTGATAATTTCCCGGCAGAAAAAATAATTCTTGGAGAAACAATAAATGACCCTGGAAACTGGTCAAGTTATCCTCCTCATAAACATGATAAAGATAATCCTCCGGATGAATATAAACTTGAAGAAATTTATTTCTTTAAAATTCATCCACCAACAGGTTTTGGTATTATAAGAATTTTTGATGAAAATGAGGATAATTTATTTCTAATCAAAAACAATGAAATTGTTACAATACCAAAAGGTTATCATCCTGTTGGTGTTATTCCAAAACATCAAATATATTATTTATGGGCTCTTGCTGGTGAAAAGAGAATATTAAAACCATATTTTCATCCTGATTTTAATTTTTAAAAAGGAGAGGAAAATGGTGCCAAAAAAAGTTTTTCTGACAAAGGGAGTTGGAAAGGATAAAGAGAAACTGACAAGTTTTGAGAAGGCGTTGAGAAATGCAGGTATTGCTCAATTTAATCTTGTTTCCATTTCAAGTATATTCCCTCCCGGATGTAAATTAATTCCAAAAAGTGAAGGACTTAAATTATTAAAGCCAGGTCAGATTGTTTATACAGTTATAAGCAGAAATTCAACAAATGAGCCACATCGTCTTATAACTGCCTCTGTTGGAATTGCTATTCCTAAAGACCCAAATCAGTATGGTTATCTTTCTGAACATGAAGGTTTTGGAGAAACAGAGGAAAAGGCGGGTGATTATGCTGAAGACCTTGCAGCAACAATGCTTGCAACAATTCTTGGACTTCAATTTGACCCTGAATCATCATATGATGAAAAAAAGGAAATATGGAAAATGTCAGGTAGAATTATTAAAACAACAAATATAACTCAATCAGCAATTGGTGATAAAAATGGTTTATGGACAACAGTTGTGGCAGCAGCAGTTTTTATACTATAAAGATGGGATTAAAATGAAAAAGAAAGATATAGAAATTATAAGAAAACTTGCAGAAAAAGTTAAAGAAATAGCAAGCAATCCAGTTCAGAAAGAAAAAGCAGAAATATGGAAAAAACATAATAAACTTCAAAGGGTAAGACCACTTGTTTTAGTTTTTCCAGAAGGAAGTTGGAGAGAAATTTTACCTGATAGCCAACTTGTCTGTGAGGATGAATATTTAAGAAGAATTGAATGGGATTTAAGACATAGAATTTATTACTGGGAAAAAATAAAGGATGATAGTGTAACAGATGATAAAGTTTATTCTCCAATTGTTATAAAAAATTCAGGATTTGGTGTTGAAACAAAGAAAATAAACCCGGAATATCAATATGGCGCAAGTCATTTTGAACCTGTTATAAAAGAAGAAAAGGATATAGAAAAATTAAAAAAACCAGAAATTAAAATTGACTGGGATGAAACAGAAAGGTTATACCAGAAAACATGTGAAGCAATTGGTGGAATATTACAAGTTGAAAAGAGAGGCCCAAATCATCCATGGTTTGCTCCAATTGACTGGTTTATAACAGTAAGAGGAATTGATAACTTTTTTATGGATATGGTTGATAGACCGGAGTGGCTACACAGAGTTTTAAATTTTATAACAGAATGTAAAATAGAGGAATGGGAATTTTATGAAAAAAATAATGTTTTATCCTTGAATAATGGACCTCATTATGTTGGTTCAGGTGGATTTGGTTTTACAGACGAACTTCCTCAAAATGACTTTGACGGGA